>JAABUP010003029.1_pt1 | contig 30577 bp, 42 predicted proteins | sample 5559201 | NCBI WGS metagenome assembly JAABUP01 (sample SAMN10711887, study PRJNA513373) | rock metagenome | isolation source: Antarctica rocks | place: Antarctica | reverse complement strand
GCGTCAGTGCTAAGAAAATACCATACCTCTTCAAGCAGGACGCAACACCCAGCAAAGGTCAAGGTCACGAGGAAAGCCTGCACCTCTGTTGGCACAGGACCCATCTGGCTGCAAATGTCTTTGCACATACGCCAGAACAAGGGGGATGTTGCCACAGCGTGAAGGCAGGCTGCAAAAACAAGTGCTGCACCATTGTACAGCACCAGCTTTACGCCAACAATCAACGCCTGCACACAACAACAGCCAAGGTGAGGTTCACAAGAAATACACTTGTTGCAAAGTGTAGCAGCCACATTGTTGTAAATGTTTTGCATATTTTGTTGCATTACCTGACACACAGCACCCATGCCTGTGGATGTGTGCTTGTGTTTGTGAGAGGGCCTGCAAGCGTTCTGCAAACAGGAGACACTGTGTGATCCCTTAGACAGAAACTGTTCAACAGCAATTGTGTTGCAGAATTTGTACTTAAGCTCACTGATGACCCACACTGCATTGCAACAAGTACTGCTGGATGAACACATACATAGTCAAAGAAGGTGCTATACCTCAGCCAAAGCAGCACAAACTGCAGCTATCACCAAAGCCACAGATGCAATGTGTCTCAATGCCAATTCTGGCAGTGTTGCCATCACGGTTTCTCCAAGTTCTATTAGGGCTGCCCCCAGTGGCACTGGATTCAGTAATAGACCATACATCGTAGCCAATAGAAGTACGGAGGCACTGAGAATAGGCAACCATAATAGGCGCAGAGCAACCTACAGACAACAGGACTTCACTAGCTGAAATTGCATCTACGCAAGGCAGATTAGATGTGTAGCTTTGGTGTCGACCTTTGGCCAGAGGTGTAGCCTTGTTGCACTCTGCTTGGGTGCGGTGTTCTCTCGCAAACCCTGCAGTATCGAAGTAAGGTCAACATCAGCTCGAACCCTGACCGGCAGGATTTTTGAAACTGTTTTTAACATTGAATCTGACAAAATGCTAGATCAAGTCGGATTGCGTCGATCGCAGCAACACTTACGCTGTCAGTCTTCTTGTGGTGCTGCTGCTTTTTAGCTCTCGACTTCCCCTTAGACTTGGTGGCCTGCACAAACAGATTCCCTCAAGAAGCCCTTTGGACAAAATTGGCTTTCTCACGTCCCGCTCAAGGAAGCGTGCAGCCAAACTGTGACGTTCAATCTCAGGCCATACCTTGCGTTGGACTCCCATCACGAAGAATTCATCGGCCTGTAGAGCCCAGGTGTGTTTTAGCACAGAGCTGTTAGGCCGCTCACGCTGCTTTTGAATCAAGCAAACGGTTGCTTGTACACTGGATGAAAGTCACTTGTCTGAGACAGAGAACAACAGTCAACCGTGAAAACATTGCTGGTCCAGCAGCCAAGGATCGTCGAGGAATCTCGCCACAATCCCCAAAATGTGAAGCAGAATGTGAAGAAGGTGAATAGACGCAGACGCCACGTTCGTACCTTCTTCTCAGATTCACTGAACGTATCTGAGTGACCAAGGCAAGATTTGACCCAACTGGCTCCACGCCCCAGACTGTAAGGTGCTAAATGAATGACCCGAGGCAACAGCTTAATTGCCAAACAGCAGCGCTGTGTACAGGATACATGTGCACGTGGGTCAATGCTGACTCAACAGTAGAGAAGTCAAAGTATCAGGCAAAATAGTTCAATGTTGTCTTGCTGACAGCATATGAGAGTGTATCGCTTAGCTTTTCTGCTGCAAAAGCATGTCAATGTTAGAAAAGACGCTCAGTGCAGAATGCATCTCTCCAGATCCCTGTGCTGCTGGCAATACCTCAGCAATGATATCATACAAAAAACGTGATGCATTTATTGAGGTAGCTGCAGCATCTCAGAAGACACAGCATTTGCCCACATGCAGTTGACTGCAACTTTGCGTCATGTTAGTCAGGGGGAATCAATGCTGCCCATGATCTGGCATTTGCTTCTATCTCTTCTCACTCTCTTCTCCAGAGATGGTCATCATGGGGTGCATTATAACTGCAGACTGTCTCTCATCGATTCTTGCGCTTGTCCTTGCTCTGCAGGGGTGGGCGCGTCGCAAAGGTTTGTATGGGCCTGCCACCAGCAGCGTGCCCAAGGGGCTGTACTGCTGTCAGTGTGGGGTTGGAGCCAGGCTTTGGGTTGTTGATGGGGAATCCCAGATACCTCTTCACTGGCGTCTGTTTGAGAACTGCAGGCATTCTGATCTTGTTTGAGCATAAAACATTGCTGGAAAATGACAATGCAGACAGGTACAGCTTGAAAAGACGGCGACATTGACACCTAAAATCTTGATCAAGCCACGACACAGCCATGTTCTGCAGCTGCATGCTTGTGTCAGCTGGCACAGAACCAAGAAAAGTGCAACACCCAAACAGAAGGGATTACACAGGAAGAGTTAGAGAAGAACTTACCCATTGACTGGATGAAAGACCAGGTGTTGGAGGTCACCCAGTAGATGAAGACACTCTGCGTGCCACAGAGTGGTTGTGATAATCGATACCATACATTGTGCAGATTTGCTCATTTTGGCTATAGGTGACAACGTCAGGTGCAACAACACACGCTTGATTGTGCCTCTGAAAATTCAGCATGTATCTTTGACCTGCAACCCGTCGTCAAGATCTGAAACATGCAGATGAAGCCGAACAATGAGGCAGTCCATAACATTTACACAGCGGATCAATTCTGGAGCACATTGCCTTGCCCTGTCATTCCACAGGGTTGCATTGCAAAACTTGCAATGATCACGTTAACAGGGCAATGAACACATGAACAGGGCAATGAGACCTTACCGCAGGCAGGTCTTTGGCAAAGGGAACCATAACAGCAGTCATGATGCGCATGGCCCACTTAAAGCGCTGTATGACATGGGGGGGCTGCCCTTGCATGCCATCTGCGCCCCCCAGCTCAGCAGACAGCAGGAACACTCCAAAGGCCATGAAAGGCAAGATCAGGGTGGTGTCTGATACCGTCAAATCTGTGAACCAAGCTGTGCCGCCTTCCATCAGTGAGGGGATCTGCAAAACAAGATGGGCCTTTCAACTTCAGAAGATCTGATGCTGTTCGACATGAAATGTGCACCTTGAAAGGCAATCAAAACAACTGGCTGTGCATGACACGCCAGCAAGAACAGAAAAGCCTGCTACCTCTACACAGAGGCTGCTTGCGTGCTGGCCTTATGCTTATCTGTGCACGAGGCTGGCGAGTTGTCATGCTGACTACAGTTAACACAAGTAAGATGGCCAATCAACAGAGTAGCAGACACAACACAATGAACAGCATACCAAGCTTGAGACATAGTATTGCAGTCAGAAATGAAGGCATGAGTGACCACCTTGGCACGTGCTAAGCTTTGCAAACTTGTGAAGAAGCCAATGAAAACCGGTGCTTGGACAAGAATGGGCAAGACGCTCTTCACTGGATGACAATTGTTTCTCTTCCAAATTCCTGCCAGCTTCCTTTGGTACTCCTCCATTGCCTTTGGGTTCTTGTTCTGAACACATGGGGCTTGGTTCAGGCGCATGTATGTGGCATTGCTTTGCGGTCACGGAACGATGCTTGTTGTGCATAACTCCGCTGCTAGGTGACAATGGTTCCAAAAGTGTAATAGCTGCAGTTCAATATGATGGCAACTGTTGCTTTTGCAGATTCAGATATGTTAAAAATTGCCTACAGCATAAGCATAGATGAGCAGAATACCTCTTGCTCTTGCCGCAACTGGGCTGCTAGTCTTTCTACTTCAGGCCTTGCTTTCTGCAAGGCATTCAAGGATCAAGTTGCCCCCTACCATGCATCATGCTGACATCTCAAGCTTTGTACAAGCAAGCAAAGGAAAACATGAGCAGGACGACTCACTGTCATGTTGTATGTATTCCTGACAGACTGCAGATGAAAAGGAATCGTCATAGTTCGGAAGAACAGTGTAGATATTGCTATGGTTTCCCACCTGCATATTCAGGCATTGGGTGATATGCATACGCCAGCTGCACTAGTTAAGCTTCAGCGGACGTACCAGGGCAGACCCGTCGTAGCTTGGGCAAATCTCAAAACCGACTGCATGTATCTATTGAAGAACCATACGTCCTCTCGGGCCCCAGCCCATCCGTCTTCCTCTGCGCCAAGGACAGCATCCAAAATAGCACTAGGGTCAAATGCGGAGGCTGAAGTGGCAGCATCCATGGAATTCGTCAAGTCGTCGCTATCGCCGCTACTGCTGAAAGACCTGGCATGGGGAAAGCTGAGCATAGAAGTCAACTGTTGCTGGGGCAATGCAAAGCTGACTGGTCTGGACAATCCCGCAATGCTGCTGATCTGAGAAACAGATGTGAACTCCGAGCTGGAAGCAGCCGACGAAAACAGCCGAGCAGCAGCAGCATTGATCGGGCATGCTACGGTCTGCAACTCAACACAACTGAAGGCACCTGCTGGGCTCTGCAGCGACTTCGTCAGGTATCGGAAGCGGTGCATTGTGAGGCCAGCCAGCTTTCAATTTCTACCTTCACTGCCCCGGTTGATGACATGCTGTGCATGCCGCAGTGAATCCTATGGTTCTGCCAATGTAGGGTTTTGGCCATATGACATTGACCATGCTAGGGTTGTGAGTGCTCTGAGACTTATACAAGCCGCCGAGTAGCAGTAACTCTTTTGGAGACTACACAGGTAAGACAACGCCACTTTGGATTTCATACGAAGAGTGTATGGTCTGGGCTGTCTCGTTGATACTGAAACTGGCGCTGTACGCAGAGTGAGAAGCAAAAAGAAATACCATGGCCTCAAAGAGAGGACGTGGTGGTGCGTCCGGAAACAAATTCCGGATGTCATTGGCCCTACCCGTAGGTGCAGTTATCAACTGCGCCGATAATTCCGGCGCCAAGAACTTGTACCTGATCTCTACAGTTGGATGGGGTGCCAGACTAAACAGACTACCAGCAGCAGCTGCTGGTGACATGGTCATGTGCTCAGTCAAGAAAGGAAAGCCTGACTTGAGGAAGAAGGGTAGGCACACAGTGATATCACTCAGCAAGAGCTTCGCGCCCTCAGCAACTAATTTAGCAATGACAGAATGTCCAGAAGCTGTGCTAAAGTGGAAATACGCGTGCTGAATTTGCGCTGGCTGACAATGGTTGTGACCTGCAGTCATGCCAGCTGTTGTTATTCGTCAGAGGAAGCCTTGGAGGAGAAAGGACGGTGTATTCATTTACTTTGAGGACAATGCGGGCGTCATTGTCAACCCCAAGGGAGAAATGAAGGGTAAGTTATGCCCATGCTAAAGCAGGCCCGTAGTACAGTACAGCATGAACATGAGGCAAAGCAACATGCAACATAGTCTGGGGAACAACCGCACCAATGCATGTGTGCAACAGCGCCTTGATGGTGATGCATCCTCTGTCCTGCCAAAGTGCTCAGGGCAGCAGTGAGCATGTCAATTTCAACTCAACATTCATAGCATAGCTTAAGAGCATGCGTGCTCACAGGCAATACTGCTGGCAAGTTGCAACCTTGATTGGACGTCGCTATGCATGCAGGGTCAGCAATCACTGGACCAGTAGCAAAGGAGTGCGCTGACTTGTGGCCTCGAATTGCATCAGCTGCCAACTCCATAGTCTAGAAGCTATTTGATGGCAGCAGCCTTAGTTTGGCTCCTGTAATGTACATTATACACAACAAAGGTGCTGTTTCAAGTGTTGGCAGATGCACTGCACATTGTGCATCTTTAAGCACTTGTGGCTCACTGTTTGACAGTAGTAGTTGCATATTCTGTGCTGCTTTGTAAGCTTCTGCTGTACCAAGCAAAAGCTTCAAAATACCTCCAGATTTGTTCTCCATGTTGTGGCTCACTGGTCGAGGCTAGTCTGTGATCCGTGCGAGCTCATCAGCAGCAGATCTCACCACAGCCTTTGCTGAGAAGAACACAGTGTCAATGCCTGCCATTGCCAATCCAAATGGTGAGGAATAATCTGTCTGTGTTTGCCTTGCACATCGCTTGTTGAGCAAACCTTCTGGCATTCTGCAAAGCATTATGTGCAGAGGTGCAAGTCAAGCACCTTTTGGGGGCAGCCAGGTCCCCATCAGCAAGGCTTATACAGCACAACAAGAAGCACATCATTGTCAAGCACAGGATCAGTATTTTTAAGCACAGGATTTCTGGTACAAAAGGTTCATCATGTTGCATCTGTTCTTGCGTCGTGCCTGCAACGTACGAGGGGATAGGCATATTGATAGCAGGGTTTCTTTCTGATAGCAAGACAAAACCAACTTGGCGTAAATTTGGCAGCCTGACCTCGTGAATTGAAAGACCTAGATTTGCCAGCTCATGCCTTGCCTCCTCGAGCCATGGTGCACATGTCATGATCAATTCCCAGCGTCCCTATGCAAACCCTTTGAAAGCCAAAACAGTGTGACGGATTGAAGGATCCGTGTGCTAATTGCACTGAGAGTATTTGCCTCTTGACAGTCTTGCACTGATAGCTCTGCTTTCACCTATCCATAAAGGCAGCCAGAACAGAAATAGCAATAATCCTGCATATGACCTCAACAGCACCCTGATTGGTTTGTTCTAGGCTAACTATATACATCACCAACACAGAAACTATGGCAGCCTTTGAGTGTGAACTCCTCTGAACAAGCATTTGCACAGTACAGAACGTTGTCAGTCAAATACACCAGACGCTGTGTTCATGCACACTAAGAACAGGCAAGCGATTCCTTATAGTGTATCATGCTTGGTATTCTGCAGAATATCCACATCTGCTGGTGTCACCAATGGTATCATGCTGCTGTCCGTTGCTGGAGGCAGCAGTGACAGCTGCATAGATGAGCCTCTATTCAGTTTACCAGCCCTTGACCTTCGGTGCTGACAGATGCTGCCGGAACCGCTCTTGTTGACACTGCCACTCACACTGCTCTTCAAAATGCCATTCATACATGCTGTTGCTGACAAGTTTGTATGTCCCAGGCACTGGACCTATCCCAAGTCTGCCTGAGCCAGATCCTCGAGCGGACCTCAATCTAGCAAAAGAGGTACACATTGATCTGCCAAAATTGCTGGCACCTGACTGGAATGATCTGACAGCTGCCTGGGTGAAGCGCTTTGTCTTGTGTGCTCCGGTCACCAAGACCAGCAGGGCCATGGCTATGACGTACAGTATACTCAACAGCAGAAGCAAAACACCGACAGCATCCAAGCCTGTTGGGCTGGCCACATTGGTGGTGTCCATGAAGTAGAGGCAGCCTGTAGCTGTGGCACCCACAGTGAACAGCCCCAGCACCTGCAGTTTGCCGCACCATAGCAAACTGCAGAGGCTGCTCACAGACAGAGACAGATGAAACACAAAAGCTAGAACTGACAGGACGAACAGTGCGTTCAAGCTGCACTTTGAAGCTGAGTGAAGCTTCCAACGCTGAGCGCCTGCCACTTTGAACTAAGACACATGCTTGCACAATCCAAATGGGCATCAGTGCAAAGGGCGACAAGGCATACAGTGCTGCAGTGACAGGGCAAATGCGCGACTGATTCATCTGCATGCGCTGCAACAGGGGATCTTCAAAGGGTTGGAAATGCATCAAAGCAGTGATTCCAATCATCAATGTCATCAGCCTGATCAGCTGCAAGTATGTGTCGAGCGCAGTTGCGAGGACCTGAGCTGCGGCCAAAAGTAAGGTGAGGCAGAGCACCACGCTGTTCCAGAAGCAGAGCTCAGGCCTGCAGATAAGCATCATATTAGCGCTTGGACCAGCCATCCCACTAGTCACTGTGCAATCTTGGTGGCTGGCCATGCCAACGCATCACAGCACTTGAATTGTCTCATGTTGATGGCAGCTGCTGGATGCTCGCTATCACCTGAATATACTATCGGCTAAATGTCGGGCAAGCACTGTGACTGGCACATGTATGCTCACTTACACAATCAGCAAAGTGTTGCACATTGAACATCTTGCACCCTGGAAGCAGTTGAGTCTGTGTGAGTGTGTGTACCTGTGACAAATAGCCTTGGAAGTTATCTTCTTGGAGCTTCGCCCAGAGCTTCGCCTTCGAAGCTCATTGAAATTGCTGTGCACTTCGGCATGTCCAGCGTTGCTTGTATGACGATTGCGATACGGTCACCATAACAGTGTGTTGTCGGTTGGGATTGAATGCCGACGCAGATATTGAACGGGATCGTTTGCGCTCTTCTCGTCTGCAGATTGTGTACGGTCAGCGCTTGGTACTGCAGGTTTGTAGCCCTGCGTACGACATGCAGCATACGCAATTCGTTTCCGTGATGACACGCCTCTGATGCTGCTGCGACGCCCACGGCACACCTTTAGCTGCTGCTGGCTGAAAGTCGCATTTGCAACGCTGCTCGTCTCGACTAAGCGAGAGTGACCCCTGGAACTGCGCTTGCAGTGTCAACGTGACTGGCATTTTGCCAGGGCCCTTTACTTTCAGTCACGTTGCTATAGCTTGTCAGCCCACTGTCGAGGGGGAAATCCCTGACACACTAGGAGTCCTTGTTGACAACCACCTTGACATACCAAACGCTTCCTTCACAGGTGTGACATCCTGACTATGTCCATCGCATGCCTGCTCCCTGCCTGCTGCGCGCTCTGTCCATCCTGCAACCCCACAACCTGAAGGATGTTGCTATGAGCCACAGTTACGTGCGCAGTGCATTGCTGATGCTGAGGTGTAAGTCTGCCTTGCATGTCATATACTGTTGTTTTCTTTTTCCCTCACCGTCACAGTAGCACATACCACAAAGGTTGATGCCTGCATCTCGCTTGCAGGCTTTCATCACACCTTTGGAGCTTACGACCAGCTGGTGCTTTTCAATGACACCAGGAACCTTACCCTTGGAGATTCACAGTTGATCAATGTCAACAACACTGACTTGTCGGCCATCATTCATTTTCAGAACACAACCAGCGTGACTGTTGACAAGCTTGTCACGTATGGATGTTCCTCAGGCTATGTCCTGCAGTTCGATGATCTCATCAGTGACCTTTCTGGCAGCTTGGTACAGTTGCAAAGATCAAATTTCAGCAATGCACCAGCAGGGGGAATCACGGTTGGCAATCACAGCCTTACTGTTCAGGATACCACCTTTGACACATTGACCACCACACAATTTGCCATCAATCACGACAACACTGATGGCGCCACTCTAAACGTGTCAAACTGCAGCTTCAACAATGTTGTTTCTGCTATCAATCTTTCCCAGGCGCGCTTGATTTTGACAAACTCATACATCACCAACTCCGGCGGGGATTATGCTGTTGTAGTCATCTACTCTGGTGGTGACGTCGGGGTGGACAATACCAACCAAACAGTCACAATTGACAACTGCTATTTCCTGTACAACAGCGCTGAACAGGGGGTGGTATACATGCTGGGATACGACAAGGAGCCACAGCAAACAACGAACATTTACAATAGTGTCTTTTACCAGAACTATGGCTTCAGCCTCGGGGGCGCTGTCACACTGTTTGCAGTTGGGACAGTCAACATCCAAGGATGCGTGTTTCAGGAGAATAGAGCAAGGACTGGTCTTGGCGCAGTGTATGCATACGGTTATGAAACCCAAGTCACGTCACTTACCGTTCGTGACAGTACGTTTTATGGTAATAATGGTACGCAAGAGGCTTTAGCGCCTACTGAGTCAGCTGCGTTGACTGACACTGCTGAGTGTGGAGGCCTGTATGCTTCTTACTGTCAATGTGTGGCCACAAGTGGCTCTTTCTTTGAGAACAATATCGGCACCGGGATGTGCGTTCATGGTCATGGGTCAACAGCTGGCTCGTGCATCAAAGATGGCTCAGACTTTTTCAACGTGAGCACCATTGTGGATGCAGATGGTACAGCATTTTTCCAGACCTTCATGGGGCGGTATAATGATATAGACATGGGTCTTGACATCAGGGATTCTTCTTTCATCAACAACTCTGCTGCATTTGTGACTAGGAATGCTCCAGAGTCAGAGACAGAACCTATCGATTTCCTGACAGGCGGTGCTGCATTGAACGTCCTGGATGTTCAGTTCAGCTTCATGAGCAACAGCATTTTCCAGAACAACATAGGCAGGCAGGGTTCAGGCGCAAATCTGGACACCTGCTTTTTCAGTGTTTTCTGGAACAACACCTTTGACAACAACACGGCCACCCAGCAAGGCGCAGCTATTGCTCTAGTGAACAGTCACAACTTGGGAGTCATGGTTGCCAACAGTACCCTGACCAACGGCCAAGCCGTGACTGGAGGTGCCATGTATGGTGATGCTGGTGCGACCATTACCATCAGTAATGGCAGCCAGTTGACTCCCAACCAGGCGGTGACTGATGGCGGTGGTGTGTATTGTGACAGTTGTCAAGCCCTTCTGCTGCAGCTAAACTCCAACATCAGCGCCAACCATGCGGGGGAGTCTGGAGGGGCTGCCTACTGCACCTCCTGTGTGACTCTCACTGCGGTTGGGGTCTCAATGTCTAACAACAGGTGTGAATCATCACATTGTTGCATCTGCCTATTTGGTCTGTTTCAAGTATTGATGATGACCACTGCCTCACTTGTGGAGCCTGCATGTGAAGCTCGTCCCTTGAAGCTTGACACATGTGTTAGTCTTCACTCCACTATCTCATTGAGGTGTTACAGCATCAAGCAGCTTCCCCATTTCTGTAGCCAGTGAGTCTGCTTGTTGTTGCATCTGCTACATGCTGTGCTGGTGGCTCATTCAGGGCTGCAAATGGAGGGGCTGTGGGTGTGCTTGGAAGTGGAGTCACTCTCACCAACCTGACTGGCAACATCTTTGAAGCCAACACAGCAGACAGCAGCCTATCTTCAGCTACAAATGATGGAGACGGAGGTATGGGAGGGCCTGCCTCACGTCATGCATCTTGCTCTAGGTTAATGTGCATCATGCGCAAGTCACAAATACATCTTTTGCAGACAGTGTGCTTGTACTGCCACCCTGACGCCTTCTTTTTATAAGGCAAAGTCTGCTGCTTTCACTCATTGTGTTTATACATATAAGGACAGGCTCACCATCCTCTGAAGGATACAAGATGACGACTTCAGCTGTCGCTCATGCAGGGGCTGTAAACATTGAGGGCGGTGCTGTTGCCCTCACAAGCAATACTTTCCACAGCAATGTGGCAACACAATACGGTGGCGCCATCTTTTATTCACAGGGCTGCATTGCCACTCACACCATCCCAGGTAAGCAGTGTGCATCACAACTTTGACTGGCAAACCGGCATTGGCTGCTTCTGCACCTTGATGCTGATCATGCACAGGGTGATGCCCTGTTGTGACCCATACACTACACACTGCATCCCCGAGCCTTCTTAACGGTCTTGATGGCCCCAATTTGCATGCAATGTGCATTGGCAGCATGCCCTGCTCTGTCAGCAGGCATCATCGGCTCACACACCATCAGGCTATAAAACAGTGCCCACGGCAGTTGCTGCACTTCAAGCACAACTGCAGTTTGCATCCATCAAGTCCAACACCTTCAAGCAGCAGCAAGATGCAGCTTTACAAGCCTTTAAGGCAAGGAGTGCATCCGCTCGGGTGCGCAGGCTTCACAGCTGAGGGCTTCTTGTGGGCAGCGCTGGCCCCTAAGCTCGCACAAGCAGCAGCCACCTGCTCCTACTTCAACTCATCTGCAGACAACTTCCAAGACAACCGGGCAACTGCTGCTGGAGCTGTCATCTTTTCGACAGATGCTACCTCAACCGCCATTTACTGCCAGAGCACCATCTCACCTCAAGACCACGAGGACTGCCCAGAGTGGGGCCAAACAGCCCCTAACACATTGGGGTCTGTGGGGTACGGCTCTGGGTTGGCCTTCCCCGCCGCCAGTATCCTTCTGGACGGGAACCCTGACTACAACGCCACTCTGCCTTACATCAGCGATGGCATTTCGAAGCTTGCTCTGCCGACAGTCACTGTGCTGGATCAGGCAAAGCACAGCGTGGTCTTGCCTGGCCTGACAGCTAACCTGACAGTGCTGAACAACACGACCCCTGGATTAGCGTCCCTACCCAGTCAGACGCAGGCTTCAGGCAGCAATGGGAGTATCTCTTTCAGCAGTGTGGTGCTGGTAGCTGTACCACGGCTTTGGCGCCTGCAGGTGGCCCTGTCAAGCTACCCAGGGGTGGGTCACAAGTCTGCCGCATGCTTATCTCAGCAGCAATGCTACAGACGCTTTCAAGGGTCCTCACAGGCTCTGAGACCTTGATTGGATGTGCATGAAACGTACATGCATTGGCATGCAGGTGTGTTTGCACAAAAGGCCCTGCTGTGTTTTTGGATGCCCTGTGCACGAAGTTGCTGGGTGATGATGACACATAAGCATTGCACGCATTTGTACAATCTCATGGATCTTGCATACAGACCTGAGTACCCCAAGCTGTACACCTGATCTGAGTGATACTCAAACACTGCCAAACGCATAGAGTATACGCTGCATGCTTCAACGATGTTCAAGTTGTTGCACTTGACTTGCTGTTGTCTGTCTGATGTGTGTAGGTAACCCCAGCTGTCATTCAAGTTGAAGTGCTGAGCTGTAGTCTTGGTCAAGTGCCCACTACTGCTGAGCAGTGCACCTTCTGCACCCCTGGCAGCTACTCCTTTGACCCAACCACCAATGTCTGCAAGCCCTGCCCTCAGGGGGGTAACTGCACGGGTGGGGGGGCGACCCTGGTGCCACAGCAGCAGTACTGGCACTCTGATGCGCAATCAGACCACATTATCACGTGTCCCAACAACAATGCATGCCAGGGAAATACATCAGCGCTAGTCACGTGTCAGAACACCACCTACCATAATCAACTTCAGGTGCGCCTCTGCAGTGCTTGGCATGAATGCATGCACTCAAAAGAGACGTCCTGAGTGCTGCTTCTGCATTTCAGACAATATAATGTAGTGTGACACTTACATGTCATTTGGGCAGATGCTTTCACTGAGCACTTATGCATGTGCATGTTCCTGCATCTTTCAAGAGTGATTCCTTGTAAATACAAGCAGAACAGATCCAATCAGGCCAGATCAGATCAAATCAAATCAGGTCAGGTCAGATTCAGATCAGACACTGTAACATCTAGTCAGATCGGGTCAGCTCAAGAGAACTGCTCATCGGATCATATAGAAATACACGACATTTGGTTCATGTCCATGGCCTCACTGCCTCTTCAATCTGCATGCAGGTATCATTGCCACAGGAAGCAGGCTGTGACTTGACTCTACCATTGACCAGCTCAGACCCAGCATCCTACCTACGCCAGCTCTGCTCTGACGGCTACTATGGCCCAGTTTGTTCCCTGTGTGTTGAGACTGACAACAAGCGGTATGGCAGAGCAGGCCCCTTGCAGTGCCAAGAGTGCAAGGGCAATGCTGTTGTCCTGCTGGCATACATCATCAGCACGCTTCTCGTGTTGGTGTGGCTGAGTTACACTGTGCATGTGACTTTGGAAGAGAATGAGGAGGCGGCTGCGGGCAGTACAGACCCAGGCAGAACGTCACAGCTCATACGGGTTTGTCCACCTGATCAAGGCCATGCTGGGCATGATCAAATCATGCATACGCAGTTGCTGCAGACCAGCTGCTTGCATGTGGCAGCAGGCTCAGTGTCCTGTCAGTGTGACTGTGTAATGCTGCCGCTTGTCTGTGCTGTTTGGACGAATTTGCAATCCCCAGCTTGTGCAATTCAGCCTGAGGTGGACATTGATAACTTGCGTGGCCTGGTGTTGTTGCTACCTGATAAGCCAATGTCTGATACGTCTTCTCTTTGCCATGTCACAGGAACAACCAGGCAATACGCACCTTAAGCATGCGCTCAATATAGCATAAACTTCCTACCAATTTCTCAGCGCACAAACCCCCTCACAGCATGCCACTTAACCTTAATCACAGCAGCAGTAACAGCTTTGTATGCATCGTCCAATCTCTGCTTGGCGTGGCTGCAGGCATTCAATGTATGGCTGCAGTACAGCAGCCTGCTGGGGAACCTGAATATCTCCACCCCCAAGAGCGTGTCAGTTATCTTCAGCGCAGCCAGTTTTGCCTTCACCAGTGTGACCAGTGGGATCCTGTCCCTGGATTGCCTAGTCTCAGGGCCTGTCAATCATGCCCAGCAGGGCCTGTTCATACACCTATCCTTCCCTCTCATCATGCTCATCCTGGTCTCTGCCCTGCAGCTGCTATGGTAAGAGAACAGAATGATGAGTTTCAGTCATGTGTCAGTGCTGAGTCATGCAAGGCTATGGTGCCCAGTCATGCAGGCTCGTGGCCAGAATTTCATTGTCAGATTTTGTAACGCCTGGCCACAGCTGCGATGATAATATGTCCATTGTGTCTGTTTTGCTTATGTGTTGGAATGTGGTAGGCCAAAGGGGCTTTGTGCTTGAAGCACTGACTGCTTGACAGCTGCTTGCAGTCATGTTACCCGGCAGGATAGGTATGTCATCTTGTATGTCATCTTCCCAATGGCCGCACTGCATGTGCTGCACAACTGGCTGCAATAGAACATCCTGCTTTTCCGCAGTAGGCAATCAGATCAGATAGAGCAATCCTCCCTGCCACGCAAGAAAGCAGACTTTGCTCATGTCAATCACAAGCATGTCATTGTTTGCAGCTTGCATACATTGCTGAAGCCAGGACAGGGGCTGTCTACCTGCCCACACAATTTTGCAAGAGTTTCTAGCTGCCCAGAGTCAATTGCTTGAGACAATGAGGTTCACAGGTGGTGGAGAGCACAGAAACGCGCAGCAGCAACTGCTGCCACCAACCCAGCCGCCGCATCCCATCAGCATTACTCCACAGCAGAGCTGCGCCGTCGCTTGCTGATCACCTTCCTTGAAGTCACCTTCTATTATTTCCCGAGTCTGCTGACAAGCACCTTGGAGCTTTTTGCCTGCTTTCACATTGACCCAGCTGCTGACGCTGGCTATCACAATGCACAGGTGCTCATCACATTTTGCGCAGAAAGACAGCATGTGTTATGTCCACATGGCCCCTGTTTTTGAGCGTGGCAAGCATGTCACCTGCATGGCCTAGCTTTGTGTGAGTGAGTGCGGCCACACCTGAAGTGACTGCATGAGCAGTGGTGTTGATGGAGCGTGATGAAGCACTTGGCAAACCCACCCTTTATGAATTTCTTTTCTGCAAACCCTATGCTGACATTTCAAAGTTTGGTTACGTGTTGCTAACAGGAAAATTGGCGCCATGGGTACTGGATACCAGACATGGGGCAGAAGTGCTATGTGGGGATGCACAGGAATCTAGTGATCTGGCTGGGGACCCCCATGATGGTCCTGACCTGGCTTGTCATCCCCATCATGCCGGCGTTCCTCCTCTTCCTCCACCGCAAGGAGCTGGGCAAGCCTCGCATCCAGCTCCAGTTTGGCTACATCTACCGTTGTTACAGGTGAATCTAGCATCAACAGGAAGCAGCACAATATTAGACCCTGAGTTGCGGGATGCACAATTCTCAAGGTTGCACTGATTTGCAGAGCATGTATATTGCACCCAGAGCACTGCGCCAACCTTGTAGGGACTGGTACACCAGCAATGTAAGTCTTCTGTTGAGCAAGGATGGTCTTTGAACCAGTCAGTGACCAGACACTGAGGTACAAGATGCCTTCAAAAGGTGCAATGCTTTGCTGCTTGTGTAAGTGAGCATACATGCGCCCATCACAGTGCTTGCCCAATTTTCAATCTAGAGTCAAGCCTAAGTCAATGCGAGCATCCAGCAGCTGCCATGAATACAAGACATTGAAGCGCTGTGATGCGTCGAGGTGGCCAGCCAGCAAGATTGCGCAGTGATTATTGGTATGGCTGGTCCAAGCGCTTACATGATGCTTGTTTACAGGCCCGAGCTCTGCTTCTGGAACAGCGTGGTGCTCTACTTCACCTTACTTTTGACTGCAGCTCAGGTCTTGGCAACTGCGCTCAACACATACTTCCAGCTGACAATCATGCTGATGATATTGATAATTGGAATCACTGCTTTGGCGCACTTCCAGCCCTTCCCGGATCCCCTGTTGCAGCGCATGCAGGTGATTCAGTCGCACTTTTGCCCTGTCACTGCAGCACTGTATGCCTTGTCCCCCTTTGCAGAATACCCATTTGCATTGTGCAAGCATGTGTCTTGGTTCAAAGTGGCAGGCGCTCAGCATTTGAAGCTTCACTAAGCTTCATAATGCAGCTTGAACGCGCTGTTCCTCCTGTGTAGCATCTGCATTCCAAAGCAACCAAAGCACCATTGCACTTGCAATGTTGTCTCTGTCAGTAAGCAGCGTCTGCAGTTTACTATAATGCTGCAAAACTGCAGGTGCTGGGACTGTTCACTGTGGGTGCAACAGCTACAGGCTGCCTCTACTTCATGGACACCACCAATGTGGCCAGCCCAAGAGGCTTGGATGCTGTCGGTGTTTTACTTCTGCTCTTGAATATACTGTACGTCATAGCCATGGCCCTGCTGGTCTTGGTGACAGGAGCACACAAGACAAAGCGCTTCACCCAGGCAGCGGTCAGATCATTCCAGTCAAGTGCCAGTAGTTTTGGCAGATCAATGTCTACCTCTTTTGCTAGATTGAGGTCGGCTCGAGGATCTGGGTCAGGCAGGCTTGGGACAGGTCCAGTACCTGGGGGCCATACCGGCTCGTCAGCAACAGCTAGTATGAACAGTAGCTTGAGTAGCAGTGTCAATGGCAGTTTCAATGACAGCGGCTCCAGCAGCATCTGGCATTACCAAAGGTCAAGAGCTGGCGAAATGAATAGAGGCTCGTCCATGCAGCTGTCACTGCTGCCTCCAGCAACAGACAGCAGCATGACGCCACCACCAGAGTGGGTCATACCTGAAGATGTAGATATTGTACAGGATACTGAGCATGACAGGACTATAAGGAATCGCTTGCCTGTTCTTAGTGTGCTTCCGCATGAACATAACGTCTTATGTTCCTCACTGACAATGTTTTTTTACTGAATAAGTGCTTGTTCAGAAAAGTATACACTCAGCTGGTGCTGTATTCTTGTTTTGGTAATGTATATAGTTGGCACAATACAAAGCCATCATGCCGCGTTTTCACTCATATGAAGGATATGAAGGACTAGTGCTATTTCTTTTCTGGCTGTGTTTGTGGCAGAGCTCTGAGTGCAAGATTGTCCAGAGGCAAACAATTTCATGCAGCAAGATACTACACATGGTGCCAGCTGAGCAGCTCACCATGCGCATGGATGACTCGCCCTCTCCATTTGCAATGCTAGCATTGCACATCGTTATGTGTGCTCAACCTCACCAAGACATCTTCGGACCAAAGCTCATGGCAGAGAACCAGAAGGTGGACCTGAGAGTCTAAAGTGTATGCGGCACATTCAGCAGCTATGCTGTCATCAAAGACTTCTAGGCAGTGCCACTCTGCAATGCAGGCTATCTCCTCTGGAATGGTCATCGTAAGCGAGTTGTTAGCAATTGTCAAGCTGCTGAGTTGGACAGCTGCGGTAGGCAAGTAGAGGGTGTTGCAAAGCATGCCTGGGACAGAACAAAAGACTTCAGCTGAGTCATGCCAGAAAACGAGGCTGGGAGCATGCTGTACTCAGACTCAGGAAGGTCTAAGCTGGTCAACTTAGGATAATTGTCCAGTTTCCAGATGGAGCACACAGCATGACAGTGCTGGTAAGCTGTTGCAGCAAAGGCATACTAAATGGCCATTCTTGCAGCGCAAGATTGCTTGGCCACACATTGTTCAAATGTAAACAGGTGAGACATATTGCACGGGAAGCTGTCTCATTGCCGAGTCAAACGCATCGTTGATCTCCCCAGATGACAAATCCCTCATGGACAAGTGCAGCAGCTGTACATCATCACCACAAGGCAGATTCACTTGTTCTAGCGCATCAGACATGCTGTAGAACTCAAGCCAGATTAGACAAAATCAGCTGCTAAAGTCCAACATGGGTGCTGGTCCAGCAAGGCACAGGTTTTCTGTGTTGGTCAGACTTGGGGCCTTGAAAGAGTAGTCATGGCAACCAGAAAGGGAGAAAGAGTGCAAGCCGTGAAGATCTCTCAGTGGATGAAGAGTACCCAAAGCCTTCACAAGTGCAAAGTGTAATGCGCTCAAGCAAGTGAAAAGGCTTGAATTTTGGACTTGCAGCAGCTCTAGCGCCCCAGGGTTGCCCCTTATTGCAAATCCAAAAGCAAATCAAGTGTTCTTTATGCTGGCTAACAGCTTGCAAACCTCGGTGGAATGTACAATGTGGAGTGATCTTGCAGTGGACGACCGACCAGTAAAAAATATGGTGCCGTAGGTGACAGGTTGCTGACTGTGAGCTAGTACTTCGCTTGATCCTTGTGACACCTTTGCAGCATTACAAGAGCCTACCTGTCCTCACGGTGAGTGGTGGCGATGTAGCACCAAGTTTGTTGGATTCATAAATGGCTAGGACGTTCAATCCTGCTCTTCAGCTGGATCTGAACTGCCCATGCTGCTCGACGACGTTACCAAGCAATGACACTGGCTTACGGATGTGCAAAAGGGTCGTTGTTGACTGCTGCTGCTTTCCGCACAAGACTGGGTTGTGCAGTGCCTCTTACAGTTGCCAAGCCGTGATCCATTCACACAGGTGAAGGCGAACACAAGCCTTTTGAGCCGCAGCCTCAGCACCAATAGCTGAAACTCCTGTTGTGGAGACCTCTACCGCCAGTGTGCTCGCAATGCGGGCTGCGGCTCGCTGCAAGGAGGGCAGGACCCTTCTGCAGACTACGTTCCAACCAGCGGTCGACTCACTCTTGGCAGAAAGACTCGTGTCCAGCGCTCTCGCTGGACCCTCAACTGCAAGTAGCCTTGTACAGCTTGCCCAACGTACTATAAGCACACAGCCTAGCAGCACAGTCCGAGGTCTGTCTCGGCTGTATTCGTCTGTTGCACGTCGCAATGCAAGCCTTTGGAAGTCAGCTGGTGTAGGACCTAGTCAGCAGGTGTGTCACAGATCACTCCTGGCTAGAGCTGGTGCTGCTGGTCTGCATGAACACCTGTTTGTGATCCTGTTCACAAATGGTCTTGAATGTTGCACAGCCATTCATTGCAGTCCTCAAGCTTGTGTGTCTTGCATCCAGGCAAATGCAGCTCTGCAGAAAACAATCCGGCGGTACTTCAGCAGCGAACCTCCACGCAAAGGTATTTGCGAAACAGTTGCCACCTGACATGTGCTTTCATGGTGCTTTGCTGCTCAGCTCACACTGGACTATGGTTAGTGATTGTCATTGCAAGCGTCTGCCTTGTGTCTAGGCTTTGAGAAATTTTACCCCAAGGGTAAGCAGCGAAGGGCTCAAAGCAGCACTGGAAAAGGTACGTTGCATGGTTGCTTTGCAGCTTGGAGAATACATCTCAATTTCAACCACACATCCAGCAGTCAAATTCTCAACTGTTGCTCTTGAACAGGCAACGCTGAAAAGAAAGGTCCAGAGGAGACTCCTGAGTTCAAACAATTTGCTGATCAGTTGACCAAATCGTCGGGCAACATCATGCTCGGAGTTGGCGTCGCCTTTCTAGCATTGACAATGCGCAACCTGACACGCCCAGACACCCAGGAGATCAGCTTCCAGCATTTCAAGACACAACTCCTAGCTAAAGACGTTGTCGACAGGATAGAAGTCGCAAACAAAACCACAGCAAAGGTGTGTCACCTGAGACGTTGTTGTGGGCTCATCAGCTGGGACTGCTGCCATGTTTGCTTCGTATGTCAGTTTCTGACTCCTGTCTTGCTGTCAATTGTTGGGAGAATCACCAGCTCCTTGTTGTCATTGCTGATGTCAATGTTGCTGTGGAACATTTGCTTGCACTATGTACTTTGTTCACTGGTGTGCACTTCACACTACACGACTCCAGTATGCAAGGGCAAGCGTGATGTTGTGTAAGCAGCGCTGGCAACGCTGACCTCTTTTCATTGCTTCAGGTCTTTGTCCGAGTTGGGGCTGTCCCACGTTCAACAGGTGGTCTGTCACCAGATGGTGACATGCAGCCAGCAGCATCTACATCTGCCTCAGCACGTGGCCCCCAGAGCCAGCACAAGTACAGCTTCAACATCGGCAGCATTGACTCATTTGACCGCAAGATGGAAGAAGCTCAAGAGGCGCTTGGTTTTGACCCAAATGAGTATGTCCCCATCACATACACCAACGAGTTGAGTTGGTCGCAAGAGCTGTTGCGGTTGCTGCCCACTCTGCTGCTCATTGGAGGCTATGTGTGGTTTACACGGCGTCAGATGGGTGGTGGGGGTCTAGGTGGGGGTGGCATGGGGGGCGGTAGAGGCATCTTCAATGTTGGCAAAGCGCAAGTCGGCACAGTTGACAAGAACGCCAAGGACAAGATCATGTTCAAGGTCAGTCAGACATATAGCAGACACACAATAGGGTCAGGCATTATGTTGTCAGTCAAAACCATGCTTGAGCTTGTTTGCATTGCTGCTGTTCTTGCAGGAAACAAGATGGTCAAGTTTCACACTCCCTTTCAGCGCAACACTGCTCTTTCTCACACGCGTGCACTCACTCTGTACTATTCATTGGCCTGTGCTTACTGACAACGGTCTGATGCAGGATGTTGCTGGTTGTGACGAAGCCAAACAAGAAGTCATGGAGTTTGTCAACTTCCTGAAGACCCCAGGCAAGTACAAGGAGCTAGGAGCCAAGATCCCCAAGGGAGCCCTTCTGGTGGGTCCCCCGGGGACAGGCAAGACCCTATTAGCAAAGGCAACTGCTGGAGAGGCAGCTGTGCCCTTCCTGAGTATCAGTGGTTCAGACTTCATGGAAATGTTTGTTGGTGTGGGACCTGCCAGGGTCAGGGACCTCTTTGCCCAAGCACGTGCGCAAAGTCCTTCCATCATCTTCATCGGTGAGCTTCAAATTTGCCATGGTCCTGGCGCTTGCTTGCCAGCTTGCCTGCCTATGCGCTTGCTGAGCAGCCTATAAACCAGGATGTATTCTTCATGTGGCAACGCATTGTGTGGCACGGGTTTGAGCGACATATATGGTGGTGCTAGACAGACTTGCAGTACATGCAATGCATAGCCACATGCTTGCTCCAGCATGTATTACCTCCAGCATGTAGACTTGTGGCATGAGACTGTGAAGCTGCCAAGTTTGGGTATTGGTGCTTTTTCTGAGGTGGGTCTGGTCCACTGCAGATGAGATTGATGCTATTGGGCGTGCGCGTGGTCGTGGCGGCTTTGCTGGCGGCAATGATGAGCGGGAGAATACCCTGAACCAGCTGCTGGTGGAAATGGACGGCTTCCAGACAACAGCAGGAGTGGTGGTGCTAGCCGGCACCAACAGACCAGACATTCTGGATAAAGCTCTTCTGCGTCCTGGCAGGTATGAAATGACCCATCACTTGGTGTGCCCTACTCTCTGTTATCACTCTGAGCTTGAGCTTCAAAGTGCTTGTTTTCCCAAGGAGCTGCTTATTCTTTCCAGCAGGACTTTCTATTTGGATGTTGAAACGTGTGTTGCTGCTGTTGCTGAGTCTCAGTTCACAGCAAACTTGCAGTGCCTGGATTGTGTTATCTGGTCATACTGCACCGCAAACCACTGACGTGGTGTATGTACTGCAGGTTTGACAGACAGATCAGCATTGACCGGCCTGACATCACAGGGCGCGAGCACATCTTCAGGATACATCTGGCCAAGCTGAAGCTGGACAAGCCCATGACGCATTACTCAGAGCGCCTAGCTGCCCTCACACCTGGCTTTGCTGGTGCTGACATTGCCAACGTGGCCAATGAGGCAGCTTTGATTGCTGCCCGAGGTGCCAAGGACGCTGTGGGCATGGTGGACTTTGAGTCGGCTGTTGACAGAGTCATTGGTGGGCTGGAGAAGAAGAACAAGGTATGCAAGTCAAGATCTGCTTTGTCAGCCTGACAGCTGGCAGTGTATCTGCTGCTCTTGCACTCAGCAGCTTTGCATCATCCTGAAAACCTGTCGTGGCACCCATCTGCCAGTGAGACATGTCACAACAATTTTGCATCTCTCCTGCTTGCTAGCATGTCTTGGTGGTCATGTTCTGATCATGCACCCTGTGAATGCTCTCTATATGAGCAGCACGTAATCTGCTGACCAAGCATTGGCAGTCATGTCTGCTGCTGGCTTAGGTGATCAGCAAGGAAGAGCGCAAGACTGTGGCATATCACGAGGCAGGCCATGCAGTGGCAGCCTGGTTCCTTGAGCACGCTGAGCCTCTGCTCAAGGTCAGCATCGTCCCTCGTGGCAGCGCAGCTCTGGGCTTTGCTCAGTACCTGCCTAGCGAGAACCTGCTGATGACTGTACCCCAGATGACTGACATGATGTGCATGGCCCTCGGTGGGCGTGCTGCTGAGCAGGTCATGCTGGGCAAGATCTCTACAGGTGACGAAAACGGGGCTGCTCTCATCTTGTGTCTCTGCTGCTATGCGCTGCTTCCATGAACTCCAGTGTTGCTCTGCGCAAAGTGGTGATTCAAGACCTTCTGAAGGTGTTGATCCCCATAGACTGGTATTTACGGCATCAGGATGACTATTTGCGTCGTTATTTTGGTCATTTGCATGTGATCTTTGGTCATCTGCGTTGCCAACGCTTGGCACAGAGAGTGCTTTTGTTATGTCTGTGCCAGTGTCATGTGACGAGCAAGTCAGCGAATACAGCTCAGCTGTCAGCACATCTTTGCGTGTTCAGCAGTCCTTGACCTGGTTGTGGAAACTATGCTGAAGTCACGCAAGCCGTGTTTCAGGTGCTCAGAATGACTTAGAGAGGATCACCAAGATGGCTTACAGTCAGGTTGCCATATATGGCATGAACGAGAAGGTTGGCCTTGTCTCCTACCCCAACGAGGAGGGCGCTTTCAACAAGCCCTACAGCAATGAGACAGCACGCGTCATTGATGATGAAGTGCGCAAGATGGTGCAGCTGGCATATGAGAGGACCATTGCCCTCCTGGAAGACAAGAAGACTCTGGTCACTGCCTTGGCAGAGACTTTGTTGCGCAAAGATGTGAGCTTTCACTTGACAATGCAAGGCCACTCTGTGTTGTTGTTGCTGCTGCTGATTCTCCCTCTGCTGCTGCTGCTGCTGCTGCTGCTGCTTTGTTGTTGCTAAAAAAGCAGCAAGGGTGAGACTGTGACATGGTGTACCCGTACCTGGTGTACGAGGGTAGTTTTTGCAGAACTGCCTGCAGAGATGCATGCATGCCTTGACGTCTGAGCCGTATATGTCAAATAGCTCAGATCCCCAGTGTTCATTCTATCATAGGTGATTTGAGTGGTCCAGTAAGCTACAAAGCTGCTGCAAAATATTTCCTCTGCTCACAGCTCATTGCGTTTGTACAGGTGGTGAATGTTGATGATCTGAACGAGATCCTAGGTGCCAGGCCCTATACCACAGTAGAATCACGCAACATTGACAAGTACAGAGACGGTTTTGATAAGCCCAAGCTTGAACCAGAGCACACCCCTGGGGGTAGCTCAGACGGCAGTGAAGGGGGCAAACAGGCCCCTGGGGATGTCGTTGATGGGCCTGATAGCCCTCAAGCACCTCCCACACCCACAGAGGTCCCAGGGGAAATGCCTGGGGTTCAGCCTGGCCCCAAGGTCTAGACAGACAGGCCTGCTATGTTTCTTGGTTCAGAGGAGGATTGTGTAATCATTCAGACATTACATTTAGCTTGTGAAGAAGCTCAGTTTCAGTGCAGTGTCTTGGAGCAGTGTAGCCCCCACTGCTGACCAGAAGACGGGGTGTCATCACCATGGCTGTGGCGGTAAATTGTCTTACAATTGACCATGTCTGAGTCGTCGAGTCCTGACGACGTCAGTCCAAGGTGTGTCGAATAGTCGGCAGCTCAAGCTTCAATCAGTCACCATCTGCACTAGCTTAGGTTTTGGTTGCAACTGCATCCATCTGAACGAACATGCAGGAACTTGTTTGTCAAGTACTTTTTGGTGTTTCCCAATCAGTTGCAAGCGTCTGTTTTGGATCTTTTGTATATGCTCCATCAACTTCCGCTCTTTTGTATCTGGCAGCACTGCAGTATCTTAAATTGATACCGAGATGCCTGTTTAGTAGCCGCATACTTTCATGGCTTTCCATGGATGTCTGCCTCTTTCGCTGTCATTGCTCATGCTATAGGCAACTGTTTCTGCAGTTCCTTGTAATGACAAGCGTGCAGCAATGTGCAAATCGAAAGGCTTTTGGGGTTATGTCCTTGGATTTCTACGCAGTTTCTCTTTGCTCTGGGATGCACGTGTACGCACAACATGCAAATTTGGCGCGGTCCGTATGTTACGTGACTTTGACAAGCAATATCACAACAGAATGCATCCTGCGCTTTGAAGAAACGTCTTGTGAGACCTTGATGCCTTAATTTGGCACAATCCTCGGCCCTTCTTGCAGATGAGCAACAACACGCGCCCAGATTCTGGCCTTGTCCTCCTCGCTGTCAGCAAGTAGTGTACAAGCTGAGCGTGCCTTGCGCTGTGAAATTCTGCAACAGTTGGCATAGGCTTTGTTTCATTAATGACTTCGTGAGCTTTGAGCCTTCATCATGCCCCAGCCATGCTCTGCTTTCGTGGCTTTGGCATAATCAACACGACTCTTTGACGCGCTGCATCTGCGCCAGCTGCAATAATCATAATAGCAAGTCTTTTCCTTCTTGAACCTGATGGCGTGGATGTCTGCGCATGATCCCCAATGACAGAAAGCATTGAGCCAGATTTACAGGACGATGCAGGCTTTGCTATACCTGCACAGCATGCAAGAAAAGCCCGCATCCGGCAGGTGTGACCTGTCACGCTTCTCTATGATTTCCTCGTAGTGTGTGCGTCACAAGCACCATGGTCTTGCAGAAACGGATAGAACACCAGCAAGGTTTTCGTTTCAGACAGCCACCAGCAGAGCGACGCAAGAATGGTGCAGGTGACAGTATGCTGTTCAACAAGCAATGGCAGAAAGGTGCCCCTCAGAAGACTGACATTGGCAAAGCTGATCAGGCAAGCAGCACACAAACTGGCTGGTAGTCTGGTGCATTGTCGCGGCACAGTCTACGCAGAAGCGTCAAGCAATATCATGCATATGACCAACGCCTCCTCCTATGCCAATCATCACAAAGCAGGATTAAACGTATGAAGATATCTGCAGGCAGCTGACGCATTACACAGTGCAGCAAGCAGCTCACATCTATTCCAGGACAACTCAGCAGCAATTTGTCCAAACCATCAATGCTGCATATCGCCACTGGTCTGGCATGCAGATCCCCAAGGCTGAGCCTCAGAATTGGTCTACCTTCTTATCTAGCCTGCAAGCCAGCCAGCAACCAGCTGTGCACAACTGGGCTGCCAATGAGCCAGTTAATCACGACTGGGCAGGCACTGTGTACTGGAATGGGGTGTGGGACAAAGCCCTGGATGCTGAAGCGAAGGTAGTCCAGGAGAGACAGCAGGCTGTATTGGAAGAAGAAGCATCTGCCCCGTCACAACCTGCAGCAGCACCTACAACAGGTGTGAAAATTAGAGGCCTCTCCTGCCTGTCATGCGTCTTGTTGGCAACCTTTATCAGAACTGAAATTGACAACACGCCTTTATTCACATTGCTCATTGTGTAAGAAAGGCATGGGCGCTCTTGGGCTGCATGGTTGCATCAATTGCATCTGGATGCCATTGTGGTCTTAAGGCCTGTCATGCGCTGTGTGCAGTACCTGATGCTCCTCGTGGTCACTCGCCTCAAGCCCTCAGGATGGCGCCTGTACCCCTCAATACTGGTAAGCTTCACTAATGCGAGTTGATCTCGAACACACTCCTTGCTGTTCCAGAAGCTCATTCAAGGTGTGAATGGAGTTGTGCATAGCTCTGCTCATGAGTCTGTCATCGCCATCAGCATGACTTGGTGTTTGGTAGGCATTCCAGACTTGATACAGCAGCCCTGTCACATGTTCACAATAAAGGTGTACAATAAAGGTGTGTAATGATGTACAAAGCGTTGTGGCTCTTTGCAGGCTTGCTATTGAGTGGTCCCTTGGCAGACTAATGTGCAACGCAGCATCTGGCCAGTAATGCTTTGTTAGCAGTGCCAATAAACAGTGTGCGGAAGGCCAAACAGCTGTCACTTGATTTCTTCACCTTCAGTGCATGCTTTGGGTCAACTCAGCATCACTGCTTGTTCTGCTGGGCCCATGACTGAAAATGCTGAATCATTGCACATATGTTGTCGAGACTTGCAGTTGTGGCACTGGTGTGACAATGCATGCTGCCTGTTTGATGCGGTTGCTAACTGTGTAGTGGCATAGGTTATAGCTGTTTCTGAAAAGCTCATATTTCTCTGTCACCAGGACTCCAAGATGCAGTGAACGATATGAGATGACACTTCTGCCTTGACACTGCCATGCAAGATGTCTTTCTGGGTTGCTATTGCATTGACCTCTACATGCATCACAACTTGCAGCAAAGCGTCCTCATTTTCACTTAGAGCTTTACTATTGTCAGGCCAAGTCTTGCTGAGGCTCACGTTTACAGGTCACTAATCAAGCAGAAGAAATTACTTTAGGACAGATGCTAAATACTGATGGGGGCTGACTTGGCAACTGCTGACCAAAGCGTATTATGTGACTAAAGCATAGTGTGTGACCAAAGTATAGTATGTAACCAACGCATGGTACTACCCAAACATGCCCATAGCAGAGATTATTACTCATACAAGCTTGCTTAGCCCATGCTAAAAAGCTTTTCACTTTCCTGTGACAGAATTACACCCAAACAACTTCATGCCATCTGACACATTACCACAAGGATCATACCCCGGCCTCACCTACAGATGCCTCGACCAGCTTGTGCATTGAAAGAAGGGAAACAGGCAATTCTTATGCGCTATTGGCAACATGAAAAGAGCGCAAAAAGATGAGCTGCGGGCTGCTGTCAGGATGATGCTCAAGAGCGCAACTGCACAGCACCTGGCACTCTGAGCCCTTTAAAAAACGAGCTGGCCTGCTGCAGGGTGTTGTCCTGCTTCCTCAACATTTGAACAAACTCATTGTAATCGATCTGACCATCATTGTTGATGTCATACTGCCTGACCATGTCTGCAGCATCTGAACTTGATGCACCACCCAGCGTCTTCAGCGCCTTCTCCACTTCATCTGGTGTGATAAAACCGCTGTGGTCAGTGTCAAAGTGCTGGAAGGCCTGCACATGAAACACAGAGAATGTCACAAACCTGCAAGCGGGGTGGAGAAAAGTCAAGTCTGACGCTGAAGGCCTCTGCAATGACACCAGCTGGGTATATCTATCAGTTGTTGCTGCAGTTGTAGTTGCTCAGGGCACGCACAACAAATCTCCACACATCTGCTCAGACTCTTTGGTGCAACAAAGTGCTACTCTGGCTGTGATTGTTGGTGACCAGCCTCCAGCAAGTCAGACGACAGCAGGATTGAGTTGAGGATTGACCTGCATGCAGTGCTCTTCCTTCTCGAGTTTGTTCAGGTTGACAGTGGCTGCCACAAACTCCTCATAGTCGATGGTACCATTGCCGTCTACATCAGCATCAGCTATCAAAGCATGCAGTTCGTCCTCTCTCAGCTTGTTGCCCATTTTGTTCATGGCAACCTGCACAATGTCTGAGACCCTGTCACTGTCCATCTCAACGCAGCGTCATGGGTCAATTGCGCTTGACATTGCTGCAAGGTGGCTGTTGCCAGGATTGGATATGCTCTGCAGGTGCATTGCATAGACTGCCAGATTATGTGCTCAGCAAGCACAGCACAGCAGTGCTGAGACGCATGGCATGCATGTGAATCCAACACCGTACATGACATGCTTTTGTGAACTATCAAGCTGATACAGAGCTGATGCAGTTGCAGCCCAACTCATTACATGCAAATTTGACTCATTTCCAAACACATGCTCCTCACTCCCAGCTCAACGTAATGGACAGATCATGCAGGCACCTGCATGCTTGCAGGCCTTGAGTTGGAAACCATGGCTATATGCAGTGCTTGACAAGCAGACGCAATCTGGGATAGATGACTGACCTTAAGCTCATCTACAGTGATAGTGCCGCTGCTGTCGGTGTCGATGGTCTTAAAGAGCTGGCGCAGCCCGCTGATCTCCTCAGAAGACAGGCAGCGAGCCATCACCAGGAAGGCTGCCTTCTTCAGCTTGGTCATGCCAGCAAACTGCATCCACACTCATTCCATCAGAACAGCTTTGGCTTAGTGCTGCTTGCAAGGGTGTCAAGATCTTGCAGCTGGACTTGATGCAATGCCAGCATGCATTTGACCTGTGCCCATGCCTGGTGACAGCCAGTGTGCTGAGTTCAGAGCAAAACATGGACAGTAAGCCACTGCGCCAGACTCACAGGTGCATCTGATGACAACACCAAAGCAGAAGCCACCACGTGCAAGTTAGGTCAGATAGCATGAAATCAAGGAGGCGTGATGTGATGTTGGTGCTGTGAGGCACAAGCATGCAAGACATTCCAGAAGACACCGACCTGGCGCATACGCTGAATGACAACATTGTCCAAAGGCTTGTCTGACTGCAGCCCTTGCTGTGTCAGCCAGGGATGTTGCAGCACCTGGGCTGCTGTGATTCTCTTGCTGACATTGCGGTCCAGCAGCTGCCTCACACAGTCCTTGGCCGGCTCACTCACACTGGGCCAAGGGGCGGTCTTGAAGTCTAGGTCAGACTTGAGAACCATCTTGAAGATCTCCTCCTCTGATGGCCAGACAAGTCCAAGTTATGCATGGCTGTGAAAATATGACAGAGAACTTCATTGTTGCATGCTGAGCAGGTGTGAGCCTTGTTTATGCAGAAAGTACTGTGCTATGTAGCAAAGCATGGCAGATTTCAATAGCTTGTCCAAAAACAGTGCAATCAAGTCAGCTCAAGGGATCCTGCATGCAGGCAAGATCACCAGGCAGGCAGATATCCCAGGACATGACATAACATATCAGCCCACATGCTGTTCTGCAGTACTTGACAATACAAAGTGCTACAGCTCCTGCCTCATGCATCTCGAAAGCTGGACCCACCAGTGTCACCCCAAAACGGTGGAAGGCCACACAGCAGAATATACAAGACCACCCCTAGACTCCACATGTCAGCCTCATATGAGTAGTTCTTCTGCAGCACCTCAGGTGCAACATAGTATGCGCTACCCACTATGTGTCGAAATCTTTGGCCTGGCTGGAAGTATGTGCACAGGCCAAAATCAGCTGCCTTGATGACTGCCTGCTCGCTTTTGTCTGTCAGCAGAAAGTTTTCTGGCTTGATATCCCTGTGCATCACACCTGTGCAGAAGCAGCAGAGGTGAACAGCTTGCCAGCTGCATTATGAGCATCCACCAGTGAGACTACAATTGTGCATACAGACATGCAGCCATTACAGGCAACGCGACAGATGGCATACACTGGTCACACACCTAGCTGATGACAGTGTGCTGCCACCTGCACCATGGTCCTGAAGTATTCAGCTGCCTGTCGTTCAGACAGGTTGCCTTTGGAGACAATCCTGTCAAACAACTCCCCACCATTGCAGATTTCTAGGACGAGGTGTACATGTGACTTGTCCTCAAACGCTCCCACCAATAGAGCGATGTTGGGATGATCGCTGACTAGATGCAACACTTCCACTTCCTGTTGGTGCAGGAATTGCATATTTAATTCAGCACATCAACAAGATTTGCGTCTGATTGGTTATGGAAGCTGATGGAAAGGACCTAGCAAAAAATGACAGAAAAGTCTTGCTATTAGCAGTGATGCTTGTGTTCATCTTTTTCGCTTACACGTTGTACATCTTCTATGTCTTCTTTGCATACAAGCTTGGCCTTCGAGATCGACTTGCAGGCATAGGGAACCCCAGACTTCTTGTCGATAGCCTGATAGACGGTGCCGAAAGCCCCCTTGCCAAGAACTGGACCCAACGAATAATACTCTTGCAGCTTTGGCCCTGCTGGTCCCTTTCCGAGAATGTTACTCAAGGACGCTACAGGCAAGGCTGTAGGGGGCATCGCAAGATGCTTTGGTTACTCTATCATCCGGCCTATTCCTCGAGACCAATCGTGTTCAAGAGAAGCGCTGCGCTGTCGATTCGACAGGCTGCAGATCGATGCGGCTCTAGCGGAGTTACGAAGCCAGACAGGAAGTTACAAACCTACCCAGTGCGCTTATGGTAAGACAGCTGGTCAGAATATCATCCAATCAATCAATATATTTAATGTCCTGCGGGGCCACTGGGACCCAACAGACAAGAAGTTCAGTTCAGTGAATTCATACAGACAAGATTTGCTTCCTACATGCAAAGCATTCCCTAAGGAAACCACCACATGCATTTGGTTCACAAAACATCATAAAGTCTGCAATAGTACAACAGTGCTGCAGGACTTCTAAATGCTGTGACCTGATGTGGCTGTACGCTGGGCAATCAAAAACAAAGTGCTGCTCGTCCTCCACACAATCCAATAACTTGCACACTAGACACAGCCTGTCTGTCCTATCTAGGTGAACACCGTCTGCCCAGCGGCCTGTGTCTACCCGCAGACCATGGCATCCAGTCCTAAACCTACTAATTAGCCTTCTATTTGACAATAGCT
>JAABUP010003028.1_pt1 | contig 30578 bp, 28 predicted proteins | sample 5559201 | NCBI WGS metagenome assembly JAABUP01 (sample SAMN10711887, study PRJNA513373) | rock metagenome | isolation source: Antarctica rocks | place: Antarctica | reverse complement strand
GTAAAGTTCTGAAGTGCGTGCGGCGCAGGGTCGTCGCCATCATGAAAGAGGTTGACATAGGCTTCCACGGTTTTCGTGGCAGGAGTGATGAGGATTGCGGCAACAATGGCGGCTTTGGGGTCGTCTGAGCCTCCCCCACGCTCGACAAAGCTGGTCACCGCATTCAGGAAATCACCGAGCTGCGGCGTTCTGACCGTTGCCGAGCCGCCGAAGATCTGATTCGTCGGGTACGTCTTGCAGTCAAAGCGAGTGACGATGCCGAAGTTGTTGGATCCACCCTTCAATGCCCAGAAGAGGTCGCTGTGGGATTGAGCGTTGACTTGGATGACTTTGCTGTTGGCCGTGACGACTTCATAATTGACTATGTTATTAGCTGCCCATCCGCGTTGTTGGCTGAAGTAGCTGATCCCTCCGCCGAGCGAGAGTCCAGGCACGCCGACAGGGAAGTAGCGTCCGCCAACGACATAGAGATTATATGGGGAAAGCCACTCGTATACCTGACCCCACCGGTTGCCAGGACCGATCTGGGCAATACTCTGGTTCTCCGTCAGCTGAAGCGAGTTCAGCTTCGACATGGCTATCAGGACGCCCGAATCGGTTGAAGCAGCACCCTTGATCGGCATGTGGCCGCCGCCTCGTACTGCGAACTGCGTTCGAGTCGCACGAAGGATTGCCAGAGCTCCAGCCACATCTTGCGAGCTTTCCGGCGTGAAGACGCAGTACGGCGATAGGATGGTGGTTTTGGACCAAAAGACTGGGACTCGGTTTAGTTAAATGCAGACAGGCACGCATGAAGGATGCATTGTGTTGGGCCCGGGGCGAAGGGATGGGCTTGCATACGCTGGGATTCATATGCGTAATCCGTACTGTTGGGCCAGGAGATCTGCTTTGGATATTCCGACGCAAGACTCTGGCAGCCTTTGTTATTGTCATACCATGGTTGAGGTACGGCCAGGCTGACTCCGAGGAAGGCAAAAGCGGCGCCGAGAACTAGCTTCATGGTGATGGAGAGGACTAGGGCTACGTGATCACTGATAGTTGAAAACTGATTTCCATCTTCACGCTGAGTTCAAGTCTGCTTTTAAAGGCAGACGCTGTTAGTCTGAAGACAGTAAGAAAGGCTTGGAATCCTTCCTAATCTCCGCGTCATCCCACCTCATCTCTACGGCAGGGCTGATCAAATGTTCCCAGATTCCGGCTGAACCTCCCAGGCGTTTTCCAAGATACCGGGTCTGGCCAATCAACGAGCAACAGTCTACAGCTGGAGGTAGCATAGGGCTACGCCACAGCTCTAGAGCAGCAGACGGCTCAACCGGATGTCTCTCGGCGTCAGATACGAAGCTTACTACGCTTCGGGAGGTCGCCTGATTCGGATGCCCGAGGACACCAAAACAAGGTGGTATGAAAAGTAAAGAGTGGGATATCTTCACCGAGACGGCACAGCGCTGAAATCGAGAATAGTTATATCGCTAACCTCTCCCTTTTCCTCGCTAGCCCCCAATTGACGTGCTTCACTCCGACTCATCCTCGAAAGACTCAGAGCTAAAGCACCAAAGACACCTTGCTCTCCTCGTCCCGCTCTATTACTTTCTTTTTCACTAGGATATTCAGCGATGCCTGCCTTGGTCAGCTCGCCAGCCCCCGCGGCTTCTCCGTCCCTAACTCCGGCCCGGTCTCGCTTCGAACCTCTGTGTCACCCGCTCATGGAGGAAGTCGCCGCAGAGGTGGACGGGTACTTCCTCCAGCACTGGAATTTGGAAAATGACAAAGCCAAAAAGAAGTTTCTCGACGCTGGCTTCTCCCGGGTTACTTGCCTGTACTTCCCAAAGGCGTTGAATGACCGGATCCACTTTGCTTGCCGCCTCCTAACGGTGCTCTTCCTTATCGATGGTAAGTGGTCGATGTGGATCCAGGCGTCTGTGCGTAGCTTACAAGATCAGACGTCCTCGAGGATATGTCTTTCGAAGATGGCTCCGCATACAACGAAAACCTCATCCCGATCTCCCGGGGCCACGTCCTTCCGAACCGGTCTATCCCGGCCGAATACATTACGTATGATCTATGGGAAAGCATGCGGGCGCACGACAAGGATTTGGCGGACGAGATCCTCGAGCCCGTCTTTACGTTTATGAGGGCGCAGACGGATCGTACACGCGTCGCGATCAAGGAGCTGGGCCCGTATTTGGAGTACCGCGAGAGGGATGTGGGAAAGGCGTATGTTCATTCGTTATGGCACTAGGCTCTTCCGGGCTTACACGCTTAGACTTCTCTCGGCCCTAATGCGCTTCTCCATGGCCCTCAATGTTACCCCCGCCGAACTTGACTCCGTCAGGAGCGTTGAACGCAACTGCTCGAAGCACATATCCGTCGTCAATGACATTTTTAGCTGGGAGAAAGAGGTCCTCGCCTCCAAGCTGGGCCATCAGGAAGGCGCTGCGCTGTGCTCCTCGGTACAAGTTATGGCAAAAGAAGCCGACATCAACATCAACGCCGCTAAACGTGTCCTGTGGGCTATGTGTAGGGAATGGGAGATGTGCCATGACGAGCTCGTGGCGAAGAGGAAGTCGGCAGTGGGATTGGGCTGCAGCCACGACGTTTCAGAATACATGCAGGGGTTGGAATATCAGATGAGCGGGAATGAGTTGTGGAGCAAGTCAACAAAGCGGTACATTGAGGTTAGCGAGTAATGTAACAGTGCTTGACGAGACGGGTCGTTCTTGAAGAATAAGCTCAGGACTTTCTCTTGCTTTCTACCGTTGAAAGACTAGCATGAAACGTTGGCAGATCTTCACTCCGCCACTTGTGCTTGGTTAATGCAAAGGTTGATTTGGGTTCTACGAAGTACAAAGGTACGTTGATATTCTTAGAAAAGCTGTAATCAAGGTCCCCTTGAGAGAGGCTGTACAGCGTGACTATAAGCACAGCAAGCACGCAGATGCAGGCTCTATAGACAGACAGGAGTTTTAGCACCTTCGGCCTCTATCCTACCTCCAGACCCTGGGTCCACAGCTCGAAAGCGTACCATCTTCGTTCGTCATCGGTGGTACTGTAATCAACCCCCTTCCACTCGGTAATGATATTACCGTATCGAAATGGATAGATTATGCTCCAACTCGGCTTCCGGCACCTGTATCGAAACTTGGACATTGGTCCCTGGATGGCTAAAAGGATGATTGTGCAAGAAGCAAGTCGCGCGATGCCCTCGAGCTCAACCACTACCCAGCAAATACGTGTACTATCTCAATACCTTACGCCATGCTTCAACTCTGATGCTTCCATAACACCACCGTGTACTTTGAAACCGACAGTCTGCTATCGATATGGAAGAAGAGATGGCGGCAAGTTCACCGTTGGGTGGCTTCCGAGGAATGAACAGACAAGACTAGCAAGACTGTGTGTCCCAGAGGAAGCACTCGGCCTCAGTCATCCAGAAGAGCTATAAGCAGCTTCGGTGATGCTTTCAGTCAAGAATTATGTCGGTGATGCACTATGATTCTGCGACACTTGGCGTTCAGCTCTCGGGGTTGCCGAAAGAGGAAGCGCCGCTGGCTCCAAATGCAGAACATGGTGGGACGAAGAAGTGTACAAGAGTTAGGAAAAGTCACAAAAGAAGTAAGAGAAGTATTTCTGGCATCGAGGAAAGCCAGAAGAGAAGCAACCCACCGTTTCGGCCTCAACGGACCGTCACCACACATCATGGATCGGCTAGTGCCCTTCAATCCACTACACGTGATGGATAAAGCAGAATCCTTCAATCCACTACACCTGATGAAACAGCCTGTATCCCTTGATCGGGGTCTCATTCTTCTCCTTCTGCGCGCTTTCTTGTCTATCATAATCCCGTATAGAAACCAGCAACGGATTCTTCCTGGTATACCTATACTTGAAGTCGATGGAAAAACAAACATCGCACCTGCTCAAAAGCGGTTCTTTCACGATTCGAAGTCCATGCTACTTCAAGGATATCAAAAGGTATGACATTAGGAGTAGGTTCCTAGCTGTGCTAATGAAAGCAGTAAAAAGGAGGGTTGGTTCTTCTACGTTCCCACTCCGTTGGGCGAGCGCTTGATGGTCCCGACGAAGTATCTCGAGGAGCTCAAGTCTGCACCAATGAACAAGTTGGATTTCGTAGCTACATTTCAGGAGGTCGGGCAATCTCTGTAGAAACTACATCTACGAATCGTATATCGGACGCTTAGATGTTTGAAGGAAAACATACAGGCTTTGGGACTCGAGCTCCTTTGCACTCGCGCATGATTAAAGCCCAACTGAACTATCGTCTAGGTATGCTCTACCTTATAGTGGAGGTTCCTAAGCTGACTTGATCCAGGAGACGTGAGGGCCCCAGTAGACAAGGAGGTCAAAGACACCTTTGCCGATATCTTCCCTGCAGCCGAAGGCAAGTCGCAATATCTATCGGCCTGACTCCTACTTACTGTATCTAGATTGGACCGAGATCGCTCCCTCTGATCTGTTTACGGGAATCGTCGCCCGTGCTTTCCACTCGTATGTTTGGTGGCACAACTCTGAGTCGCGACAAGGAATGGGTAGACACCATGCATGAATTCGCAATGGATGGTTGCGATGAAGCTCAAAAGCTCAAACAGTTCCCTTCCTTCATGAAACCAATCGCTCAGTACCTTATACCCGAGGTTGTCAGACTACATCGCCATTATACGACAGCGAAGAAGTTATTGGTGTCAGTCCTGACTGACCCTGACCGCCAAAATCGAAGCCAATGGACTTTCTGCAGATGATGTGGGATAATGCCTTGGCTGACGAGAAGCGTGCACCATTGGTATCGGAAATCCAGCTCAAGGTCAGCTTTGCGGCGATCCACAGCAGCGTGGCTTGGTCCAACGCAGTTACTTTGTGATCTTTGCGCCATGTCCGAGCACATGGAGCCGTTGCGGGAAGAGATTGAGGCAGCTCTGGCGGAGGAAAGTTCTCTTACGAAACAAGCATTCCTCAAAATGCTTAAGCTTGATAGCACGATGAAAGAAAGCCAACGCTTCAGCCCTCTTCTCCTTAGTAGGTGAACACTATCAGTTCATTCTCCATATATACGGTCCACCTCGGGCAAGACGTGATAGACTCGATGTGGCAACTGGCAATCAAACCAGTGAGGCACATGCTGTGTAGATGCATATGTCAGCAGTGACACAAAGCCCGAGCAGCGAAGCAGCTTGTGCTCCTACAATTGAGATCAGCCACGCCGGTCTAAGCACAACATGAAATACTGCATCTTTGCCAACGTAGGTCACTTCGCATGGAGGTAGCGCGTCTCCGACTTGAACTTGGTTCCAAAAGATACCATCTTTCGTTCAACGGGGCTTGCAGTGGGAGGATGGGACGAATGGGATAAAACAGGGGGTGCTACTCACTAGAAAGCGTAGGAATACCGAGTCTGGAGCTGCCTTTGATGTATGGAGCTCCTGTTTACAGGCTCTCTAGCCGCTTTCTAGGTTCGGCAAAGGATTGGAAGGTTACCAAAGAAAGGACCATGGTGGATGTCAGCGTACCAAGCAGTATTGTGTCAAGGTCTGTCGAGACCAATGCTGTGAGTCACGAATTAAGCATGTATTTCATACGTTATTGATTCTCCTGAATGTTGATGCTCTGTCAGTTTATTTCACCGTGTATGAGGGTTGTGTGTACGGCTCCAGAAAGGGCTAGCTCTGAGACTGAATCGATGTACAGTAGGTACATTACGGTATTTTGTGCTTCTCCGTAAGTTACGACTCGTATCTACACCTGTCAAGTTCCTACCCATGATGGAGATAATCCCCAATCCACGGTACTGCCCGCCACTACCGTATCCCTAGCCAGCAAGCTACGTATCCTCGAGGGTCTGTCGGCCGCCTTACCGCCGGCATCTGATCAGAATACCTTAGTCAGTCAGGCCCTGATCGGTATTCGGTCGCGCAGGTACGGTAAGCGGACGATCATGCAAGAGCAGGGTTAGGACAGAGCGGGTTGCTGGTTGCATTTGAACGGCAGCCTAAATGATCCCTTACAAAGCCAAGTTCTCATACGAATCCCGTTTGTAATCTGTTTCACCGCAGCAAATGCGGCCGCTTTCAAGAACGCTTTGGTAATCACATGAAGGGCACTAATCAACATATATTGGGGGCCAAACACCTGCTATTGGACGTCTACAACAGTACCTGTCAGCCATCTTGACATCTCTCTTCTCACTCTTCCCCAGTTCTTGTAATCGAAGGGCAACCAGTTTTCCTTCCAATTCATTCAATTCGTAAGTCTGGGATTCCATCTGCAGACGTCTAACACTACATTATCCCTCTGTTCAGAGGCCCCTTCAATTTCGATTACTAAAAGCCTCTTTAGATCAGGCATTCATCTTCACCAGTTCCCTTGGGGATTTTAGACACACCACCGAAGTTAGACTTGTAGAACAGCTCCGACAGTATGCCTCACTCCAACCATGACAGCACTGGTGAGGAGATAGTCAAGGCTTTCGGCGATCACGCCAAAGGCAAGACGAGTAAGTCTCCCGGACTTCCTCTTACACCCTTCATTGACAAGCAGTACCCTAGTCGTGATCACCGGCCCTAGCACCGGCGGTATTGGCGCCGAGACGGCCAAGTGTCTCGCCAAAGCCAACGCCAAAGTAATCATCCTCGCGGGCCGCAATGAAGCCAAAATCTCACCAGTAATTCAAGAGATCGGCAAGATAAATCCCAACGTCCACACCAAGTTCGTCAAACTCGATCTCGGTGACCTATCCTCCGTCCGGAAAGCAGCAACTGAGATCAACGCGAGAGTTGAGAAGATCGACATCCTGATCAACAACGCCGGTATCATGGCCGTTCGTAAGTACGTGGCGACACCCGATGGAATCGAGAGTCAATTCGGCACGAATCATGTTGGCCACTTCCTCCTGACTAACTTGCTCATGAGTAAGATCATGGCGGCTGGGAAAGGGGCGAGGATCGTGAATTTGTCGAGTTTGGGGTATGAGCTTGGCGGGGTGAGATTTGATGACTACAATTTCGAGGTGAGTCACATACCCAAGGCGAACACATCAGTGGAGAAAGCACTGAGTATGAGTTACTCATGTCCATTACAGGACGGCAAGGCATATAACCCTTGGCCTGCTTATGCGCAGTCGAAGACGGCGAATATCCTCTTCACCGTTGCTCTGGCAGAGAGACTCAAGAATAAGGGCGCTCAGACCTTCGCGGTACACCCTGGACGTATGTTTTCTAGCACCAAAAGTCCGTTCTCCTTTAGAACTGTGCTGACGGTTTGGTTTTTGCTTGTAAACAGTCATTGTCGAGAGTAACCTGATGGCGGATGTTGACCAGGAGATGTTTGGTGAAGGCTACAAGCTAGCAGTTGAGGCCAACGGAGGTAAAACTACCACAGCTTGTGCCTCGTACAGTGTCGTTCGGCCTTGATACTAAGGTTTTGTTGGATGCGATAGGCAAACCACTGACGCCAGACCCTCCGAAATCGTTGCAGCAAGGCTGTTCCACAACACTGGTGGCCGCGTTGGATACTTCAATCGAAGGTACGGAAGTCCAGCCACAGCGAGGAAGCTGCCGATAAATGCTAACAACTTCGATGTACAGGATCGTCCGGCGCCTTTCTACAAGACTGTGCTATCTCGAGAGAGCCCGTTAAGGAGTATGCGAGGGACCCAGCCAATGCGGAAAAGCTGTGGGCATTGAGTGAGAAGCTGGTGGAACAAGAGTTTACCATTTGATGATACAACAACCAAAAGCGTGCTGTGGAGGCCGAGGCCAGCTTCGAGGACTCCAATCTAGCGTAGGACTTCCAAGGGCTGTTTTACGATGTTTCTCTGATGGGGCGTTGCTGCATAGCCACTCTGTGATTCCCAAGCTCTAGCAACCTAATCCGAGTGAGGTGCTTTGTGGCTCTGTTTCATCATCTTAGCAAGCACCTCTAAGATTAGCAATGCGCTTTGTAAATCAGCAAGCTTCTCCGCTGAGATTAATCCATGACATTCGATATCGCGACTCACGTATAGCTTCTTCGCCTCACTACTACACTGAGTGTCTTTTGGCAAGAAGCATTGCCTACGTGAGCCATGGGGATTAGGTATCGACGCTAGAGTTTCTCCGCTTTCCGACCTGTTCAGTCTCACTCATCAGCCTCGACTTCTTTCGCTGCTCGCCCAGTCGCTTATAAATATGCCTGCCCGAAGCTGTGCTCTCGCGCCGTCCCTCAGCAGCTGTGCACCATTGTGGCAGTCGCCGAGCGGTTGCAGAGCCAATTCAAGGGTTTCCAATCTGGATCTCTACACAGCGCACGACAGAATAGCTAACTCAGCCTTGTGTAATAGTATGAGAGAGCCATCTACCTCCTGGTCGACTCCGCGTTTCCCTCATCGTCGTTCCTATCCAATAGTCTTGCGCACCTTTCTTCTTCCACTGTTCTGCAGACATCAAGAAAACGTGCTTTGTAATGACTCGGACGCATCATCCGCGTGGGCCTTTGGCGAAGATTGTACGAAGTACTACAGAGATGGTAAGCTGATTCAGCTGCAGAATCTTTAGTATGCATGGAGGCTGGCAGTCTTGCGCCTTTCTTTGGCTTGGATCGCCAAGGTCTTATCTCTTACCCAGCATCTCACGTACATCTCTACGGATGACTCTGTATCTATACTGAACTATGTACTTATCATAGGTGCTTCTGACCTATTGCGCAATGCCAACCCTCCCTGCCTCTGTTCGGTCATGCGTCTGCGTTGATTGACATTTGGGTGACAAAGCAGATGACGCAGCCATTTGGAGAGCAAATAACGCTGTGTGACCAGAGTGCTTTGCCGTCACCTTACATTAGCAAGGGTTTGCAGGGGGACTTGGTATCTTATTGACCCTTGATATCGGCATTATGTGCGATCCTACCCCATGACGCCTGAGGATGGACTCTTTCAGTTAGTCGCGATGTTGTAGGGTTGACATGTGTGGTGGGTATGCTAGTTATAAATTGCAGTCGGACTTGGCCAGCTCACTTTGCCTTAATAATTCTCAATCAATCATTACCATTTCTGGATCTTCTGCTCAATATGCAAAGCGTGCGCATTATACTCAATCATGTCTACCACGTATGGTGGGGTAACACAAAGATTTCAGATCAGACAGGCAAGGTGGCTCTTGTGACTGGTGCGAAGTAGGGCGCCATTCCAGTTGGAAGCGACATGATCGTGGCTACAACTGACGATCTCATAAAGCACCGGCATAGGGTATCGTGTAACAGAGCAATTGGCACTTCATGGTGCCAAAGTCTACCTTGGTGCACGTACAGAGAAAAAAGCGACCGCCGCGATTGCAAGACTCGAGACCGATAATCCGTCGCTGAAAGGTAGAGGGTTGGTTGTATGGCTGCCTTTGGACTTGACCAGGCCGGCAGACGTGAAGAAGTCTGCTGAGAACTTTCTGGCGAAAGAGGAGAGGTTGGATATCCTCGGTATTCAAGCATCCCTTGGCCGATGAGGGAACAGATATGACTGACTTTCCCAGTCAATAATGCAGCACGACTGACTTCAGACTATGAGCTTGGTGAAGATGGTCTGGAGCTGTCCATAGCAATAAAGTCTGTCCCTACCATCGCTGCTCGCGGAAGAACAGAGGACTGATCGCGGAGAACCTTTTTAGTCATGTTGGACCCTTCATCCTGACGAACACGGTCCTTGGTCTTCTGACAGCAACGGCTGCAATTGCCCGTACCTCGGTCCGAGTCGTGACCATTTCCTCAGATGCGCATCTCATGACTCCTCCGGATACAAAGCTGAACGACATCTTAGCCATCAATAGCACACTTGCGTCCTCACCAGCACTGAACTCTTTTGCCGCCCGCTATGGACGCTACTGTCTATCCAAGCTTGCGAACGTTCTCTTCGCTTCCGAGCTGCAACGTCGCGTGTCGGCGAACGGTGTCAACCTCGTCTCCGTCTCTCTCAACCCAGGGTTTGTGGGCACGGACAATGCGATTTCTGCTCTACCAGCCTTTTTCCAACCGCTGATGAGATTCCTGGGGAGTACACCGTTGCAGGGAGCAAGAGCGGCACTGTTTGCTGCAACGGCAGAAGAGATAGATAAAGACCAGAAGAGGTATAAGGGAAAATACCTGAACCCAGATGGAAGTGTGGCGCTGCCATCTGTTTTAGCTAGAAACATAGATCTGGCTCGAGACTTGTGGGAATTGACCGCTCAAGCAGTCAAGAATATGCTAGGTGAAAGATGAGCACGCAGAGAAAGACAAGCATGACCGTACACTGTAGAGCGGCCATACACAGCTTAGAAATGCAGTAAGATGAAGAATTATAAGATCATAATTCTGTAATGATAATGATGTTCTAACAATGAGTTGTGAGAGCACGCTAAGATGCATGATCGTCATTCTTACGCGCTTCAGTCATGCAGTTCACATAATATGGGCAAATCTGAGTTAATGAGATAAATTGCAGTTATACTGAATGTGAATTTTCTTCTACAGTGCTTATCAATGAGAATTTTTTCTACATCACTAACTGAATCTGAATTTTCTTCTACATTCGCTACTTATATATAAAAATCTGTTGAAAATTGTGCAGTTCTGTATTAAATCCTTTTAGATTCTGTTCTGAGGTTATATAATCTCAGCACACATAAAACTTAACTAGATATTATTTTAACAATTCAAGTAATATAAGAATGTTCATTCTGATTCTATTACATTTAACAGATTATAAATCTAACACTATACATTTAAAACATTTCAATTGTCTTTATTCTGATAGTCTTTATCTTACTGTTCTCAATTTATAGTCTTCTTCTGTCTGTTAATTACAATTGCATCACATTTAGTTAACAACATGACTTTCTTAAATAGTAACATTCATTTTATAGTGAAACTTACAGATATAAGCAATTATGCTTTTTAAGCTATCAATATTAAATATGTTCTTATAAATAAAGATGTTTAAAAGATAGTTAATGATACTTTTACTGAATTATCCTCTTTTTTTAATCTTAAACCTTCATCTGAAACCTTCTTTAAATTATTAGTTACTTTCTTTCATCTATTCTGAAGTAAAAATAATAGTAAGATATGTGTTATTATTGTATTCAGCTGCATAAATGACTTTAAGAAATTTATTAAGAATCTTAATGTTTGTTTTATATAATTAAAGTTAAAGAAGTTGTATAAAGTTCAGAGATTTAATGTTTATTATTTAACATTTATTATTATTCTTTCTCATCACTATAATAACTGCAAGTTAGTAAAGAATTATGTTAAACAAATTAAGATGTTATTATTATGTTTAAAAGAGATAAATTCTATCTTTTCAGATTAAATTATACTTATAGTCTTTTTAAACAACTTAAGATTCTTATTTAATGTATTTATTACAGTTAAATAACAGACTATTTAAGTTTATGTTTTCTTCTTTAATGCTTTAATGACTAAACTCATTAACAAGTCTTAAATTAACAGTAATAAGTTCTTTATTATTATAATCTTTTACAGTAATAACATTACATCTTTTAAACAATATTCTTATTGTAAAAGAACAGATTATAAAGAACTTATATGTTGAAACAAATATCTGCATAAGAAGAAGAAATTTAAAACAGCTAAAAAGAAAAAGAATGAAAAGTCTGATGAATTTAATAATAAATTCAGTGATAATTTCACATTAAACTTAAACTTAACTTTTAATTTAATTGTTAAATCATTCTTAAATACAAAGTTTAATGCATCTATACTTAATCAAAAAAAACTTTTTATATTATTTAAAAAAAGATTTTTAATATTTAAATTGTATGATGTATATTTCTAACAATTCGCTTTATGTTAATCACTGATTAGCATTCTTTAAGTGTTTAAATAATCAATACTAAAACTTCAGATCATTTATGTTTTATGTAAAAGTTCTTTTCTAGCTATCAGTCTGTTATTCAGTCATTAAAAATAATTAATAAATCTGTTTAGATCATTAAAAAGAGTACAGTTTTACTGTGTTTAATATGTTCTGACAGTAGCATATGTTATGATTATATTAGTTTGAGACAGACAGACTGCATTAAAGGTATACAGAAAAGGCATATACAGAGGTATGAGACTTAACAAACTTGTTACATTTTAAGGTGACATTCACTGATATTAAAGCTAGAGTTGATGCTTGTTAATATCACTATTACAGTGCAAAGGTAATCTTAGTCATAGTAACAGTAATTATACTTTGCTAAGTTGAACATGCTCAATTTCATAGAGAAATTGAGCCTACTATATATTAGCTAGCTCATGCTCTCATGGCTTATCATAAGCTTGCTCACTGCAAGCTGCTTTACCTTAAGCTGCTCATCAGTGAGCTGCATATGATGAGCTCACTGTGTCAATCATTACTTCATTGTACATTATTGTTTTAAAAGTGGCTGTAACATCATCTTTTCTTCTCATAACACTAGTTTCTTAGTGACTATTTAAGTGAGGGTATATTTTCTCTTCTTCATCCTTTTCTTAAATCATGTTGTTCATTAAGATCAAGAACCATCTTACATTAACTTTCTTGATTTGTCAGAACAGAGTTTCTGTCTTGTCTTCTTGCAACTGCTGCACTCTTTATAATCTTACTTGTGTGTTTATGAAGAACTGTTTTAAGTGCTCTGAGTGTATCTGTCTGAGGTGTTCATGTGTTGGCCTCTTGCTTGACACTTTAAACTGTACTTGTTTTAAACTTAAATGAGATCTCAACCTTGCTCTTGAGAAGCATGAAAAACTCATCACAAAAATCAATTGTTTGTGTAAAACCCTTCATCACAACAAGAGTCTTCAATTTGACAAAGCTTCTTGTGTTACAGCAGAGCTTGCAGATGATAACAATGATGTGTTTAAAGATGAATTGAACCCTTTGCTCTTCACAGACCTATCAAATGACTTTTGAGTGTTCATTATCTCTTTTTCTTCTCAAACTGCTGCAGTGTTCTTGCACAGTTAAGTAGGTTTTCTTTTGATTTTCAGGTGTTTTCTGAGATATCATATTCTTTTCATTTGATGAGGTAGTGAGGTGTTTCACTAATTGTTTTCTTCTTTAAAATAGTCTTTACTTTGTATTTGTTGTTGAGTTCAACCAATGTTTCAATGATTTGGGTTGAGATTGTCTGATCACAGCATTGAAGCATGAAAGTGTGAAATATTAAATGTATTCTCATCTTTGTTAATAAGTTAAGCTTGTAGCTCAGGTTCTTTACATTTCTCTTAATCATAAACGGTTTGATGCTCTTGTGGTTCAGTTTCTTGCTTTTTCACTTGATTTTGATGTTATCTATACGTAGATACACCTTTTGTTTAACCTCAAAGAATTTCACCTTAATTGTTGTTTCTTGTTGTGTCTGTATCTTTTGTGTCAGGTCTTTGTGTAGCTTTTTCAGCTCTGTGATATCAATCATTGCTTTCTGACTTTGTGTCTCATGGTTTTGCAATTGTTGTCATATCTTAAAATGATACTAATAATTCACATAGAACAGTGTCACTTCTGTTGTTTCATTTCACACATTGTTGTATGCATACTAAGCAGTTGACAATAGCTGTACTCAGTTGTCTTGTTTTTTGTTGACATAGTGACGTAAATACATTTTCACTGTTTGATTTATTTGTTCTGACTGTCTGTTCATCTGTAAATGATATGCTGTTAATAGTTTGTGTTTTATTCTAAGCTCTGCTGTCAGCATTTCTCAGAACTTGCTTGTGAACAGCTTGTCTCTGTCAGTGATAAACTTCTTGAATAGCTCATGATTGTTAATCAATTCTTGTAGTATAATGTATGTCAATACTAATGTCATTGCAGTTTATTTGAAGAATACAAACATTGTGTACTTAGTCAGTTGATCAACAATTGTCAGAATGCTGTCAAACTTGACTCTTTATGCTGAGTCCTTTAATGATAAAAGCTTCACTATGAAGTTCATAGTAATTGACATTCATGATGCATTCAGTGCATTCAGTCATGTTATCTCATCATATTGTCTGTTGCAATCAATCTTGTTCTTTTAACAGAACTCACATTGTGCAATGTACTGTTAAACTCTTTCTCAGCAGTTTCACAGACTGTGTTGTTGTTGAATTAGATTCTCAGTTCATTTGACTTTTAGGTGCTCACTGGCTTTAATCTTGTGACATTCTTTGATAATCTTATTGTTATTTTGTGAAACTGCTTTCACATAATGAGTTGTTGCTAGACTCTTAATAAGGATTTTCTTATCATCTTTCTTCAGAATTTTCTGATGAATGATCTTGACTTTCTTGTGATTTAGTTGTTGACTCAATGTGTCAGTGTCTTTATTCTCATTACCTTTCTTGTAATGAATTTGAAACTCATAATCAACAAGCTGTTTGACTTAACAAATGTGTCATTGATTCAACTGCTTAATTGTTATAAAGTTTCTCAAGTTCTTGTGATCTGTATAGATTTGAATTGACTTCTCTGTGTCAGTCAGGTAAGGTCTTCACTTCTGTAGCGCTTTTACTATAACTAACAGTTTCTTGTCATGAACCTCATATCTTTTCTCTGATCTGCTAAGCTTTTGCAACCTATAGGCTATTGATTGTGGTTGACCGTCTTTGATTTGATAAAGACATGCACCTATTGCATAATCTGAAGTGTCTGTTTCAAGCATCTTCTCACAAGCTGTCTTAAGAATTCTCAAGTGCACAGTATTTATCAATGCTGTCTTGAGCTTCAAGAACGCCTTGTTTTGCTCTTTTTCTCATTGATAACTTTTGTTCTTTCACATCAGTTGCGTGAGTAATTTCACTATTCAGAAGTAGTTAAGTACAAACTTTCAATAGTAGTTCATAAGCTTTAAAAAGGCCTGTACTTTCTTGATCTTCTTTGACTGTGGTCAGTTTTTAATCACTTTTGTTTTCTTTGAGTTTTTCTCAATTTGGCCAGATTGAATGACATACTTTAGAAAATTGACTTTCTGAGTTTTTAACCTGTTCTTCAACTTCTTCACATAGAGTTGTTGTTCTTTGAGTTTCTTCAACATCTTTTGAACATGTTTATGATGTTTCTCAAGTGTGTTGAAATATATCAAAATATCATTCAGATATGTAATCACAAAGTCATCAAGATACTCTCAAATTGTATCATTAATCAACCTTTGAAAGGTTGTCAGAGCATTCTTCAGCTCAAATGACATGATGGTGTATTTGTAGTGTTTGTATTGCATTCAGAATGCCGTCTTTCATTCTTTGCCTTCTTTCATTCTTACTTGATAGTAAGCTTCTTTCAGGTTTAAGCTGATAAATCATTGAGCGTTCTTGAGCTGATCTTAAAGTTCTTTAATTAAAGACAATGAGTAACTGTTTCTTTGTGTTATGTTGTTTAACTGTTAATAGTTGACACATAATCATTTCTGATCATTCTTCTTGAGTACAAACAGGATCAGGTATTTTGCAGATGACTTGAATAATCTTATGAATTCTTGCTTGAGATTCTGATTATGATATTTTTTAACTGTCTTCAGTTAATCTTTGCTCATGCTGTACAATGACTTTCACACAGGTTTCTTTTCTGATATGAGCAATATCTTATGATCTCAGACTTGATGTTCTGACAAACACATCTCTGATTGTTTCACAACATCATATGCTTTGTTGACTGAACAGATCTCTTCTGTTGCTTAATTGATTTGTGAGTTGACGTCTCTTAATCATGATAGTCTTAAAATCATTACATACTTACAGTCTTGTAGCACATTTAGTACTATGATCTGTTTGTTTTCTTGAATTTTCATGAAGATATCTGTCTCTGTGTCAATTATCTCTTAATCACTATTCATGTCATCTGCTTGAAGCAGTTGAAAAGGTTGTCACTTTTGTGTTGTAAGCTCAAGTTTCTTGACTACAAATTCATGTAGAAAGTTTCTGCTTGTGTCAGAGTCAATCATGGCTTGAAAAGTCTTGCTTTCTATTTTAACATCAGCTCACAGTTTGTGTGATGTGTTGTTTATGTAAGACGCTAACAGCTTCTTGACCTCTAGTCTTATTGAGAAAGCTTGAAGTTTTTTGACTTCTCAGCTCTTCTTTACAGGCTTCTGAACTACTTGAGCTTCTGTTCTGTTTTGACCAGTTTGTCATAGTCACAGCTATTCTTCTCAATGTGCCTCTTAAGATGTATTTGAGGTTTGTACTGATCATATTCTTGCTGAAGCTGGTCTTGAATTCTTCTACACTGATCAATGAATTTCTTAAGCATGTACTCTTTAAAGAATGTTCAGTGTTTTATGTTGTTCATTGTTGTGTACCTCATGAGTAATCTGATCTTGATTCAGTGTAACTTTGTTGTTCAGACTAGTGATTGAAGAATTTTCCCTCATATCACATCATGTACTGATGTCATCAATTCTTTCAATCTTCTTTTAATAGCTTCTTCACTATTCTCTTTTTCAGCAAGCTTTTTGTTTTGTTTCAGAGTATATTTGTTTAGCTCTCATCAAGCCGTTGCTCTGTCTCTAACAGTTGTGTGGTCTTGAAACAGTTGTTTGAGGTTGTTATTTGTTTTCTCACTTTTCAAGTACTGTGTTAATTCTTTATGATTACATCTGTTATTCTTGATGATGTCTTCTTCTGCTGTCACACTTGTTGTAAAGTGAGATCTTGTGAAGATATTGTTCTTGCAGAATGTTTATGACTTTGAGTCAATTTCTGAGTACTTCACTTTCTAAGTCTTTTAAGTATTGATTTCTTTAATCTCATTTTGTTTATTGAGAATTGTGAGCTTCTTGCTGAATGCTCTTTTTGAATTTTCTTCTTTCTTTTGTGAGTATCATTTGAATCTGTCTTTGTTGCTCATGTGTGTCTTACACATGTTATCATAGCATGCAGTTCAACTAAAGACGCTATGTGATGTTGTTGCAATTGTTTTCTTCTTGTTCTTGCAAGGTTCTCTGCACTGTTTGCTAAGGTGTTCAGGTTTTTCACAGTTATAACACTTTCAAGTCTCTGTTAACTTCAGAAAATTCCTCTTTTAAAATAGTTTGTTGTCTCTGAGCACATCTTCTGACCTTTACAGAGTTGACCTATGTCTTTCAACCGTATTTAGGTTCATTAAATCACCACAATATTGACTGATTTGTGACGCTGTTCACGTCTGTTCTGACTGGTGTTTGAATCATTTCATCTGTCATTCTCACTGTTGACTGTTAATGTTGATTGAAACATCAATCATTCTTTGAAGGTCTTCAGGTTGATTCATTCATACTATTTCATCTTTAATAGCTTTCTTGAGTCCTTAATAGTATTGTAACATGAGAGTCTCATCATCTCACTTCATGAGTGCTGCAATACATTGAAACTTCACTGAATACTTAATCACAAATTCATTCTGTTATAGAACATGAATGTGTTGTTTTGCTGCTTGTTTCTCATCAATTACTCTGAAGGCTTATTAAAGCTCTTTCTTGAACTTCTTGTAGTTGTTAAATATTGATTTTCTATTTGTGTTTCTCTTGTGAGATGTCTTGTCAAGAAACTTGTGCAGCTTGAGGTTAACTCAATTAAATGCTGCATTCTTGAAAAAGAATGTGGTGAATAGTCTCTTGTTCATCTCAGACTTGAACTTTGCCTGATTGAATTCAATATATAACTCAAGCTTGTTCAAGAAGGCTCACAGCTTTTCTTGCTCACTGATGAACATCTTGAGTATCAGCACCTTGAGTGCATTGCTGTTGAGTTACATTTTCTGAAGGTTGACTTAACTTGTCAAAGCTGCTTTCTGTGCACTGACAAACATTGTGATATTGTAAAAATGTTCAAAGTGTTATGTTTTAAGATGACATTCATCAATATTAAGGCTAGGGTTGATGCTTGTTGATATCACTGTTGCAGTGCAAAGGTAATTCTAGTTGTAGTAACAGTAATTATACTTTGCTAAGTTGAACATGCTCAATTTCATAGAGGAATCAAGCATATTATATATTAGCTAGCTCACACACTCATGACTCATCATAAGCTTGCTCACTACAAGCTGCTCTATCTTAAGCTGCTTACTGATGAGCTGCATATGATGAGCTCACTGCACTGATCATTACTTTGTTACATGTTACTGTTTTAGAAGTGGCTGTAACACACTTTCTTCACTTCATCTACTTTCTTTACTTTCTTTACTTTCTTCACTTCTTTCACTTATACTTTTACTTCTTTTTTCATCTTTTTCTTCATTCATCACTTATTTACTAATTTATTCACTTTTATACTTAACTCATTCATTTCTTTTCTCATTTATACTCTTCTTTCTTTATTTATTTATTTCTTTCTTTCATTCACTCATTTACTTATATTTTCATTTACTCACTTATTTACTTACTTCTTTATTCATTTATCTTTCTTCACTCACTCACTTCTTTCTTCACTTTCTTTTACTTTATCTTCTATTTTATCTTTTACTTTATATTTTATGTCATATTTTATTTTATATTTTACTTCATATTTTATTTCATCTTTTACTTCACCTTCTATTTCATCTATTACTTCATCTTTTATTTTGTCTTTTACTGTCTTTTTTTTCTTTTCACAAATTCACGGGTTGTTCTAACTTCTTTTTGTTTTACTTTCTCTTTTTCTTCTTCTTTCTCTTTTTGCAAACTAACGGGTTGTTTCAACTCCTTTTTCTTTTACTGCTTCTTTTCTCTTTTACTTTCTTCTTTCTCTTTTACTGTCTCTTTTCTCTTTTACTCCCTCCTTTTCTCTATTTGCAAATCGACTGGTTGTTCACCCACTTTATCTAACCCTATCTTCTTTTTCTTTGACCAAATCGACGGGTTGTCCCACCCACTATTTCTAACCCTACCCTCTTTTTTTTTTGCAAATGCACGGCTTGTTTCACTCACTTTATCTAACTCTACTCTCTTTTTCTTTTACAAATCCACGGCTTGTTCCACCCACTTTATCTAACCCTACCCTCTTTTTCTTTTGCAAATCCACGGCTTGTCCCACTCACTTTATCTAACCCTACCTTCTTTTTCTTTGATCAAATCAACAGGTTGTCTCAACTCCTTTCTCTTTTACTCTTTTCTTTCTCTTTTACTCTCTTCTTTCTCTTTTACTTTCTTCTTTCTCTTTTACTCTCTTCTTTCTCTTTTTGCAAATTGACGGGTTATCTAACCCACTTTATTTAACCCTACCTCTTTTTTCTTTTTGCAAATCAACGGGTTGTTCTAATTCCTTTCTCTTTTACTGCCTCTTTTCTCTTTTACTCTCTCTTTTTTCTTTGACCAAATCCACGGCTTGTCCCATTAACTTCATCTTTTACTCCCTCTAACCCTAACCCTAACCAAATCACAAATCACATACTCATCATACCTAACAAACCGCTCTCCTCACTTGGCAGTAACATTGCTGTTAATATTACTACTCGTACATCTACTACTACCATCAACCTAACTAACTTTCTAAATCTTTGGGTAACCCTATACCACTTGATAAACCTAACCCTAAATCTACTCACCTATTCTATGACATGTCTATATTACTAATAACTATCTCCCTTCCCTTTTCCTTCTACCTCTTCACATGCTCTTGCACAAATTTACACCGCTCCTTTTCTATCTTACAACCCAACCGGTCTATCCTCCTATCTATCTTCTTGTAACCAATCCAATCGGCTTACATTGATGGATCCCCTAAACTACTTCTCTATCAACACTGAAATCCAACAAAACTCCCCCGCTAAATTGTTGCTTTTTGCCTCCTTCAACCGTCTCTTTGCACTCAAATACGAAATCAAACTCTCATCTGAACCTAAATCAACCCTGAATCCTTCCAATCGCTGCTGCCATTGCCCCCAAACCTGCTCCTTATACTTGAAAACCATCCCCAAAACTCCCGCTATCAAAACACCCTTGAATTGACATAATCCACCCTTGACCTTCCGATACTTCCCCTTTTCATCGTCCTCTCAACTGTTGCAAAACTCCTGCGGGACCCCACACTTAAAACACCCTGAATACGCCTCAAACTTTATCGTCTTTTGGATCGTTCAAAACATCTTCCTTGCCTTCTGACTCTCTGCACTTTTGCAATGCTTCAAATTGTGATTGTCTGCCTCTAACCCTGCCCCCTTGCATATCTCACAACGTTCTGTCCAATTCTGCAACTGCTGCCTTAACCACTCCATTTTCAAATACTCTTGTTGTTTGCTCCTGCTAAACTCCTCTTGCTGTCCTCTTCTTTTGCGCTCTTGCTGTCAAAACTCGTGTTGAACCTCCTTGGCCTGCTCCATTTCCTTCTGCCCCTTCATTATCTCTTCCTCTTCTATTCTTTTCTCTACTATCTCTTCCTCTCTCATCCTTTTCTCTACTGTCTCTTTCTCTTTCATTCTTTTCTCTACCGTCTCTTCCTCCATCTCTTCATCTTTTGATCCTTCACCTCTACCGCAAATGTCGCATAACTCTTCCCCCTCTTCACACCTGATTTGATTCTTTCTTTCATCTAAATATCCATTCAACATGACCCTTCTACATATCGCCATGTCACCCTTGCCTCGGATGTATCTTTGCACCAATCCCTTCTTCTCTTCCGTCTGGTTGCTGTCATCCTCCCATGCCTTTCCATCGTCGTCTTCTATCACAATCACCTCGCTTTTCCTTCCGTCCTGTCCCGCTCTTCCGCTCTCTTGCGCATAATTCAACAACATCTGCGGCCGATCCACGTGTACAATACACCTGATGTCCGGTATGTCAACACCCATCCCTAACGCTCGTTGCCACGATCATCCGCTGCCTTCCTTCCCTGAAATCCTTCAACATACTGTCCTTTTCTATCGCATGATGATGGTATGCGTTGCAACCAAACCCCTCTGCAATCCTCTTTACTTTCGGCACCGTGTTGCAATACACCACCACCTTCCCCGTCGCATACCTTTGAAATTGTTTATCAATCAATCCCAAAACCATCTTCTCCTTATCCCCTCGCCTTTCTACTCTGCTTATGTCAACCACTTGATATGCCACGTTCACTCTCGCCGTCCTTGCCCTGAACTTTTTCACTTGCTCTTTCTTGAAATACATTCTTCTATACAACTCCTCCTCTTTGCTGAGCGGTAACATCGCCGTCAACAACACCATCTGCATCTCCGCCATCATCAACCTCCTCAATTGCTGCATCTGCTTGCGGAACGTGTATTGGTGGTTCAAAACAATGTGACACTCATCTATCACGATCCGATCCAACTGCTGCGTCGCCTTCAATCGGTTCAAAAATGTCATGAAACCCTCACTGACCGCTGACTCCGGCGTCACTAACACAATGGCTGCTGCATTCGGCGAGCATCGCCCTTCCCACTCCGCGCATGATATTCTCAACGCATTGCAACGTTGCTTCATGTCCCTGCGCAACGCGATCAATGGAACTACCACCACCGTCGTTCCGCCCTGTTTGGCCCATGCCGGTAACATGAACAACATGCTCTTGCCCGCACCCGTCGGCATCACCACCACAATCGGGCTTTTCCCTACCGTGATCGCTTTGATTGCCTCTTTCTGAACGCCTTGAAATGTTGCTTCTTTATTCATCATCCGCTTCAACTGCGCTCCGGTGTTCATCTTTTGTAACCGCGCCCACCTGTCCATCCTTCCCTCCTCCGCCTCAGCCTTGAATGGCGCCTGCTTGCGCTTCTTTGAACCTGCCGCCTGCTGCTGTCCCTTCACGGCGGATTGGAAACACAAAAACCAATGCCATGCTCGACGCTCGGAACTGCTGCCTCTTATCTGCCACCGCTCCGGCCTGCTCCATGATTGCCCACGCATAAATCATGCCTGCAATGTGCGATGTGTGCCCTGCCTGCGCGTTCGCGATTGCTGTCGCCATGCTTTCCTCATTCCACTCCTCCTCTTCCTTCTCGTCACCTTTGTCCTTATGAAATACGGTCGATCGACGCATGAACTTCCTGCTAATGCCGATGGCAATGTCGCGGTACGACTGGATTGTCAACTCCTGACCACTCAATTCAACCCTACTCTCGCGCTTTAACACGTTCCGCATCCTCTCCGACGTCCACTTCTTCCCGCTCGGGTCTGTTGGCCATATGTGCGCTGAAATGGCGTCCTTCTTCCATACCATTGCTTTCATCCGCTGCTGGAATGGAACAACACCAACCACAAATACTGCACCAACAACTCGCCCACCTCCTGCGGTAAATATTGGTGGATGATCTTGACGTCGCCACTCAACGAATAACCCTTGTGGTATCTCGTCACAAACACCACCATACCGTTCTCGATGAAAATGTTCCGGTGCCCGCCTCGTACGGTGTTGCTGTGCCGGATGCTTAATATCTCGGGCCCCCTTGCTGGCTGGCCTGATGTGATATGCATCAACATCAATAACTTCTCCCGAAACTCGGCCACCCGTGCCATGTACGATTCGATCCCTTGCCGATTGACCCCGGACTCGGTGCCTGGCTTCAAAAACCTACTCCTGACTGCGGGCTCCTGTCTGACCCGATTGAACAACCACATCTGGCCATCTACCGGTAACCGCGTCCGGTGGTCCTGCAAAAAGTTCCATCCTGGCCGTTCGTCGGTTGGGTTGTCCCTCAACGACTGCCATGGGATCTCGGGCACTTTGTGGGCGTGTCTACCGTTGAACAACAACAAATCCTCCACCAACAACCGCCGGCTTTCCGTCACCAACCCGTGGACCATGCTGCGGAACTGGGCCATGTTGAACTGCACGCTCTTATACAACAACTCGTCATACCCCTTCCATTCGACGTGGCCCCTCGACGTCATGTTGTAATGAATCTTCAACCCGTACGTGCGTAAATCCAACATCCATTGCATCGGGCTGTGGCTGCCTCGAACCATGAACCTATCCATCATGTCTTGGACGAACTGCAAACATCCCTTTATGTGTGGCTTGCGTGGTTGCGATGAATCGGTGCTGCCGTCGCTTTCGTTTAACTCGTCCTCTTTGAACAGGTCCGATAACTCCAACGCCTGCTGCACCACCATGAAACGGGCAACCTTGATCACGGCCGACAAAATGGGCGGGTACTGCTCCGGCCCCTTCCAACTGTCTTCCTTGACGCCTAAAACGGCCAATGCACATACCAACGCGCTGTCGTACTCCCTCCAGCTGATGGACTGGTTCAACAACTCGATGCAAAAATCTAAACACGCCTTCTGAATCTTTGATAACCGTTTGGGCTTTTTCCCTTCCTCGGTGGCCACTTCGTCTCCATCGGTATCATCTCCATATCCTTTGTCGTCATTGCCGTCGTTGCTGTTATTACTACCCTCCTCCTCACTACCTTCCCCGCCACCACTCTCCTCATCGCTTTCATCTTCTTCGCCGTTAACATACCGCTCTACCTGGTCAATCAATGCTTCCCATGCCTCCTGCTGCCGACGGGTGAATCTATACTTGGGGCTCTCCCACTTGTGCGTCCTCTGCGTACCGGCGAAAAACATCAACACCTGTTTCCATGGCTGGGTGTGATTGTTGATTGATTTCTCGTCCATGTACGGCTGCAATGGCTGGTATTGTGTCTGGTGCTTTTCCGTCCGGATTGCCTCTAAACGCACAAACACACCGATCCTATCAATGACGGACGCCTGGCTGAACCTTGCCAACCCATCCATGGCTTCCCAAATCGCCGCTTCAACGGGCTCCTCATCTTTCTTTGGATCCGTATTGGGCTCCTCGATGCATGCCATCAAATCGGACCTTTTCAACCTGACTAAATACGGCTGCCACTGCGTCCTCTCCAACCACGGGTTGACCTCGTCCTTTTCCCCTTCCTGAATGGTCGTCCATGCCTTCTTCTCCACCTCCGCCCATTTGCTCGTGACCTTGTCGCGTATCTGGGCCCATAATGCCTCGCCGTCTATTGCTGTTGACTGCGCCTCACCCGCCTGCCTTCCCTCTGGCTGTCGCATCTCGAAATACTGCGACCTCTGGCGGCTGCTGAAAAACTGCTGGCACTGAACGCGTTTTGCGGCCTCCTGCATTTGTCTCTTGACTTTCAACCCTTTCACTTGACCTGATCCTTCACGCTTGCTTGCTATGGACCACTGGTGCGCCTTGCGCCAATGCTTCTTTATGGTCTTTAATCCCCAATAAATGCAATGGCAACGGGCTGGGTCTAACTGGCACAACAACCCGTCCTGATATAATGGCAATTGGCCAATTGGCTGGTCCACATGATCTGGTAGCTGCATCTCACTGGGATATATGATTAAACCCGGCCACTCTCAGACGCGCTCTGCAATTGAAATGGCTTTCTTGTGCTTCACTTTATGGTTCTTCCCCTGTAAATGGCTCTTGATCTGATCCGGCCATACTGCATACCGGCATTCCTTGCAAATGGCTAATTGATACTCAGCCAAATGCTCAAAAAACTCATTCTCAACATGTGTTCCTGCCATGGCTCTACTATAATGTACTTTTGATGCCCTTGTAATGTGATTAACACTTGTCGGTTAACGGGTAATGGGTTATATACAATCGGGTTACATACAATTGGGTAATTGCGATCGGGTTATTACAACGGGTTGTTGCAACGGGATTTGAGGGGCAACGGGATTTGAGGGGCAACGGGTTATGGGAAAACGGGTTACGGGTTACAGGTTATTGGTTATGGATTATGGGAAATGGGAAAACGGGTTGTGGGAAAACAGATTATGTGAAATCAGGTTATGAGCAACGAATTATGGGCAATGGATTATGGGGTTTATAGGCAACGTGGTCGCGCAATTCCTTTTTCTTAGGCTGCTACCCAACCCAATTCTACATGTTACCGGTCTTACCTCAACTTACCCTAACTATCAAACCACAACACAACCACTTGAAATATCTACATGCAACTTGCACAGATGGTGCAGTATGATGCGCTGCATAATATACTCGAATTTGGCGTTATTCCGACCATTTTTCGTGAATCCAACCTACCTGAATCCAACCTTCACATGTGCTAGAATCTACGCAGAACATGAATATCTCAGCCCTAAGAGCCTGAATCCAACCATATAAGGTTGTCTTCACCGCCGTGAGTTAGAGCTTGAGGTAGAGCGAGAGGGAGAGGGAGAAAAATTGAAATCTGATTACTATGTCTACTAGCCCTATACCCTTTATACATCTTCTTCTAATCTATCCTATACATCTTATATGTACAGATCATGGGATCAGTACAGCTCAAACTGAACTAGTGCTATTGCAGCTACTTGAACAGCCCAGATCGCCTTTCCTTCACCAAAGCTAGCTGTCTGACCACACCACAAGAGGAACCCATTGATGTCCTTGAACCTCTGCTGAAACTGCCCCGCTAGCCACTGCTCCGCCTGAGCTCCGTGGAAGACGCCGTAGCAGAGTGGCATGACCATGTCGGCGTATGCACAGCTCGTGCACCCGCTCGCTGAATTTGCCTGTGCGCACACCGATTGTGGGTTGTAGCACCAGTAGCATGCTTGGAATGCTGCAATTCAAGGACCCTCACACTGCCTCCGAACCCGGTCACGGGCCTGAAAGAAGTCGACCCGTCGGTGACATATGGCAAATGTGTGGTCTCATGGCTCATTCAGCCCTCAACAGAGCAGGCACATTCCTTGAACAGTCAGCAGGTCTTCTCTGTACCGGCCAAGCTCTGAGTAAGCTGCCTGCCGCTTTTGCTGAATGATTGCACTCTCAGTATGTGACATTAGAACAAGCTCTTGTGCTCTCTCAGCAGTTGCTAGAATGGCTGTCTTGATTGGGCTGCTGCTGCATACATCACACACTACATCTTCCCCTTCAACGCACTGCTGAAGCTGGGACTCAAGGTCAAGGTACACACTCAAGCAGGTCCAGCGGCACTCCTGACCTTGCAGGTAGCGGTGAAGCACCCTCTTCTCAGTCTGATTAGTGTCAGCCACCTGCGGTTGCCACCTACATGGCAAGAGCACAACTGAATATGCCTCCTTTCTGTCCCGCTCAGTGCGCTCAGACTTCTGCGCAAAGTCGACAAGGGAATCAGGCTTGTTGATATGTATCATGAGGCGGACATGTGTGTAGTCAAAGCCTGCACTAAGAGCGGACGTGGTTACAATGTACGGCTGGTCAGAGGTCACAAGCCACGTTCTCAGGAGCTCCTCCTTCTCCTCAGCCGTATCAGCTTTGGCAGTGTAGGCTGGGCAGCGAAGCAGATCAGCTAGCTTGTGAGCCTTTCTTCTAGTCGGAACGTAGAGGATGACCTTGTCTTGAGTCTGGTCAAGCAGCCCGCTTGTCTGTCAAGTGTTTCTGGCCTTTCGCGCGCCTTTCTCGAGCAGGCTCCCGGGCTCAGTGGCCCGCTGCACCATGTAGAAGAGGTTTCGCCGGTTTGTGAATATCTGAATCACCTTAGGGCTCATCAAGTTGTTCTGCTCTTCAAATGTAGCTTGCATTGTCAGTGGCAGCGTAGCTGTCAAGTAGACAAACTGCGTGCGGACGTTGCGGATTAGGGCTAGGTTGACCATGGCCTGACGATAGTCGGATGCTGTGATGGTCAAGTGAGCCTCATCGAACACAATGCGGTCAAGGTCTTGTGTAGCCGCAAGCTTGTGAGTGTAGGTGCGAAACTGTTCCGTACATGCGGCCTCGACTGTGACAAACACCAAAGGCGCATCTCGCTGCTCGCCGGGAGCCCACACTAGGTAATTGATCCTCAACTCTCGAACTCAGCAAAGGAGATCCCCTTGGAGAGACACGAGCGGCAAAACCAGAATTGTAACTTCAGCATCAGGTAGAATGCAAGGCAGCATCAACAGCAGGCTCTTCTCAGCCCTGGTTGGCAAGATGACCACCACCTGCTCAGTTCATGACATGACGGTAGTCATAGCCCGTTCCTGACCTGCTGACTTTCACTGCAGTGTGTCATCTTGGTACAGCTTTCTTGCACTCTTCAACAGAGCTGCAGCGGACCACTTCTTTTGTGGCCGGTAGACCCTCATAGCGATCTTCTTCAGCATTTGCGGACCACTCTCACTTTCACCGTTCCGCTTCCTCTTCTCAGCAGGTCTCAGCAGCTTGTTCAGCCCTCACAAGTCCTTTCACAGAGTTGAAGCCCGTAGATTCCGGCGGATGAGGCCATCCCACACATTGCCGAAGTTGGCATTATGCTGGTTCGCATACGCGTGGTTGACCGTCCGCGTACTATGGTTCCGCTGCTTGATCATAACCCGAATGTCCGCCTCAATCTCTTCGGCATCCTCGTCGTCAGCCACGGGGTTGACCTCAAAGCACCTCATGTCAGCTGCAAACTTGGTCTTGACAATGTTGACCGTCATCTGCCGCCAGTTGACGATGTGCAGCTGAGGGGTGCCGGCCCGAGTACACGCCTGCTTCATGCACTGCGTGAGCCGGTTCTCAGCTCAGACCTTGCCGTCTTTCCACCACAGATACAGAGATATGACAGCATGCAGGGCGGACTGACAGAGGAAGACTTGGCGAAGTGAAATGACAGCCATTAAGTAGTCAAGCAAGAGGTCCCCAATGGGTGCTGGCAAGAACCGGATGTTATCCTTGAACTTACCTGTCTGCTGCTGACCTTTGTGGTACGTGGTGTGCAGCATGACCAGCCCGTGCTTGAGGTAGATGTTTCGTCGCCGATGGGTGTTATGTCAGGTGACGGAAAAGAGCTCGCTCTCGCGCAAAGGTTGACTGAAGCTCATGTGGATCAAGACCAAGAGCCTCTTCAGAAACTTGTCGGTGACGGCCTCATACTGTTCAATCGCCTTCTTGCGCCAGACCTTGGTGTCATCTGCAGTGATATTCAGAAAAGAATCCCGTAGCGGCTTCGAGTCTTGGATAACAGTCAGCAAAGACCCCGTCAACGGCTTTAGAAGCTTGGCGTTCTCCTGATGCTGGCTGAAGGATCAGCCAAAGGCATCGGCGTTCAGCTTATTCTTCAAAGCTCAAGCACGCATTCGCGGAAGGCTCTGGGCCCCAAGTATCAGCTCGTCGTATAGTAGGTGTCGGGCCCACTTGAATTCGGCGAGCAAGAGCTGCGCCACGTGATTCATATGCAAATCAACGTCTCTATAGGTCAGAACCTTCTTGTCTGCATTTCATTGTGCTTGGTGCGGCTTGACGGCCTCCTTAGAGACTGTGAACAGCAACAAGCACCAGCCAGGGATCTCGCCTGTAGAAGTTTCGGTGTCTTGCTTCAAGAACCGCTCGCAATACTGCTCGATACACTCAAGCGTACTCCCGAGCTCCGCCTTCTTCAAGCAGACACTAGCATAGAAGACGATCAGCTGCACAACCCAGATCACATCGGACAAGCAGCTGTTGTAATTGCCTGGCTCTTTTCAACTCTTGATGTACGGCTTGACGCTAAGCATGACACAGAAGCTGAGCAGTGGGGAGCTGTACCGGTTGCCTCCAAATTCATGACAGATCAGCGCCATTGAGAGGACTGCCACGGCATTTCTCAGCGCAGGCCGGTCTTGCTTGACGGCGCTTTGCAAGGCCGCTGCCCACGCCTTTTCTTGAGCATTTGTGAGCTGGATGCAGCTTTCAGAGGTCCGCTGATCATTATCGGTCGTGCTGAAGTGGCTGCCGCGGTAGGCCACCCGGTAGCAGTAAGTCAAGAACTGCTTTCAGTAGTCAAAGTTGGTCTTGAGCGTGCCTGCCTCCTTCTGCGGGTTGAACCCCTGTGCCTTGCCCACGGCAGCAGCGTGAAAGCGGCTCAACGCCAGCTGCCGTGGCCAGGTCAGCATGCAGTTGAGGCCGTCGAAGCACCAGCTGTGCGCCTCCGAGAAGATCTCGTTCATGACCTCTAGCATCAAGGACAGCTTGAGCTCGCTCTCGGCAGTCTTGAGCACTGCAAAGAAGGCGTGCATCTCATCCTTCTTCAAGCCTCTTGTGTGCTCTTTGATGCCTGTCCGTTGCAGTCACAGCATCACGGCGGATCTGTGGCTGTTGAAGCCATGAACAATGTTGGCTTTCGCTTCAGCGTCCTCCTCTGCAACGGCTGCGTTCTTGTCAAGCCGCTTGAAGAAGTTTGCCTTCTCTGACCTCAAGCCGCTGATGTCGACGTCTGCGGCTTCTGTGGCCTCGTCGGCAGCAAAATACCGAACCAAGCGCGTCTCAGCAAAGAAGGTCTGCAGCTTGCACGTCCACCACAGGGCTCTTTGCTTATGCAGTGCCGGCTTCTGCCGATGCACCTTGAACACATGCAGCTGAATGGTCTGAAGGCTCTGCGTAAGGCCCGCTGAGCACGTCAAGCACTGAAAGCTGTTTTGGCGCTGCAGACTGGCAACAGCCTGAGTCGGCACGGCCACCTGCTTCAAGGCCAGCAGGTTGTAGCTTCTGAAGAGCTTGACGAGAGCTCTGAGCAGCGCGCCCTGCAGGCAATGAGGCTTCTGCCTGAGGTGTTGAAGCCAGACGTCGCGTCCTGGTTGTAAACAGAACCTGCATGTCGTACAGAGCAGCATCTGTCACTTCGGCTTGTATTGAACGTTCTTGCTCATGGTCCGTTCAATGACTTGATCCCTGACCGCCGGGCACACTTTCACGGCCTCTTCTTCTGCCTCTGAAAGGCTGTGAAGGAACAATGCATATTGCGGTGCACTTATCGCGATGCACTGGTCCGTGCCACCCCCCCTGCCCCCTTCTCTGATTTGAGGTTCTTTTGCTTGAGGGAGCTGCATAGTGCGCCACAATAAGTCAGATTTCTGAAGGTAGCGAGCCCAGCGATTCCATAGTATATAGAAGGCTCAATTCCCTTATGAAATCGAGCATGTTCAACTTAGCAAAGTATAATTACTGTTACTATGACTAGAATTATCTTGCACTGCAACAGTGATATCAACAAGCTCAACTTCTAGCTCTAATATCAACAAATGCCATCTTAGAATGTAACAATCTTGTTAAATAGAAGATGATAGTTTGTTAAACCCATTTGAAGTTCATTGAACTCACCCTTAGTTCAGTGAACCAGCTTGTCAGCCTTAAGACTCACTGCAGCCTGCTTGTGACATAGAATTCTTAAAGAAAGAGTTGATTAAGTAATCTCTCTTGAGCAGTGAACTTCTCAGATATACAGTAATTGTTTGAAAAACTTGTCTTTTTATTACCACATACTGTTACTTTATCTCACTGCTGCTTTAATTTGTAACTGCTATTGTTAATTTGTCTTTATCATCACACATGACATATTCTGTCAGAAACCACTAAAAACACACAAGTATATATAAACACAAAGAGTAAAAAGGTGGTGGGTGAAAGGTTGAAAGCTATGTTAAAATGGCTTGAGTAATATTACTATTGAAGTTGGTCAAATTCTAAACCTAGTTCAAAAAATGAAACCTGGTCTGACAAGTGTCTCATTGCAAACAGATTTTCATGCATTATTATGCAAGTTGGTCAAAACTCAGAAGAAAGTCAAAGCACATTGTGATCATTTCAGATTAGTCAGTTTCTCTTTATAACTCAAAGACTCAATGACAAGAACTGACTCTGAGTGTTACTTAAAACAGGCTTAAGTTGTATTTGATCATGACTTGTCTCAATATATGACATATCAGCAGAGAACCATAATTTGATGACTCTTTCAAAATTGAATATTTAAAGCAGTCTTTTTGTTGTTG
>JAABUP010003027.1_pt1 | contig 30580 bp, 31 predicted proteins | sample 5559201 | NCBI WGS metagenome assembly JAABUP01 (sample SAMN10711887, study PRJNA513373) | rock metagenome | isolation source: Antarctica rocks | place: Antarctica | reverse complement strand
AGCAATTCATCAGTGAAAATGAGAATATCATTCACATAGACTGAACAGAACTCATTCAGAAAGTTCTGCAAGACTCAGTTAATATATCTTTAAAAGATGCTCAAGACATTGACTAGCTCAAAAGAAGTCATCATTCATTCATACAATCTGTACCTCATACAAAATGCTGTCTTTCATTCATCTTCTGTGACAATTCAAATCTTGTGAAATGCTGCTATGACATTCAACTTAATGTATCATTGAGCCTGTTCAATGTTCTGCAGAGTCTCATATATTAATGAAAGAAGATAATGATTCTTTTGAGTGATTCAGTTCAAGTCATGATAGGTCACACAGAACTGAAGTTCACCTTCTGACTTCTGTATGAACAAAACAGATACTGCAGCAAATGAGTTACTGACTTGTATGAACTGCTTATTCAAAAGTTCTGTTAATGTCTTTTGCAACATTAGTAGTTCCTCTCTTGTCATATTGTATAGAGGATCTCAGAGTACTTTTAATTCTTTTTTGTTCACCTCTTCTAGTTTGATTTAATGATCTGTGTCTTCTTTTCTTAAGGGCGACAACTTCTCAGTCATTGTACAATTGAATACATTTAAAAACTCAAGATAATGATCAGAGAGTATAGTCCTCAAGTCAGTCTTCTTCTATGAGATTAAGGCTTTTTTAATATTGATCATGCTGACTGAGAACACCTCAATCTTCTTTCATTTCTCTTCTTTCTTTTGTACAAGATTTGTAAAGAATGTAGCTGACATCATAACATGATTGAACTCACTCTCAGCAAAAGCTCTTCTGTTTCATACAATAGTTTCTGTGAATTTAATTGTAAGAAAGACTCTGTCTGCATTCAATATGATCTTGTTCTGCTTCATTCATGATAGACTTAGTATAAGGTTGTAGGATGCTAACTTAAAAACAATATAAAAGAATGCCCTTGACTTCTGATGTCTGTTAATATCAATCTGTATGACAGCTACTTCATCTACTGATAAATTTGAAGGTTCATCAAATTCTGTAATCATATGAGATCTTATCTTCATGCACTATAGATTGTGATTTCTAGCAAAGCAAGAAGTAATTATTTTATAAAACAGACATTCTGTGTTGTATAAGGTATGTGCATATGACTTCTTATTGATTAACATTGACATAGTAAAGAAGACACTGTTCATCTGTTTTTCAAACTTCTTTCAGCTCTTACCACATCTTGTACACTCTCAGCTGTGACTTTTGCTAAAAGCTACTCTTTTTCTGAGTTCTTCTCTTCTTCTGTTGTTTTCTTCACAGTCTCAGCAGTGATAACATTGATGACGCAAGATTGTACAGCAGACAGAAATTTGCAGTTCTTAATGAAGTGGCTGTTGTCTTTGCAGTGCATGCATAGTTGTTTTGTATGATGTTTCATCACTTTCTTCTCTGACACTCATTGTGCTTTGTGTCTCTCTTCAGTTTTTGTAGCTGCAACAATGATGTGCTCAGTGAGTTCTCAGTTCATGTTGTCTGTGTGAGACTGTTGTGTGGTGATAGTAATTGTCATACGTCACTTTTGAGTAACAGCCTTCTGAATTGAGTTTAAATTGTAACTGACCCGCTGCAGTAGAGTAATGTACTCATCATACAACACAGAAATTGATGTTGCAATCAGAGCTTGTGTGAGCATTACATCTAGACTGTTACTGAGAAATGTCTTCTTAACAGCATCATCTCATTTTAAGCCTTCTGCTTTCAGCAATGTCTGTTTAAAGGTGATCAGATGTCTTGTGAATGGCTTTTCTTTCTGTTTTAGTGTTTTTAAGATATGAGTTGCTTTCTCTTTCAATTCTGAGTCATTGTACATGTGTTGAAGCTGATTGATCAGCTTCTCAATGATTGTACAGTTTAGAACTTTGTTTGACTTGATACAAGCCACAATTCAAGGTGTGACCTGGCTTAAAGCCAACCCTTCAAGTCAACTGTGTAAGTATCAGAACTGCACACTGACATTGTTGTCTGACATGTTCACATTCAATTTAGTAACAATTTGTTGTAGTCAAGGTCTGAATTTCACTCTTTTTCCTTCAAATCTGAATGAGTCAAAAAGACATCACTTTGAGTGTCAATTCACACTCATTGTTGCAATAAGCTGCTCTAGAATGAGACTGTTTGTACAATTGACTGATTCTTGAGAAGAAGATGATGTTGCAACAGCTGATGTTGAAATAGCTGTATCTACTGATGTAGTCAATGTGAGATTGTTTCAATTCATCATAAAGATGTAAAGAAGATCTGTACAAGCCTTCATGTTTTGCATGTTCTCTTCTGTATAATTCTTCATGCTGTGTAGTTCTGTCATAAGTATTTGAGCTCAAGAAAGAATCTTCTCAGCAACAGTCTTTACTTCATCTGTCATAGAGGTTTCTGCACTCATTCTGCACTGATTTTAACAATTGTACAGTAAGACCTTTAGTGTAGGTCAGGTTTAAATGAGAATAGTATTTTAATGTCACAGGTTTGCAATGAGACTGACACTCAATTGATAATGTCTAAATACAAGAAGAATACTATGAAGAGAAAAAGAAAAGCTTCATACAGAAGCAAGAAGATAATGTGCTTTAGTCTTAAAGTCTTAGTAAGCAACTAGATCATAAGACTTTAGTATGAGTTCAACTCATGACATGAGGTTTATATATCACAAAATGATGCTGTTAAATTGCTGAACAATAGAAATCTTTCAACAATAGATTAAATCAGTACAATGACTAGGTATGAAACATTTATTAAATGCTGCAATATTTACTCTGTACAGCTCAATATAAATGCAGTATATGTGTTTCAGAATTGACAATAAGAAAAGTCAGTAACAATAAAGTGACTGAAACAGTGCTTCTATTGATAAATGCAATGATGACTACTAATAGATTATAGAATTATCACTGAAAACAGCTATTCTTGCTGCTTTCAATTAAACAAAGACTGCAGAACTCTTTTCTGTTTTTTCATTATAAAGTGGTTTTTCAGGTTTTAATGAGACTGTAAAACAACATTGACATGACAGCTGAATGCTATATGACCTTATGTCAGTGAAGAACTGCAGACATAAGAAAGAAAATTATATCAAAGACTAGGGCTAAAGAATTAACCCTATGCAATGAGACTCTATTTCAGCTATTTGTTATTTACTTAAGTCTCTCATTTTCACATATATATATAGAAGATGTGCATCACACATTTACAACCTTCAGTAATTAATTTATTGATGAAGATCACTATACTGCTGCACATCTATAGAATGCTGACTAATTATTACATATTATTATTATTATTGTGACTGCTACTGTTCATTCTGTTATGTTAGCTTAGTCTCACATTATTATTAACTTCATTATTTAATTTAATTATGTACTCACTGATAAAATGATCACTAACAGACTAATAAAGTTACTTATATCATTGAAATTTACTATGTTTATAAGACTTATTAAAATAAAGAATATAAAGAAGTGTAACTATTAAGTGAACATAAATTCAGATTATAAAGTTTGTAAGAGAGTGTTAAAATTAACACTTATATATACTCTGATATCTGTTATGTAACTTACATTAGCATTTAACATAAATTAGTTTATAAGAAAGTGTTAAAATTAACAGTTATATATGCTCTGATATCTGTTATGTAACTTATACTAGCATTTAACATAAATTAATTAAGTAACATACTTAATCTTCTTAACTAAGATAGCTATAACAATAACAATTATATATTTAACTATTTACTCTTTATTTATTATAACACTTTTCACAAAGTCTATTTTACAAAATTAAACTCACAAATACTATTAGTGAAATGATGTTATTTTGCTGAGATAAAGCAAAGAGATTAAAGAAAACATAAGATAAAGAATTAGATATTATAGTACTAAAACATGTTTAAGAAAGTAAAAGTGTTTTATTTTTAAAAACTAGTTTCTAACTATAAGGTGTCAGTGTCATGACTAAAAAAGTCACTGACAACATTAAAAAGATCACTACACTTTATCCTTATTACTGTTATTATTTAAATTGTTAAACTTCTTATTACTTATCTTTTCTTACAGAACATAAAGCTTTAAATTTGTTTAAGAAATAATTAAAAAAAAGCTATTATCTATATATACTGACTGAAAAATAACTGAAGATAGCTGTAAAAAAGCTAAAGTATTTCTTATAAAGACAACATAAGTGAGAAAGATGCAAGTGCTAGCTTAATAAACTGCTAAGCCACTTAGTTTTAAGAGAGCATGATTTGAGAAAACTGTCTGAAAAGCTCAAAAATTTAGTTAAACTTCTTAATTGTTGAAGCCTATCTTAGTAACACATTACAGAAGGCCGTGTGTCTGAAGAACATCAAAAATTCTGTCTTTGATTAGCCACACCTCTGCTAAACGGGCTCACAGTGCCTCAAATGCCCTCAGATGCACAAAGAATGGTTGCTGATCACAGGTCAAAAATAAAAGTGTGTGCAAGCAAGCTGAGAGTGAATACTGATGATGCAAAGATCTATATGTAGCAAGTAAAAGAAGATTTTTTAATTTTTTAAAAAAGAGTAACAATTGATGCGGACGAGGTTCGAACTCGTGCGGATTTCTCCAGCAGAGCTTTAGATAAGAGCTTAAATCTGCCGCCTTCTGAATTATTGTTAGATGATGACATTATGAATTGCCAATAAACTTACAACCACTCGGCCACCGCATCACTGGGTGAAAATCTTTGAACCTTTTTCACAATAAGATTAGAGCTTGAGGGGGTATACAATGAATCAGTAACTATATAAAGAAAGAGAGGCAGGGCTTTCGTAGATGTGGGTAGCTTGACTGAAAAAGCTAGGTTTTGTGAATGAATGAGAGGGCCATAGAGTAGAGTCACGAGCTCCATTCGTGCCTGTATAGTGCGGTGAATTCAATTGATATATACAATGGTTTCAATCTCTAAAATGTGTAAGTTTGCCCCGTGGTTGTTTGTTTTCACATGTTGATCTGAGCAGATAATAACTTCAGAGTCATTCAATCTTTCATTCATCCAATCAATCATACTACACACACACATCCCAGATCCGCTAATGCTCCCCTTGCTATTGTGACACCATGCCAGTCGCTCGTATAGCGAAGCCTCAAGTGCGGGTCGTGGCTCCATCAGCTTTCATGGCATCCTAGCCCGGACTGCAAGCCTGTAGCATCCCCTTTGGGACTGACTACTTGACGCCGGATATTCATGTGGTGCGTTCCGGCCTGTTTGCAGCGGCCTTCCCGTCTTCTCTGGTAGTATACCAGTACCACCAATTAACAGAAACAAATTGCGTAGGATTGACCCTAGGTGTTCGATATAATTCAACAAGTCAGCCTTTCGCCAGCCGGCCCCTTCGACCACCTCGAACGAAGTGCACGCTTGGAGGAACGAATTTGAGTGCCGAGAAAGACGTTGTCAGAGCGTCTATCTCGTCACGCTGCTGAATTGTCCGATTTGAAGGGTGCGGAGGGACCTCTTCTTCGTCGCCCGGGCACAGCTGTATTGAATGTTCTGCCGGCTCAAGTTATTCGGCCGGCGGAGCGCTGCTACTTCCTCCAACCTCAGCATTGCTAGCGTGCTGGAGGGAAGAGCGTCGCTGCAGAGCGCGTGAGGCCGTAGAGCTGTGACTACGGCACGAGCGAAGCATGAAGGAGCGCTTGTCGAGGCGTGTGTTAATGATTTGAAATCATAGTTCTGATAGAGAAGGCGTTAGATCAATAAGATGTATCGCCGGCTGATTATAGGTTACATTATGAAGAAAAAGTCAATGCAAGTCTGAAGGGATGCAGACCTTGGGGAATATGTGCTTGTCCGTAAGATGCATGCGGCGCTTGTGTGGGGTGGAGCAGACCTTGTCGCAGTCATCCACCAAGCAGCGGTACTGATGCTATACGTACTATTCGCCTGACTCGTTCGAGATGACCGGAAGAGCTTAAGGAATAAGAGAAAGACGATCAGAGCACACTGTTTTCTCCCCCTTGGCTCATAGAGCCTTATTTAGCGGATCGTGATTAAACTAAAAGATATGTTTTATACATACACATAATAATTAAGGAAGTAATGTATAATCATTAAGTTTATTCTCTTTATACATTGTTTAACTGTCTTTTGTTTGACAGTTCTTATGAAAAAAAAAATTCTGTAAATTCAGATGTATTTCCAAAGAGTAAGAATTGGAGTTTGTGTTGGACATAGTCACGACCACCTCTGGTAAAAGGCAAGAAATGGATTCTGGGCTAACTTGTTCCACTCCGATCCTGGATTGAACCTAATTTGTTTTATAGCCCTTCAGGTCTCCGCAGAGTCTTCCTCGTCCCATTTCAACAGCGTATCAATTGGAGTAATCACTTTCGTCACTGTTGCGTACATCATGGCGGCCTGCATATTCTGCAAAATTGTCAAAGGTATTGTAACGGTGCTTAGCTTCCTTTATCCATGACTGATCTGAGATCTCTTGCTGAATGCTCGTCTCTGCGAAGGGGACATTCCCTCCTTCAAGCTATTCGAGAGCGAACGGATTCTCGCGTTCCTTGATATCCAACCCCTGAGCAAAGGGCACGCGGTTCGTAGCTTGATACGGCGCTTGTGCAGCGAGCTGATGCGGTGCTCTCCAGTTGGTGGTTCCGAAACACCATGGCGCAAAGCTCACGGACATACCTGATGATCAATTGGAGGAGATCTTGGTAAGGAAAAGCTTCGAGAGAGCATGCTCAGGAGTTTGGATGCTGATGCAACGACCGGAAGCCCGTTGCGAAGAGACTTGCTCTGGCCGTTGGAGCAGAAAACTACAATATCCTACAAAACAATGGCCGGCTAGCACATCAGGAAGTGGATCACGTACGTCATGCTATTCCGTCCTCATTGCTTGAGCAAGGTGTGATGTTGACTCTAACCTGCTAGGTACATTTTCACATGGTATGTGTCTATTCAGTCGCTCGAAGAACGTCGATGATTCGGGTCCCTGACCTCAGTAGATACCCAAGCCGAACGAACAAGAAGGACTTGGCATTGGTTGGCCAGCCACTAAGACGGACATGGATAAGTTGAAGCAACTGTTGACGGAGATAAAGGCAAAGATGTAGCATCCGATTGAGTCTATGCGGTTGCAGTAAGGGTTCATACCCTCCGGGCACGCCTGACACTTTGCATGACAATCCGGACAATCGCAATACGAACCTTTACCGTGCAACGCCGCTAGATAGTCATGCCTTGCAAGGAGTCAATCGAAGATTGATACAGAGTCACACAAGAGCTGATGATTGTACCCAATGACGCTGCTGTCACAGGCATTATGAGTACATCCGCACGACTGAGCCATGCCCAAGGGATCTTGTACACTACGCGACAACTTGCTCTATCCAATAGCAACCTGCCAGTAGCAGCTAAGTTCTAATCAACGTCGTCTGCGCGGGGTTCTGGACTGAAAGTGCCGGGGAGGTATGATGAGCCTGCATCAGCCTTCGCAGTACGAGTGTTGTTACCATGGAAGTCCAGCCGGCCTCCTTCCTTGATTACACCAGTACGATCATAAATCGTGCGGGCTCGGATATAAGGATCAAGCCGCCAGTAACCGTCTGTCAAGCTTGCTGCTATAACATCTCTCCGTTCTTGCAGTAACCTTCGGTCCTCCATTGCTTGTTTGGGCGAGAGCCACTCCAGCGTAGCTTTCTCAAATGCTTTCACTGTATTCCTTCGCTCACCAAGGAGACGGCTTTTGGTTGCATCATCTGATATGCGAACATTTTCGCCAGATGCCGGTTCTACGTACTCATAAGTCCAATCATCATCTCCTCCAAGCTCTTTTAATATTTGACTTCGGGGGACGAAGTGCTCAAGCTCTTCCACGTTTTTGGTAAAATGGACTTTACCAGCGACAACCGGATCGAGCCATCCTTTGATTATGTTCCAGATGCCTACACTACGTTATGACTTACTCCTAATAGATCAGATCTCAAGAGACATACCTTGAAATACCCACGGTGACTTATGGACAAGAACGACACCCAGACTTTCGGGATAGTTAGCTTCAAAGCACTTTATCATAAACTTGACGGGGCCATAATCCTAGAGAATGCGATCAGCAAATAAATCAAGGTGCACTCGATAAGATGCAGATTAACTCACCATGTTGGCCATGGAAAAGTTGCTCATGTCAAAGATCACGGCCTGGTCCCGTCAGAGGGTGGAACGGTCAAGACTCTGAACAAGCACTTACAGCAGTATCGATGGGAGGAGCTAAGAGCATTCGGGCAGTCTCGATAACGTAGACTGTGTATCTCTCTAAGCTGGCTTCACTCTGTTCTCCTTGCCTGTGTAGTCGAACCCTGACGAAGCACATAGGTCTACCTTCCTTGTCTGTACCATGAAGGAAGCTTTTACCCATCCGTAATTGATCCCTGAAATCATTCGCTTCTTTCTTGATCGCAGTATCCGCGCTTTTTGCATCTTCAACTGCCCCACCTTCTCCTTTTTGGATTATATCGTCATCAACATGCATCTCTTCCATTCGCCAATGCATAGTTGCTATGAGCATCACCAACGCTTTCTCGACATCCCATTTCCTAGCGCGTAGGAAACGAAGCAGCAATCCGTCTGGGTGATCATGCTTGACCATTGCCCAGAAGGCTTGCCGAAGATTTTCAGGGGATTGGCTGGCAAGAGCATGGGCAAAGTCCTTCCTCTGCCCATACTTGTCATCGACCTCCGATGTAGACAGACCATCGGTACCATGAGTCATGTCGCCTCCTTGCAACCCAACGTCTTCTTCATCATGGGCATCGGTTCGTTGCTTTCTTCGGAAGAGGCTTACACGCCTTTTGTTCTTCTTATTCGAGCCAATAGTGTCAGTCCTTGGTCTCTGTGCGCTCGGCATAGGCGGTGTTAAATTGCCATTAGCCGTTCCTGCACCATCAGCTGAGCTATTCGAATCAGGTCCGTCATGTGTAGAAACTCCGAAAACCTTGAGAGTGGCGAGCCACATATCCTGGAGTCGAGCCTCCTGCTCAGCCGTGAGGTTTCCAGGGCGCCCTGGCAGAGTAGGCCTTAACATGTCCGCTGGCCCAGGATAGTCCGTGGTAGCTGTGACCTCCAATCCTAAGGTTTGGTCAGACGCCGAACGCAAGTCTGAGATGATATTCTGGGTGGTGGGCATCTCTTTCGAAGAATTAGACAACCGGTGTAGGACAAACGAACAGCTCAGAACGAAGCCTAATCCAATCGCGACTTTTACCAGGCTGCTTCCGCGGCGTTTAGATTGCAGACCGATGCCAGGGTTCTGCACAGTATGGCAAAATATCGACGAGGTCCACTTTGAACTGCACCTTTTATTTGGGGTCTGAATACCGCTGAACAGATCGAAGCTCGGGCTATACTTCGTGCAGACTCTCCACCCTGGGCCGAGGCGCACAAACATGTAACGGTTCCCCTTCCAACGATCCGAGTACGCGCACAACTTTCAGACGCAGAGAAGTGTATTGTCGAAGAGGTAAGAGGAAACGTCTGTGCGGTAATCACCCGGTCAGCAACTGTATCGGCAATGTTCACACAGCCTTAACTATGAGGAGTGGTTTTGCCTTTCTGCTTGATGCTTGTCGGAAGAGTCGAAGTGTTGACCAAACGTTCAGAGTGCGATCATTAGTAATCTAGTCGACGTTGGCAGAGCATTCTATGTACAGTAGGTATGTGATTGTACATGTATGTACGAGATTTAAGTACTCCGTACATGTAAAATGATCTTGTCACAGGAGATCGAGCCTGCATCCGGCTAACTGCGCGTCATCTTGCAACTCTACTGGGATTACGGTAGCGGCCTGGTACGGAGCTTACAGAGCGCAAACATATCAAACGGTTCTTGACAACACGTAAACTTGCAAAGGATGCACTGTCATCGGTGACGGTCCACAGTGAACATAATTACACAGCGGCGTCGATGGCAGACAGCAACACTAAGCGGTCAACTTCACGCAATCAACCACCATCTTCACGGCCCACAACTCCCTTGAGACCTAGTTCACGAACGTCCTTGCGAGATGCCCAGGGCTCCCGTACCGTTAGTGGAGGGTCTTCGGTACTCCCGCTCGAGACCATAGAACCAGCCTTTGCAGAACTCTCCGACTCCATGGCTGACCTTGAAGCGAATTTCATGCACCTGCAGCTGATGCACGAGAGCTTATCCCGATTCAGCGAGAGTTTCGCGAGCTTCCTCTATGGGTTAAATATGAATGCTTTCTGTGTGGATTTTCCAGAGGTATGTCTCGATTGGGTAGAGCAAGTACTCTATGCAGCTGATAAGTTCAGGCGCCGATATCAGACTCCTTCAAGAGAGCCCGACAACAGGATGAGCATCTTGGTTAGTGTAGGCATGCGAATGCCCTTGCCGAACCTTGTGTTGACTCGCTGGCTCCAGGTTGCTCTGCGGGATCTGACAGCTATCGGCCAAACTTTGATGTCGAAACTACATTCATGTGAGTAAGACCACTGGTACGGTCGTCGCTCCAGTGAAACACACTTTGTCCCCTGTTGAGTAGGTTTTGACAATCCATGACTTTGCAGGACAAGCGACACCTCATTCGTAGACAATCCTCCCACATCTTCGAAGACGACACCGAAATATGCCACTCCCGCGCCGGCGTTCCGACCTGCGGATCCTCCCAATAGAGGAACAGCCGCAGGTAGAGGCGGCACAGTGAGAGGATTAGGGCGAGGGGCCAGGGGCAGTGGAGTACCAACGGCGAGAATGCGTGCCTTCAAATAGCAATTCGCAGCTCGCCAGCCTTAGACTAATGCGAAACCTTTCAAATCGAAGTCCCTGACATAGGTCCAATGACCGTATATTGGCAAATGGCGAAGATGTGGGCTGCCCGGCGGACGCTTGTTCCATTTAACGGCCGCCGGACAGGGTCAACGGGAGATACCTACTGACTTGTCGCAAAGCCTGGGTCGGCTTATGCGATGGCATTTCCGTGGAAGATAAGGTAGCCCGACGGAACACCGCCAAGACAATGAGATAGCGACATGGTGGTGATTGTGCTGTATCTTTAAGCTTATGCCTACAGGAGAGGCTATGAGGTCACGCTTATCCATTCAGAGAAATTCATTCGAGCAAGGAGTATAATTTCCTTAATGATGTTACTGCAGCGCCTCTTGAACCGATGCGGTACGGTACGGTACCTTGTTGTATGTAAGTTAGGTACATGTTGTCGCTGTTTTTAGAATAACGAGAATTAAGCTCTGTGGCGGCGGGAGATCGACACAATAGCTTTGTCGCTTATTGGTGGCATCTGCATAAGAACAATAACACTCAGCTGCAAGAGTAGCCTTACATGTAGTTATTGAGCCGGAGGAGATCTCTATTGTCGGGATGACTTTCGCGATTGTACCAGTACCGCATTCTTGTGTAGATATCTTATAGCGTGCACACAATTTTCCTGCTTCTACAAGACTGCCAATCTTTGTTTCTCTCTTGGAAAGTAATCAACGACATGGAAAGTTCGAAGACAATCACCAAACCTACGGCGCTGGCGCCGTCAACGACAAACATGGCTGAAAGCACTGTATATGGATGCGGTGAGCTTAATGATACCCCCGTGATTTCACTCTAAGATCTGGAGTAGTTCCATATGCTGATCTGATTAACAGAGCATCTCCAGCGACTGTTGTCGCAAAGCCAAAAGACCATGCAAGCCTCTGTTGACCACTACAACAAAGCGCAGAACACGATCTTTTGCAAGACGCCAACAATTGCCCAGACTTCAAGGTTGCTAAGGACCGAATGTGATAGCCCAGTCATCAGCTTACGTTCCACGTTACTTTGCTTGCAATGTCCCACCGTTTGTACATTCGAAGAGAGAGGATATCATCGATTATCCAAAGGACATATGTTCGGTTCGCAGATACGCTTTCCATCTTAATGAGAATATGCTGACACTCCACCTCAGCTGTTGACTCCAGTTCTGGGTGCCTCTACTGTCACCTGTGTCAGGACTTCATCTACGACCCCAGATTCGAGAAGCTGCGAAAGAAGAAGGGCTATTTGCATTCTCCGAGTAAGCATATTCCTTATGGGCTCGATGGCGAGGCCTCTAACGCGTTATGCTAGAAAACAACAAGCGCAAGCTGAATGAGCTCTATCCGGCCACAGAAGGGAACCAGTTTGTTACGATGAACTCAAGCTCGTTACCATGTCGAGCTGGGCTCCCAAGGGGGCTTTTCAACATGGGCCAAACATGCTTCATGAGCGTGATACTGCAAACAGTCATCCATAATCCGGTGATCAAGAGTTTCTTCCTCGGGGGAGGTCACACTACCAGCGGGTGCTCGCGTACGAATTGTATAAGTTGCGCTTTAGACGAAGTCTTTGCAGATCTCTGTACTACAGAGAAAGTGGACGGATATGCGGCGTTGAATGTACTTCTGAGGTCATGGCTCTGCGATCAGGTACGTCCACAACCAGCTTGATCCACCACTTTTGAGCGACATCGACCTGACCATGGCCTAAAACTAGGCGCTGGCGGGCTATCAGCAACAGGATGCCCATGAGTTTTTCCAATTCCTCCTGAACCAACTTCATGACACCAACTGTGACCTTGATCAAGTAGGTTCTGATCTCTGCCAATGCACTTTCCACCGGGCTTTCTACGGCAAGCTTCAGAGTAGCGTTACATGCTGGCAGTGTCAGAATGTCTCTATTGCCGAAGACCCTATCATGGATCTAAGTCTCGATCTTCAGGTGCGGGTAAAGACACAGAAGGCAAAGAGCCGAGGGCCAGAGGCTGGGAACGTCAATCAATCCATAAACTTAGCAAGCTGCCTAAGAACCTTCACGTCCCGCGAGAAGCTGCAACCTGATACCTATACCTGTACCTCTCAAACTTGCGGCGGCGTACCTCAGAAGGCTTCGAAGGAGCTGGGCATCAAGAAGTTGCCACCTGTACTCTGTATGCAATTGAAGGTACGACCATCCTGATTGTGTTCTTGGAAGTGAAAGTATCAATGGCTGATAGGCCTTTTAGAAATATGAGCATACCAATGCGAGTTGTGGAAAGCTCGAGGCAAAGCTCCAATTCCCATTGCAGCTTGACATGTTTCCTTACACCACGAGGGGCAAAAAATACGCCAGAAAGTCAGAAGCGACTGTGGATATACCACAAGTTTGGTACGACCTCTCAAGTATGGTGGTCCACAAGGGGAAGCTGGATTCAGGACATTATATCTGCTATTGTCGACGGGCAGAGAACGTCAGTCACCCATTTCTTGTACTTCAGGTCCTGGTAATCAGATTACTGACATCAGGCAGTGGTTTCTGTTCGATGACAGCAAGGTCACGCTTGCTAAGGAGGCCGAGGTATTGGATGCGGACGCGTACTTACTATTTTATCTCGTCAGGTCGCTGGACGGGCCCATAGAGCAGAAATCAGCCGCTGCAGGTTCCTCTGCGTAGTGGACCATTATGACTGTTGGTTGACCGGGATTCAAGAAAGAGCATATTGACTTGATTTTAGTGCACTTTCTTTGCACAGGATTAGGGGGTTGGGTGATTCTTGATCTTTGGGATATCTTGGCCTGGATCAAAACCCGGTACGATTAGCGAAAAGTTCAAGTGCATGAGAGTTCGCTCGTTATCGTGAAAGCCCGATGTGTGGCTAGATCTCATCTATAGAATTGACCTCCATTGCCAAATTCTTGTAAGAGTTCACAGGTGGTGGGCACATTTTGTTCGGAGTAGAGGGGCCTTGGTCAAGAGTCGGTAAAACTACCTAAATGGGTCTCGTACGTTGCGAATTGATATCCCTGCTTTTATTTTCCTTCACCAATTGCAGCGCACACCACTGTACATGAACTGCTCGAGGGCCACGTTCTGCACTCGACACAATGAGCGAGCTTATCAGCGACGAGGACGAAAACCCGTAAGAAACGAAGTATGCAACCCAATTCCTACAAGTATTAATGATATATCTCTCCAGTCGGCTCTCCAGTAGAGCCTTGGAAGCGTTAGCGGACTTTTATTCGGAGCGTGATCTCGAGAAGAAGCGATTTGAAGACTTGAGGTCTGCAGCAGACGGTCAACGCGGGGAGGCCATGGTCTCCATGAAAGCCTTCGCGGAGGACTGGAACGCGAGCCAGTTCTGGGTATGGTGTACATAACGACCTTGGCAGAGATTTCGAAGCGCTAAGGGGTGATCAGTACAACGATGACACAGCGACCATATTGGCCAAGCAGGTACTGGATGGAGCAACGGACGACTCTCGGATTGCTATCGTTTCGGCCCCAAGCGTGTTTATACAAGTCAAAAAATTGTTGGTCAGTGACTTAGTCCCAGCAATGGCACGGCAATAGGGGCGAACGGAATGCCAACGGAATCAGGCTTCGGAGGCGTGCCCCGCGTGCCCTCAACTTTGTCTCCTGGAATTCGACCAACGCTTCGACATGTTTGCTGAATTCACTCCTTATGACTATCAACACCCGTTGCGACTATCATGTTGGATGGCCCTAACGCCTGGTCAGACGACTCACTGCTGACTCACTATAGCGGAGTTGAAAGGTAAATTCGATCGTGTGGTTTGCGATCCGCCTTTCTTAAGCACAGACTGCCAGACGAAAGGTGAATACTCCCTACCTAGACACCGATGCGTTCAGCATGTTGAGTGGAGACTAAGCGCACGTACTATTAGCTGCGCTCACGGTCCGGTGGCTATCACGGTCATCATCTAGGGAATCAAAAGAGGGCCCAACAGTTGCGGTTGGGCGAGAGCCCGATGTGCGACTCATCCTCTGTACAGGGGAGACAATGCAGGCACTAGTCTTGAGGCTTTACGAAGGAATCCGGAAAACCACATTCGAGCCTCAACATGCGAAGGGGCGCCTTAGCAACGAGTTCCGATGCTACGCCAACTTCGAATGCGAAGCCTGGAGTTGGAACAATAGTACATAGATGGACAGTAATGCGGCACCACTGCGCCCCATTGCCAGCGACAAGGGAATGCCTTCATAAGCGTACGTAGATTGCCTGTGGAGTCGTCCGAATGCCCTAATACATAAAATTTCAAGGGCACGTTCATTAACTGTTCCCGGGTCAACAATGCACGTGCTACCGTTCCTAGGCTCGGAGGTACTTCAGCTAATGATCCCACTGACCATGGAAAGTCAGCTCACATGCCATCAGATAAAAGAAAGAAACATGAGTTGCAGACACCTGTTAGGCTTTCACTAAGCCCTATGACCAAAAGCTTAGCCCTTGCATGAAGTGTGTACTTTACCTTAGTCATTTGACCATAAAGCCTTAAACTGTTGAAAATAGAGGTTGTTAATCTTACTGTTCTGCAATTACCTTTCTAAAGTAGTTAGATCATCATTGTCACACAATGATGAAAACTCTTCATCATCACATGTAAGTTCTTCTTCTTCTTCTTCTTTTATAGTCACAATATATACAATTCTACTTTATTAAAACTGTTCTTATAAGTAGACTGTTTAACAGATTATAAGCTCAGTCAGCATCTTTCTTTTTGTACTGCTGTGACTGCTCAGTTGTTAGATTATTGAGATAGTTAAGTTACTCATATTTAAATGTTATTGAGAAGACTGTTAAGAACACAGTGCAGCTGTTGTGTTTAAAGTTTAAAAAAAATTAAATCAATCAGATCTTTATGTTTATAATGAAAATTATCATTACATTATAACAGTGATTTCTGAGATCTCTGACTCAGTTAAAATATTATGTCATAAGTTGAACTCATACTAAGGTCTTATGATCTAGTTGCTTACTAAGACCTTAAGACTAAAGCACATTATCTTCTTGCTTCTGTATGAAGCTTTTCTTTTCTTTTCATAATATTCTTCTTGTATTTAAAAATTATCAATCAAGCATCAGTCTCATTGCAAACCTGTGACATTAAAATACTATTCTTATTTAAACCTGACCTACAATAAAGGCCTTGCTGTATGATTGTTGAAATCTGTATAGAATGAGTTAAAAAACCTCTATGACAGAGAAAGTTGAGTTCACAGCAGAGAAGATTCTTTCTTGAGCTCAAATACTTATAAAAAAACTACACAGCATGAAGAGTCATATGAAAAAAAGAATGCAGAACATGAAGAATCATACAGATTATCTTTACACCTTTATAACAGACTGAGTCAATCTCACATCAGCCACATCAGCAGATACAGCTGTCTCAACATTAACTATTTCAACATCATTCTCACCTCAAGAATCAGTTAATCATACAAACAGTTTCTTCATGAAGCAGTTCATGATGACAATGAGAGTAAATTAGTTCTTTAAATGTTGACTTCTTAACTCATTTATGTTTGAAGAAAAGAGAGTGAAGTTCAGACCTTGACTACAACAGATTGATGTTAAGTTAAATGTGAACATGTTGAACAACACTGTCAGCATTCAGTTCTGATACATACATAGTCAGCTTGAAGGGTTGGCTTTAAGTCAGGTCACATCTTGAATTATAGTTCATATTAAGTCAAATAAAGTTTTAAATCATATGATCATTGAGGAGCTGATTAATCAGCTTCAGCACATGTACAATGACTCAGAATTAAAAGAGAAAGCAACTCATATCTTAAAAGCTTTAAAACAGAAAGAAAAACCATTTGCTAAACATCTGATCATCTTTGAATGAACACTGTTAAAAGCAGAAGGCTTAAAATGAGATGATGCTGTCAAAAAAACATTTCTTAGTAACAGTCTTAACACAACACTCATGCAAGCTCTGATTGTTATCTCAATTTCTGTGTTGTATGATGAGTACATTATCTTGCTACAGTGAGTCAGTCACAACTTAAACTCAATTCAAAAGGCTATTACTCAAGAGTGTTGTATGACAACTATTATCATCACACAACAGTTTTACACAAACAACATGAACTGAGAACTCACTGAGCACATCATTGTTGCAGCTATAGAAACTGAAGAAAGACACAGAGCACAATGAGTGTCATAGAAGAAAGTGACAGAACATTGTACAAAATAACTATGCATGCACTGTAAAAACAACAGTCACTTCATTAAGAACTGCAAACTTCTGTCTGTTGTATGACCTCACATCATCAATGTTGTCACTGCTGAGACTGTGAAGAAAGTGACAGAAGAAGAGAAGAACTCAGAAAAAAAGTAGCTTTTAGCAGAAGTTGCAGCTGAAAGCATATAAGATGTGATAAAAGCTGAAAGAAATTTGAGAAACAGATGAATAGTGCTCTCTTCATCATGTCAACATTAATCAATAAGAAGTCATATGCACATACCTTGTATGACACAAAATGCCTGTTTTATGAAATAATCACTTGTTACTTTGCTAGAAATCACAATCTACAGTGCATTAAGATTAAGCCTCATACAATCACAGAGTTTAATGAGCCTTCAAACTCAGTAGTAAATGAGGTGACTGTTGTATAAATTGATATTGACAGTTATCAAAAGTCAAGAACGTACTTTTACATTGTTTTTAAGTTAGTGTTCTATGACCTTATACTAGGTCTATTATGAATGAAGCAGAACAAGATCATATTGAATGCAGACAGAGCCTTTCTTACAATTGAATTCACAGAAACTATTGTATGAAACAGAAAAGCTTCTGCTGAGAATGAGTTCAATCATGTTATGATGTCAGCTATGTTCTTTACAAATCTCATATGAAAGAAAGAAGAGAAACAGAAGAAGATTGAGGTGTTCTTGATCAGCATGATCAATATCAAAAAAGCATTAACCTCACAGAAGAAGACTGATTTGAGGACTATACTCTCTGATCATTATTACAAGTTTTTAAATGTGTTTGATCATATGATGACTGAGAAATTGCTGCCCTTAAGAGAAGAAGACATAAATCATCAAATTGAACTAAAAGAGGTGAACAGAAAAGAATTAAAAGTACTCTGAGATTCTCTATACAATATGACAAGAGAGAAACTACTAATGTTGCAAAAGACATTAACAGAACTTTTGAATAAACAGTTCATATGAGTCAGTAACTCATCTGCTGCAGTGTCAGTCTTGTTCATACAGAAGTCAGAAGATGAACTTCAGTTCTGTGTGAACTACTGTGACTTGAACTGAATTACTCAAAAGAATCATTACCCTCTTCTGTTAATATATGAGACTCTGCAGAACATTAAACAAGCTCAATGATACATTAAGTTGAATGTCATAGCAGCTTTTCACAAGATTCAAACTGCTGCAGAAGACAAATGAAAGACGGCATTTCATACAAGGTATAGATTGTATGAATAAATGATGACCCCTTTTGAGTTAGTCAATGTCTCAAGCACATTTCAGAGATATATCAACTGAGTTTTGCAGAACTTTTTAAATAAGCTCTGCTCAGCCTATGTGAACAACATTTTGATCTTCACTGATGAGTCACTGCATCAGCACTGAAATTATGTACAAAAGATACTACTATGACTTTGAGAAGTCAGTCTACAAATTGACATTGATAAATGTGAGTTTGAAGTCAAGTCAACTAAGTACCTAGAATTCATTCTTGAAGTTGAAAAAGATGTACAAATGAATTCTCAGAAAATAAAGATCATCATGAACTGACAAGTCTTTAAGTCAGTGAAGAAAGTACAGAGTTTCATAGACTTTGCAAACTTTTATTGAAAGTTCATCAAGAACTTTTCTAATTTGATTATGTCTATAATGGCTCTCATACAAAAGAACACACTTTTTAAGTGAACTGAGAAAACTGATCAGAGTTTCAAGAAGCTAAAGGCCATGTTCATTTCAGTGTCAATTCTAGTATTATTTGATCACATTTGTACAATTGTGATGAAAACAAATTTCTCAGACTGATGCATAGATGAAACCCTGTTACAGTTGATGAACAATGTCTGAAGACCCTGCACCTACTATTTAAAGAAGAATGCATCTGCAGAGTGCAATTATGAGATTTATGATAAAGAGATGCTGATCATCATACAATGTTTAAAAGAGTGAGATGCAGAATTAAGAAGTGTATCAAATTTTCAGATTTGTACAAACCACAAGAACCTGAAGTACTTTATGACAGTGAAAAAGCTTACAGAGTGACAAATGAGATGATCTCTCACATTGTCATGATACAACTTCTTCATATTATATTTGTTGAGAAATCAAAATGAGAGAACAGACACTTTGTTAAGACATGAGCAAGATATGCTAATAGATGTCTCAGATGACAAAGTACAGCATTGTATGATGCAGATACTACACTCTGAGATGTTGTGCAAGTTTATACAGGCTGCTTTAATGACAGTAGCAAATATACTGAACTCAGTGCTTGTACAAGATCAAGATCTGTTTGATGAGATTACAGATCTTGAGCAGATGTAAGTAAAGACTGAAGTAAGAGATGAGTTGTATGATGAGCTTTGTCAAGCAATTCAAGAACAACAGAGAATCTTTTCTATCATTCTGAGAGTAAGAGTGTTCATAACAGAATGCTTCTTGAGCAATGAAGAAAAACTGCTCTTTTGTGAGAGACACTGAGTGTTGATCTCAGAATTTCTTTATACAGAACTAATTCAGTATACACATGACTTGACAATGACTGAACACTTAAAAAGAAATGTAACTGATGCTCTTTTATTGAGACAGTTCTTTTGACTCAGAATGTTACAAAATGTCTGTACATTCTGCAGAAATTGTGACAAATGCTGTATGAACAACAGCTGAAAGAATTGTCAACAAGGCTTCTTAAAGCCTTTACCTGTATCAAAGAGAATTTGACAAAAGATATTCATTGACTTTGTAGTGAATCTGCTGTCAAGTAAGAGTTGTGCAAACCTTCTGATGATTATGAATTGTCTCAGCAAAAAAGTGATACTAAAATTATGCAAAGAGATGACTGCAAAATGAGTGACTCAGACATTCATACAACATTTCTATTGAGCTCATAAGCTTTTTATCACAATAGTCTCAGACTGAGAAACTCAGTTTGTGAGCAGTCTGTGAAAAAGAATCTGTCAGCTATTGAAGATTGTACAGAGAGTGTTCACAGCTTATCACTCAGAAACTGATGAGGTGACAGAATGTATGAATCAGAATGTTGAACTTTACATTTATACATTCTTTAACTACAGTCAAGACAACTGAGCAAATCTGCTTCTCATGACTGAGCTCATTATCAATAATCATAACTCAGTCTTTACAGAGGTGAGCCTCTTCTTCTTATCTCACAAATATCACATGAAGTTTTTGTAGTTATTTGAGAAACTGAGACCCATACAATCTGCAAAGAGTTCAGTGCAAAAAGCAAATCAAATTGTTCAAAAGATGAAGAAAGCCATAGAGTGAGCACAGATGATCATGACTGTTGCTCAACAGATGCAGAAAAAGATGATCAATTGAAAGAGGCAACAGTTGTACAACTTCAAGAAAGAAGACAAAATCTGACAAAATCTCAAGAACATACATACAGACTGACTGTGTAAGAAGTTTAATGTGAAGAATGTCAAGTACATCATTGTTAAAAAGATTAACTCACATTTCTTTTGTCTGAATACACTGTCAAAGATTCACAATGTGTTTCACTCAGTTATGCTTTGATCAGCAGCAATAGACCTTTTCTCTTTTCAGTGTATGACAGACTCACAATCCTCATCATAAATTGTAAGTGATGAAGAAGAGTTTAAGATAAAGAAGATTTTGAAAAAGAAATTTGTATAATGTAAAGAAGAATTCAAGAAGAAGTACTTGATGAAATGAGTCAATTATACTCAACTCACATGAGAATTGATGTTTGTTTTAAAAGACACAGTGATGTTAAACTGATGAAAGTTAATGCAATCTAAGATGACTAAATCTTAACTGTATGCAAGAAGATCTTCAAAGACCTTGTTAACATTGAGTGAAAGTCTGAAGAATGAGATCATGTCACAGAAGACTGAGATGCTTTATGAGTTTGAGAAATTGTACAGAGTTCAAAATTTAGTGTTGAGTTTATTTAATTTATTTTCATGCTAATTACTAATGATGTCTTCTTGATTTTGTCAAAGCTATTTGTTCTGATCATCACACAAAGATAAGGCATACAGCTCAGGTGTGGTACACAGTTCATACAACTAAATCTATACTAAAGACAATGCAAGAAAAGAAAAAGAAGTCATATGTATCTAAAGGTCAAGGTCAATAATGACCGTCCTTGCTGACAGCAGAGTCAGTGCAATTCATCTTGATTTAGCAATGTGCTTACTCTCATTGATGTCATTGTTGTTCTCATCATTTAAGATGACAATGAGTACATCATTGTTGCATACAGAGTAGTGAGCAGCATGATCATGTTACTTGCAGTTGTCACAACACTCATTGAAATGTTTTGATGTATGACAACATTTTAAAAAGAGCATCATACTGTGTTTCTAACAGTCAGTACAATCAACAGAAATCAACACACTCTGACTCTGAATCAGAATCACATTAATGTATGACAACTGATGAGTTCTTATTTGATTTGATGTAATACAGTTTCATACAAACAAAACATTGTCATTGAGCAGAGTGAGAATGACCATTGTCTGAGAAAAATAAGCATACAAAGCAAGCTGCTGTTGATCAACCTCAAGAACAGAATTGACATCAGTGTTCACACAGACAAGAACAGCAACATAAGCATTGTACAAGACAAGAACTCTACAAGCTGTCAGCTCTGAGACACATATTTGTATGACATTTACATGATGATAGTTATTGATGTTGTTGTTGCTGCTGAGCTTGTCATACAAGAGTCAGTGCTGAAATGTGTCAATCAAAAGAGGTTTCACATACAAGAGATGAGAATGAAGAAGTTGAAAAAGAAAGAAAAAGAGATTTGAGAAAAGAGGTGAGAAGATTTATAACTCACTTCACTGAGAGATAAGTTGAAGTGAATTGTCATCTGAATTGTACAAGAAAGAAAATCATGTGTTGACAAGTGATAAGAACTTTATCTGTGAATCTTATCTGTATAAAGTGAGCAAACACATGTCAACAGACAATGACAATCATACAACAACCTTTTCAGACACTTAGGGCACAACCTTGAAGAAAAAGAAAGAGATGATATCATGAGTTGAACTCATACTAAGGTCTTATGGTCTAGTTGCTTATTAAGACTCTAAGACTAAAGCACATTATCTTCTTGCTTCTGTATGAAGCTTTTCTTTTCTCTTCATAGTATTCTTCTTGTATTTAAAAATTATCAATTGAGCGTTGATCTCATTGCAAACCTGTAACATATTAACACATTGAACAAATTCAGTTTTGATTAAGTCAAAACTCAGAAATTAAGAAGTTCTTATATAGATCTGATTTTTTATAAAGCATTAAGACTGTAGTCTCACTATATATCTTGTTAATGTAAAGTGAAGGTGTTAAAATTAACATTATTTCATTCAGTTCTCATTTTTTGTTATCAGTCATTTTTCATCAATGATTACAAAACAACAATCACCTGTAATTGAGCTCTATAAATTGAACTGAACAGAGTTTAAATACAACATAATTGATTTCACAGATACCTTTTAAAAAGCAATGTTCATACAGCATTCAGTATGTTGTTGTTCTTCATCATTTACATACAAATGTCTTGTTTTATAAATGACAACTATAATCTCTGAGCAAATTAAGCAGAGATGAACCTGATTTAAAAAGACATTTAATATCTTATTAAAGAGAAATTCAAGCCTTCAGAACTCATGAATGAGAAGATAACTAGATGAAGAGTATAGAACAATGAATAGAATAGAGCTTTTCTTTTAAAAGCAGTGAGAGTAAAAAACATAGCACATATAGTGTAATTGAGAATGTTAAAAGAGCAGTGAAATAAGCTGAAACAAGTTCACATTTTCACTGAAAAAGTATGACTTACAGATCTGTTAAAACAGTTCTTTACATATTGAATGAAGATGAATGAGAACATTCATAAAATAGTCTTTAAACTGATGTTCTTACAAACTGAAATATTGACTATTAGCTTTATGAAAAAGCTTATAAATAACATAAAGATAATGATTTTATTTAAAGCTCTAGATGATGCATTTAAAGTCATCACAGAAATTCTATAAAGTACTGAAGAATCAGATTTTGATAAGATAGTTAAAAGTCTTTGTGATATAAAGAAGTTTATTGTATTCAGAAATAAGTCTCAGACAGAGTCAGTTTTAACAATAAAGAGAAACTGAAGCTGTTTCTTATTAAAATTTTAAGAAAAATGCAATTATTGTAAGAAATCAGAATATAAGAAGCTGAATTACTATGTTTAACTAGCTATTGATGAGAACAAAAAGCATCTGAAGAAGTAAAAACATATTCAAAAGAATGAGTAAGCTAAAAAAGCTATCACTATAACATAAGATGAATTTAATAATGAGAGAGCTCACTTAGTGACTGAAGACAATACTGCAGTCACACTGACTGAAGAAGCTTACATGACTACTGAGACAGCAATTACAAACAGTACAGCATGAATTATTAATTTCAGTGCTAGTAGTCATATAACAGCTGATAAAAAGCTATTTGTTAATAACAGAAACATTAAATGAAGAAGTATATTTATCATTGAATCTACTGTGCTATGAACAATGAGAATTGATGAAGTTAGGATTTTCTTATGAAAGAGTAAAATTCTACTTATTAAGAATGTTTTATACATCTCTGAACTAAGTAATAGTCTGTTATTCATACCTTAATTGATAAGAAAAAGAGTAGATTCATTTTTTAAACATATCACAGTGATATTTTAAAAAGAACAAAAAGCTATAGTGAGAGACTTTCTATAAGAAAACACTTACAAGTTAAATACACTATACAGTGATTATGCAGCCTTAATAGCTACTGCATTAGTAGCTGACATTGTTAAATTGTTCACTTCATACAATCTATAACATTGTCAATATAAACACTTAAAGCTCAGAAAAATCAAAAACCTGTATAAAATAGTTATAAAAGTGAGTTCATTAAAAATCTCAGACAGTCACACACTATGTAAATCATGTCAGTTTGTTAAGAAGATAAGAATAGTCAATAAAGCTATGTCAGAAGCAATAACTTAACTATTAAAATGAGTCTATTTTAACTTTTAAGGTCTTTATTAAGTCTCATCACTAAAGAAACATTAATATATACTTATATTTACAGATAACTATTTCAGAAAGGTCTGAGTAGAATTTATAAAGTAAAAAACAGAACTTTATAATGAGTTTGTTATATAAAAAGCATGAGTTAAAAACAAAACAAAACAGAAGATTTTAAATGTTCATTCAGACAATGCTGACAAGTATGTTAATCTTGAGCATTTAATGAAAGTGAACAGAATTTAACTTAAAATAACTGTATTCTACACTTCAGAGAAGAACAGTGTTGCAGAATGAATGAATCAAATGATAATTTTAATAGCTAAAGCTATGTGTTACGTTCTGATCTGAGATGCCTCAAATATTAAAGCTAAAGGTTTGTGCTTGTTGATATAAAGATCTCAGTGTACAGTGTAGGGTAAATCAGTAGTTGATAACTTGTATTGAGTTGAACACAATTGTTTTCATAGAGAAAACAATCTTATTTATATAGTATGCTTGCTTGCTGTGCTCACTGTCAAGCTTGTTGAGCTGACTCACTTATGCATCATTTGAGCTGTCTCATCATGCTCATCATCAAGCATGTCAAGCTTATACTTGAGTGTATGCTTTGTCTGTATAACTCTATGTTCACTAGTCTCTTCTTGAACTATGATTGTAACATGATCTTTTCTCTTTTAAATGTTAATTCTTTAAGTTTATATAAGTGAGGTTTTCTCTCTTTGTTATCATCAGCAATGATGCTTTTCAAAAATTTCAATCATTTAAGAATCTCAAAGAAAATTCAACTTGATAACATGTTTATCTCTTTCTCTTGTGACTTCTGTGTTAGTTACAGCATGAATTGTTTTGTCATAAAATCTCAATCAAAATGCAATAAATGTACTTGTCACAGTTGTTCATGTGTCAATGTGTTGTGAGAGTCTCTTGATAGAACTTGTCTTTTGCTTTAAAAGAAAATAAGTAAAGCAAACAGCAAACTGACAGTCAAGCACACTGAGCTTGCTGCACTTTCTTCAAAAGTTACATGTCTTCAAAAAACTCTGAATCAGACAGATCATCATGCTTCATAAAAGGCTGACTGTCTTGCTGCTGAACTTGATAATGATAATGATGAGACAAAGAATGAAAATGATCCTTCAATGCTATCACAACTGATTGACTCAATGTTATCATTCTTCTGAAACTCTATCTTTCTCTCTCAAAATGTTAAAGTGCTCTTGCACAGTTCTTGAGGTTTTCTTATGATTCTCATGTGTTTTCAGAGATATTGTATTCTTTTCACTTGATGAGGTAGTGAGTTTTTTCACTAATCATTCATTTTTTTAGAATGTTCTCAACTTTGTATTCTTCATTAAATTTAACAAATGTTTCAGTGATTTGAAGTGATATGAACTGATTGCAACACTGAAGCATGAATGCATGAAATATTGAGTGTATTTGCATTTTCTTGAATAAGTCTAGCTTATAGCTTAGCCTCTTGATGTTTCTCTTGATTTTGAATGATTTTATGCTTTTGTTGTTTAACTTCTTGCTTCTTTGCTTTATATGAATGTTGTTTGTTCTTAGATAAACTCTCTCTTCAATCACAAAAGATTTTATCTCTGTTGTTTGTCTTGTTTGCTGCTGAATTTTGTTTGTCAGATCTCTGTGCAGTTTTTTGATCTCTGCAATATTTAATATTGCTTTCTGACTTTGTGATTTGCACACTTGTGGTTCTTGTCATATCTTCAGGTTGTATTCATAATTTGCTTGAAATGGTGTTTCTTTTGTGGTTTTGTTTTGTGTGTTATTGTATGCAAACTGTATCATCAACAACAGTTGTACTCAGTTGTTTTGATTTTTATTGATGTAGTGTCTTAAGTATGTTTTGATCATTTGATTCATTTGTTTGCTCTGTTTATTTGTCTGTGAGTGATATGCTGTCAACATCTTTTGATTTATTCTGAGTTCTGCTGTGAGCATTTCTTAAAACTTGCTTGTGAACAGTTTGTCTTTGTTAGTGATAAACTTCTTTGATAGTTTGTGATTGTTAATCAATTCTTGCAGTATGATGTACATTAATACTGATGCTGTTGTGGTTTTCTTAAATGAAATGAACACAATGTACTTGATCAATTTATTAACTATAGTCAATATACTGTTAAATTTCACTTCTCATGCTGAATTCTTTGATGTCAATAACTTCATTATGAAGTTCATAGTAACTGACTTTCATGATGCATTCAGTGCATTTAGTTGTGTTACTTCATCATATCTCTTATCTTTCTGACTCTTGTTTCTGTGACATAAATTGCATTTGATGATGTACTTAATGATTCAATTTTTAAGGTTGCTGATATTGTGTCTTCTTCATATGAGATTCTCAGTTCTCTTGATTTCAAAGTGTTTATTGACTCTGTTGTTGTGACACACTTATATTAATTCTTTATCTGTCAAGAAAGCTTGCTTCACCTTGTATGTTGCTGTTAAATCTTTTATGAGAATTTCTCTGTCATCTTCACTCAGAATTTTGATGTGAATTTTCTTCACTTTCTCATGATTGAGTTGTCTGCTTAAGACATCTGCTCTGTCATTTTTATTACTCTTTTTGTAATGAATCTGAAATTCATAATCAGCTAACTGTTTGACTCAGCAAACTTGTCATCAGTTTAGCTGTTTTGTTGTTACAAAGTTTCTCAAATTCTTATGATCTATATAGATTTAAATAAACTTCTCAGTATTTGTAAAATAAGATCTTTAATCTTGCAATGCTTTTACTATTACAAGAAGTTCTTTGTTGTGAACCTCATATCTTTTCTCAGGTTCTGATAGTTTTCTCAATTAATAGACTATGAGTCTCTGTTGCTTATTCTTAATCTGATACAAGCATGCATCTACTGTGAAATTTGATGCATCAGTTTTCAGTATCTTTTTGCATGTTGAATTAAGTATTCTCAAATGTGTCATTTCATTAAGACTTTTCTTTAATGTGTGAAATGCATTCTTCTGTTCTTTATTTCAATGTCATCTTTTGTTCTTATGTGTTAATTGTGTGAGAGGTTTTGCAATCTTTGCATAATTAAATACAAACTTTCAATAGTAGTTCATCAACTCTAAAAAGGCTTGTACTTTTTTGACTTGTTTCAGCAAAGGCCAGTTTTTGACTGTGTCTGTCTTTTTTGAGTTCTTCTTGATTTGCTCAGATTGAATAACATAATTAAAGAATTTGATTTTCTTTGTTTCAAACCTGCTCTTTGACTTTTTCACATACAAAGCCCTTTCATTGAGCTTTTTCAGTATTTTGTGCACATGACTGCAGTGTGTCTTAAGATCATCTGAGTATATCAAGATGTCATTGAGATATGTGATCACAAAATCATCAAGATATTCTCTCAATGTGTTGTTGATTAATCTTTAAAAGATGACAGAGGCATTCTTAAGCTCAAACAGCATAACAGTGTATTTATAGTGTCTGTATCTTGTTTGAAACACTGTTTTTCATTCTTCGCCTTTCTTCATTTGTACTCAATAGTAGACTTCTTTTAAGTTCAGACTTGTAAATCACTTGACTCTGCTTAATCAGTCTTGTAACTCTTTAATTAATGATAAAAAATAATTGTCTTGTTTAGTTATCTTGTTGAGTTGTCTGTAGTCAACACATAGTTGCTTTGTGTTATTCTTTTTTGATACAAACAGAATTGAGTATTTTGCTGATGACTTTGATGATTTTATGAATTCTTTTTTGAGATTCTTGTCAAGATAAGTTCTGACTTTTTTGAGTTGATCTTCACTCATTGAGTATAGTGACATTCACTTTGACTGTGTATCATTCAATAGCAATACTTCATGATCTCATGACTTATGCTTTGATAAGCTCATTTTTGATTGTTTAGAAATCTCATACACATCTATTGTGATGTATAGTTCTTTGCTGATTCAATTGATTCTTGAGTTCTTTTTGCGTAATCAAAGTATTCTTAATATAACATTATACTTGATTGAATTGAGAACATCAAATGTCAACTTCTGTGAATCTTTTAATATCATGACTTCAATGTAAACCTGGTCTGTTATTCACTCAAATTCTTCATTGATTATATATATCTGCATAGGCTTTAGTGCTCATTGCAGCATTAATTCTAGCATTTCTATTGCTTGTTACAAAATATAGTTGTTGATTGCTTCTAAGTCTATCATTGTTTGAAGAAGTTTATTTCATTCAACCTGAATGTCAACTCATATCTTATGGTCATTGCTGTTCTTCTGAGACATTAAAAGCTTTTTGTTCTTTAGTCTCTTTGAGAAAGCTTGCAGTTTTTTGACTGTACTGCATTGTTTGCTCTTTTTCTGAGGTTCTGAAATCATTTAAACTCTATTTCTCACATGATCAGTTGTATGTATTTCTTACTGTCTTTCTTGACATATTGTTCTGAGTGTAGGTGCAGTTCATACTGATCATATTTTCACTGAATCTGGTTTCAAAGTGCTTTTACTTTATTCAGAAACTCAGATGACATGTAGTCTTCTGAAAAGGTTCAACAATCATCATCTGATGTCAGATACTCTGTGAATAAATGAATCTTGATTTTGTAACTCTTAATTTTTCACACAAATTGTTTCAATACTGAGTTGATTGCTGTTCATACATCTTTCATTAATTTGTTGAGTTTTAAGCATGTTCTTACCTTTTTTGTTTCTTTTTGTTGCTTTTTAAGGTCATCAACTCTTTTATTGAGCTCTTTCTGCTGTTTTTTAGCAGTTGTTGATGCATCACTTGACGTTGATTCTCAGAATGCTCATATCTTGTTTTGAGTTTTATGTCAACTTCTCAGTTGTTGACATTCTTTGAGTCTGTGTCTGAATTCAGAACTGTTCAGATGTTATTGCTGTAGTTTTCTTTTATCTGAGTTCTGTGAGTATTGATTTCTTTGATCTCAACTTTCTTTAAAATAATTAATCTTTTCAGTTAACCTGTTGTGTTATAATCATTTTGTTCTTTTTTAAGTTTCTGTGAATATCATTTGACTCTGTCTTTGCTGCTCATATGTGTTCAGCATATATCATCATAGCAGACTGTTCAGCTCAGAACATCATGCACTATGTGTGTATTTGTTGCTGTAACTTCTTTTCTCTTTTATTGAGGCTTCTTGCAGGTTCTTGCAAGATGTTTGAGCTTTTCACAGTTATAACATTTGTAAGTCTCTGCTCATCAAGATTGAGGCTTATAAGACTTGCTCATGCATCATTCTTGCTTCACTTGTGATTGCTGCTCACAGTGTTTCTCAATTGCATCAAGATTCATAGAGTCACCTCTTCTGAGAGTATAATGTTTTTTTTACATCTTTAATGTGTAGTGCTCTGTATGCTTCATTCATTGTTCTCATTGATGACTGTTAATGTTATTAAAAATATTGATCATATTCTGAAGCTTTTCAGGTTGATTTATTCTGGCTATTTCATCTTTGATAGCTTCATTGAGTTCTCAATAATATTGTGATACTAAAGCATTATTGTCTCAATCTGTTAAGGTCGCAATTCACTGAAACTCTGCCACATACTTGACTGTCAACTTATTCATCTTTAAAATGTGAAGTTGTCTTTCTGTTGCTTGTTTCTTGTTGACTATTTTGAAGGCTTTTCAAAGCTCATTCTTCAACTTCTTTTAGTTGCTAAATATGAATTTCTTATTGTTCACTTATTTTTTTGATGTCTTGTCAAGAAACTCATGCAGTTTGAGGTTAACTCAATCAAATGCTGCATTCTTGAGATACAATACAGTAAACAGATCTTTGTTTATCTCAGATCTAAACTTTGTCTGATTGAATTCAATATATAACTCAAGCTTGATCAAGAAGGCTTGCAGCTTCTCTCTCTCATCTGTGAATGCATTAGATGCTGATATCTTGAGTACATTAATCATTTGCTGAAGATTTTGAAGATTAACTTGACTTGTCAAAGCTGACTTCTGAGCACTGATTGTCATCTTTATATTGTAAGAATGTTCAAAGTGTTATGTTCTGATCTGAGATGCCTCAAATATTAAGACTAAAGATTTGTGCTTGTTGATATAAAGATCTCAGTGTACAATGTAGAATAAATCAGTAGTTAATAACTTGTATTGAGTTGAACACAATTGTTTTCATAGAGAAAACAATTCTATCTATATAGTATGCTTGCTTGCTGTGCTCACTGTCAAGCTCATTGAGCTGACTCACTTATGCATCATTTGAGCTGTCTCATCATGCTCATCATCAAGCATGTCAAGCTTATACTTAAGTGTACTCTTTGTCTGTGTAACTCTATGTTCACTAGCCTCTTCTTGAACTATGACTGTAACACTATGCTCTTTAAGTTTAAATTAAAACAGAAATTCTAAGCTGAAGCAGTAAGCACAGCTGAATATGTCAAAAATTGAGTCTTTATTAGTTGAGAAGAATGAACTTCAAAGAAGATCTACACAGAGAGAACCTTTGATGTTAAGCATATGTAAGTGTTTAAATGTGTGTGTTATGAACACATTTTAAAGAAAAGAAG
>JAABUP010003026.1_pt1 | contig 30587 bp, 34 predicted proteins | sample 5559201 | NCBI WGS metagenome assembly JAABUP01 (sample SAMN10711887, study PRJNA513373) | rock metagenome | isolation source: Antarctica rocks | place: Antarctica | reverse complement strand
TTGTCAACCGACTAGCTCCTCAAGTGTCCTGTGCAGTAGCTATTGGCAAGTGTCAACCTCTAAAAGTGCCATCATTGGTGTTGCATCAGCTTAGCAACGCAACTTTGTGTACATTTGATGTGATATTTAGCTTAAATTTGGCTGAAATCTGTCAGCCATGCACAGACATGCATACGTAACCTAGTCAACAGGCGTGCACACACTTTCAACCAATGTTCTAGAGCATGTGGTGGTTGAAACTACTTTGTAACAAATGTCAAGGTCTTGATGCATGTGCAAACAGCATTGCAGCATTCCAGCATACAGAATGCAGCACAATATGCTGGACTTGAACTGCCACTTCATGCGCAGTGACATACCATGTCATGTCATGTCACAAGCAAGCATTGCATGCAAACATGGATTACGACACACGCACGAAAATGCCTCACAATCAAAACTTTCAGGAACGACACAATGGTACTATGCACTGAGCCTCACCTTTCCTTGACCATTTGGTCTACTTGGTTCAAATAGATGACGCCACTGTACATGCCTGTCTGCTGACACTCAGGGCACTTGGCCTGGGCTGGGGCATTTGCTAGCAGCTTCACAGGATCGCCAAGAGAAGCTGCCATGCCAGCACATCTTAACGCACAGATCTTGCAGAGCTCGTGCCCACACTTCAAGCCAAATGGACAATACAGAATGTTCTGCAACATGGTTCAAGGAGTGATCACTGCATTGGTGAGTAGGCCATGCAGTACAAGGACACAGGGCCGCGCAGCACAGCACAGCACGACCAGGCAAGCACAGCACAGCACAGCACAGCACAGCACAGCACAGCACAGCACAGCACAGCACAGCACAGCACAGCGCAGCGCAGCGCAGCACAGCCCAAGCACAGCACAAGCAGCTGTAGCAGCATGTGTATCACGGCAGCAGCTATACACTTCCCCCTACACCCAAACAAATCACAGCAGCAAGAAGGGCAATACCAAGCAGCCCTGGCATGTCCAGTCATAGTCATCGACCTCATCATCTGTTAGGATGGCAGCCTTCGTCTTCTTCAAGCTCATAGAGGCCTTTGACAGCAGTGGGGCTCCTGACCAGCCATTCTCCTGCCCAAACAAGCCCTCACCACAATCGCCGTACAAGCCATCTGCAAAGGAGCACCAAAGGTTAGACTAAGGTTGAGTCACCAGATTAGTTACCTGAATGAAGCTGAGGGCCCCACTCAAGCATTCAACGACTGTCTTGATCATGCAGAATCTTGCAGGGAAGGCATTTGGGAGTACAGCAGGATGAGCCAGTTGCCTGTCTAATACATTGTATTTTATGACAAAATAACGTAATGGTTGTGAGCACAGCCACTGCACAGCAACTTCACAGCTGCTGCACGTCTGCCACGCAGCTGCTGCACAGCTGCTGCACAGCTGCTGCACAACTGCTGCTCAGCAACAGCACAGCTACTGCACAGACCAATCAGCAAAGAAGCATAAGAGGGTCAATCGTGATTGGGTCTCATGGAACAATCAGCACTGGATGCTCAACTGATACATCTAACGTGGTACAGCCACAAGTCTGTGCGACGGTTCTGGTGGAGGATCTGTACAGAACAGGGATGTGCAGAAGCACCTGTTGGAGGGGCTTGCTCTGCCCCTTCCAGCCACTGGCGGACAATGTCTTGTTTGGTGCCATGATGCACCTGCCCTGTGCGCTCTGTCATCAACCCATTGTCAGTCTGCTCATCAAAGTGGTTCTCATTGTGTGCAACCTGGCCATTAGCTTCATCTAGCTTCTTCAACCTGCGGCCAGGCACAGCAGATGTCGTTTCTATTGCTTCTCTTAGTAATCTGCAGTCTGAGGTGTGAAGCCAGATGTGAGCACAGGACGTCAACTCAGCTCTCAGGTTGTCAATTGCTTAAGTCAAGAGCAAAGTAGACCTGGGATAGATGATGCTGATGATTGTATGACGCAAAGCAAAGCTGGGTTGCCTGCCAAGAAACAAAGCAGGTGTGGGTTGCCAGTCAACAACCAAAGCAAGTCTGGGTTACCTGTCAACATTCAAAGTCTGGGCATACCTGTCAACAACCAAAGCAGAGGGAAGATTGACAGCAAACTCAGCCAGTACTCGGGTCTCCAATGCCTTCAGCTCATCTAGCAACGGTGAGTGCAGAAAGTCTGTCTGTTGGAATAAGTGGCGCCCATTGAAGTTGTCATCCCAGCAGGCCTGCATTGAATACGGACTGCTGGGCCTCATCAGCAAGGCATGGTACATTTTCTTCTTGGAGTTTTGTTGCGTGAATTGTAGTTCAGGTATGCACATGAGCAAGTGATGAGGTAATTGTGGGTGATGTGGAAGAACACAATAGGGCTTCTGCAGCAGCCCAAAGTAGGTTTGTTCCAGAAACTGAACTTGTAATGCATCATGTCATAATGTGGCAACATGCAGCAGGACGACATTGGTGACAATTGCACCAACGGCAGCTTATATCTGCAAACAGAGCTGGCGTTCAAGCCATTGTTTGAGACAACAGCTTCACATGCTTTCATTTTGGCATGCACGAATCTCTGTGTTTAAAGAATATGCATGCAGTAGATAAAAGCAGACAGAATTGAGGGGTCAGTTGAGTGAACCTGCAAAAGATGCTGTCCTTCATTGTTATGCATCATCCTGTCATGCTGCTCCAGGATCTTGCGCAAGGCCACAGCATTGATCTTGGCATACTCACGACACCAGTGTGCATCGTCTGCCAATTGCCTATCCTACAGCCAACAGCATCAAGGTCATCAGCGCATCACTGTTACTGCAGTGCTTTTACAGCCCAAACAGGCTGCCTCTGGCCACGCTGCAATCCAGGATGGAGCGCATTTGCACTCACTGCTTGCAGTCTTTTCTCCTTGCTCCCTGCTGACAGGCCAGCAAGCACTGATAACTTGAAGTGGCGAGCCAGTCGACCGGTGTGCTTGCGTTGTGTTGCTGTTTGAGAAGCTGCTATCTTCTGTGCAGTCATCTCGAAAAGCCTGCATGCAGCTGACAGTCCAGCACGCAGATGTCACGGTCCTTCTGTGCTACCCCCGACCGTATCTTTACCTATTGATGTCGCGTACTTGCACCTGCAAGTCCTCCATGAACGCCTGCTCGCCACCTTGTCGCTCCGCCGCAGATTGCAGGCTCAAGATAGCCTTCAGTCTGTCCTTGAGCATATGATACTTGAGGAACTTGCCCTTGAAGGGCGCAGGTGCGCCATTGTCGACCTCGTCCATATAGGTCGGAAACCCCATTGCGACACTTTTTCTTCACCGAAGCAGGTATGTGTGCAGTACACCAACTACTCGCAATGCCACCTGGGTGTCGGGCAGTGAAGCGTTCAACCACCATGCACTTTCCGACAAGTCTCTGTCAAAATAAGCGCAGCGTCTTGATTCGGGCGTAACACAGCTTAGGCGAGTTAGAATCTCTCTGCTGAAACAAATGGGAGCTGAGGTCGCTGCTGCAGAGACACATGATGCCGTGCATGAAGAAACCAAAATGACTAAGCGGCAGCCATTTGAAAAGCATAAAACCCTAGTCGAGTGTGTCTGTGCCTGTGCCTGTGTGCCTGTGTGCCTGTGCCTGTGCCTGTGTCTGTGTCTGTGTCTGTGTCTGTGTCTGTGTCTGTGTCTGTGTCTGTGTCTGTGTCTGTGTCTGTGTCTGTTTATTTCAGACTGTTTAGACATGATAAACGCTTAGTGCTGATGTTTTTGACCAGGTTATTGACAACCCTGGCCCATCTGTACAACCTAGTTGGTTGGCTAAAGATGTGAAATCCTCCTCCTCCTCTGTGGCAGGACATACATTTGCAGCTGTCTTGGCACCAGCGCAGAAAACTAGCATCTCGCTCTTGTACGTAGCATGTGCTCGATCAACTGTTGCTACGCCGTATTGCAAAGCAACTGGTGTGCCTCTCGTAATCTGCAAGTCCTCCCAAAACTCCCGAAACGCTTCCAGCAGGACACGCATGCTGTTGGGTACTTGGTCAGTTTGTCAACACAGTCGCAGCAATTGTCAATTCTGCAACTGCAGAACAGATCTTCTGCACAGCACAGCTGACACAGTGAATGCAAACCAGTTGTCTCCAGGGACAGTAAATTCTAACAAACAGCGAGCTAACATCACTCATCCTTGCACAGACAACTTGATTTACGAGCTTTGGTAGTAGCCATATGACTGGCCTTCATGAATCTCCTGGTCAAGCAACAACTGTGCGACACCTGTCTGCTCTGGTGCTGGATTTGTAAATTGTATCTGGCTGTCACACGTTATCTGGGGTCAAGTAAACCATAGATTTGTCAGCTGTGGCGTATGAATGCATCTGCACCTGATAAAATGAGCACCAGCTGGGTCATGTCACCTCAATATACCACCTGGCAGGCTGCACCGGTCATGGAGAGTACAACCTGATTTTTGCACCAATCATCAGGGCACCAAGGCTGCTAGTAACTGAGTGATGACACCCCCGTTACAAACCTCGTTGCATACAATAGCTACTTGTACACCATATGGTCTACCAGTTTCTCATAGGTAAAGTCATGAGCAGCCTGTTCCAAGTATGGAGGGGCAGCTTGAACATCATTCTTACTGCCGAGAGGCTAACAAAAGGCATAAGTGGGGATCTGAAGCTCTTACCACTTACCGCTGTTTCTGCACCAAATTTGCCTTTAAAGGCAGGCGAAGACTTTCAGAGCCTAAGCTGAAATGGGAAGCACAATCCTGAAAATTGCTGGTAAAATTGAATGCTGTGCTATTTATGTTCACGTGTGTTGTTTTGTGGCTTCGCGTAAAGAGTAGGTAGTATATTTACCATTGCATGCATGTTGCATGCATGTTGCGGCTAAGTCCGTCATAGTCATGGTAGTGTTGAGTGACACAATCAGAGATTGCAGTGTGTAGGAAGATGTGAGCATGTAAATGATGTCTGTCTGGCCTGGCGGCATCAGATTCAGCACCACCAAGGTGCAAGCGTTGTTTGTAGGTCACCTGCATCCTGAGTATTTGCATAGCAGAATGCAACAGCAGAAAATCAAAAGCATAACTTACAGATGCTACACATATACACTAAATGGCTGCACCTCACAAAAAGCTTGTTCAGATGGTCGCAGAATGCTGTAGAACAACTGGAAGCAATCTAGTCTGCTGTGGTATCAACTGCAGCAAAAAACGCACTCCCTACTCAGAATGTTATGCCATCATACTGCTAGCGAAATACAGATCTTGACAAGCATGTTGGATCAGGTCAGCCTACTGTCAGGCAGGTACCAGACCCTTATGCAAGAACTTATCCTTAGGCTTATACTCATGCTACAGAGCTCCGCCTAGTACCACGGCTGCGCCAAAATGCTGACAATGAAGGTCCATGTCTGGGGCAGGGTAGGGCATGACATGGGGTCTAGGGTAGAGGCCATGCTTTGAGATAATACACCAGGCCCACACAGAGTTGAGTGGGGTCTGAAGGGGGGTTGACTGGGGCCCAGCAAGGGCAGCAAGCGGGTGTGAGCCTAAATTGGGGTGGAGAGTTGCCTACGGACAAGAGCTTGAGCAAAGAGAGTCGGAGTCTACTGAGGGGTGACCAGGGGGATAGCAAGGGGCTAGTGGGGCTCAGGGAAGGACAGGTACTCGAGGGGATGCTGCAGTCTGGTGCAGGGCAGCTGCTCTAACCGCTAATTCCCATCTGACCAACATTCCTGCATGCAACAAGATGCTTGTTGCGGTGTACAAAATCAAAAAGCGCATACATGCAACTTCACGATGTGTTCTCACAGCAAATGCTGTGCAGTGCAGGCATTTCATGCATGGCCCCTCTGATTCACACAAGTGTTGCTCAGAGTCTCTGCAAGCTTGCTGTTCACATGTCAAGAAGTATTTGTTGATGTGGCAGCAGCTGTCACAGTGCATCAACTGAAACACCAAAGTCAGTCCAAGTCACAACAACTTATACAGTCAGAGGTATGTAGAGGATAGTGTACTGCCAGTTCGCCTTGAGATACCACTGAGGTAGCCAGAAACAGCTCTGACCAGACAAGGTTGAAAAGCAGCGCAGAGTAAATACCTGACCCTGGTGGGGGCGGGGGGGTTCATGAATGAATGAATGAAGGAAGGAATAAATGACCCAGTGTCCAAGCAGCACACTGTGAAGCTCAACTTCAAGGCAGGCTGAGGTGGGCTGGCTGCGCCATCAAGAGAGATGCTGCTCTTGCCAAATTCTGCTTTTGACGACTGTTTTCTGGTGCTGCCAATCTCTGAAGCAGCTCTGCGACCTCTTTAATGCTGCTTTGAAGCAGCTGCACCATTTGTGCCTCACTGGGGCCATTGTGGCTGTCCAGGTGACCTTTACAAGCACTGCTGTCTCTGCCTATGTCTTTGCTTCCAGCTGCTTATTCAGCACTGATGCTGCCTGAGCCCATACTGTTGAGCCTGTATAGCAGATCATCAGCTGACTGGATGGGACCTGGCAGCTGGCACAACATCATCAGCTGCTGATCTGCAGTCACAAAGAGCTCCTGCACGGAGCGACCGTCCACAGTGTTTGACTGCTGTAGAGATTGTGCTGACTGGCAAGCTGACTCATGCTGGTCAAGGGTCAGTGGTATTGGCTGTGCAAAGACTTGACTTTGCAGCTGCTCATCAGCACCCACATGTGGGTGTGAAATAACCAGCTGAGGAGGATGTGAAGATGTGTGTAGGAAGCCTGGCACACACTGGTCTGTTACCCATGGCCCTTGGCTTGCTGAAGCATATGGCAGAAGTTCAGACTCTCCCCGCCCTTGGTCTGGAACTGACATGAGCGCCAGCAGCTGCTGCAGCTGTTGAGACGGCACGCTTTGCCTTGGAGTCATGTCTGGGACTGCTCTGCATGACTCATGTGTCTGCTCAGCATCATGCATGTGAGACTGCAGCATCTCAGCATAAGCCTGGGGTGTCTGAGTCTGAGACTGCAGCATCTGAGTTTGACACTGCAGCGTCTGAGCATGAGACTGGAGCATCTGAGTCTGAGACAAGTGTGATTGACAGCCCTGAGGCTGACTCATACGAGGCTGACTTATCTGATGCTGACTCATCTGAGGCAGCTGCAGATGCAATTGCTGAGGGTGCACCATCTGCGGCTGAGTCATGTGGCGCTGCAGCAGCTGAGCGTGCAGCTGCTGGGACTGCAGCATCTGGGTAGTAGCTTGTGGCGTGCCCCGTCTAGGCATGAGGGGCAGGGCATATGGTGCAGCAGACCACATATTGGCTGCTGGCTGACGCCTGGGTGCTTCTGGAGGCTGCTTTAAAGTCTGTACTGTGCGCACATGTGGAAGAAAAGGCAGCAGTGGCACCTCCAGCTCACACCCAGGTGTAGGATCAGTCTGCTGCTTGGGACTGAGGTCAGTGTCAGCCTGAATGCATACAGACAAAGTCAGCTTTGCACATGCATGAGTGCCCAGCTTGCACACCTGCACGCTTGGTCAGCAAGCAACTTGACTCTCTTTGTGCATCTGTGCCCATGAGACATGAAGCGGGTGCTGTGAGCATGTCACTGACAACAGCTACTTCTCATTTGTAATATCACGTCACATGTCATGACAGATGCACATATGTGCACAGCTATGTGGTTTTGGTGTTCTGAACATGAGCAAGAGAACACACCAATTCCAAGCATGAAGGGCCAGTTCGCCATGCTGAGGCACATTCCTCAAGCTCTTGCATGGTCATGCACTCTGGCAAATGGTGCACATACTGCATGTCACGGTACAGCAGCAGATCAGTAGTGTGGTTGGGCATGCATCAGTGACACCACTCGTATTCCTGGATTGTCATCCCAACCACAGGGCGATGCGCAGGGCATCTGAAAAGCTGTCCAGACTGTACAAAGCTGGATCTCAAGCACATTTGGATCTCAAGTAGACCAAGTGCCTGTGGTAGGAGACTGCCTGTATGTAATCTGTGAGCTGTTGTAAAAGAAAAAAGTACAATACTTCAGCACTCAAGGCACTCTCTGTTGTAAAAGAAATAGGTACATTACTTCAGCACTTTGACAACAGCTTGAATGGAGTAAAAAGAAGCACTGTTCATCAAAGGAACACTTGAAACAGTGGCACATAGTAGCTTTCCAGAATGACGACACCCAAAACTAGGCGTGACATCAAGGGCTGACAGGTTGTGGCAAGACAATGAGGACACCTGCTGGAAGCCACTAGCTTGAGCAGTAAAAGCTTGAACCTTGTTGGCAGCCACATGCCAAGGTCAGACCCCCCCAAGCTTGTCTGAAGCTTGTCTTACGAACAAGACACAAGCTGAAAACAAGTAAGTGAATCAACAGTGTGCATCACAACTCAGCACAGCACAGACAGGCGACACAGCTCTCTGTGTGTGTTCATGGTCTGTGCAGACTAAGGTCTAGGAATAGCAGAAAGTGGGTCACCAGCAACATTAGCATGCTGCGCAGTATTTGTCGCAGACCCAAATAAACCTGCTGTTCAAAATAGGTGGGTTTCCATTCCATCAGAATCAGCCCAGCTGGATAGCTCCTGTCTGGGTTGAAGACTGGCCAGGATCTTGATGATCACATCTACAGCCATCCGCCGGCTCTCTCTGTGCATGCGCGCCAATGCTGCGAGGCTGCCACCAGATGTCTAGTGAGACAGCTGGCATCACTGACAGGCTTTCTTTGTTGAAGTAATAGCAAGTAGTTTTGACTGTGTCTGCTGACTGGAGGCAGTTTGACAGTGAATGATGGAAATAACCTCAGCAAAGAAGGCGTGAGCTCCAAGTGTACTCATGTCTGCCTAAGATTTCCCTGTCTAAATGCTGCAAGCAGAGACATGTACTCGCTTGCTTGCTGTGTGTTTCTTCTGGGTCTTACAGTATGGTGACTTATGGAAAATGGACATACATCTCGCTCAGACGGCCACACATAGTTACTGCATGCACCTCGAAACAACGTGAAACAAGTACCTTAAATCAGAAACGGCAGATATGCACAAGCATCACAGTACACCGAGCGTGAACTCTAGCGTGCCAGCAGTCGACTCACCAGACTCTGTCCGTGGTTCTGCCAGCGGTTCGCAGCGAGGCACGGCCAATTCGCAAGAGATCGCGAAACCAGTATGCATGATAAGTTCACAAGCCCATCCTAGCTAGACTGTACATTAATTTCATTCGCACGTCATTTCGTCAGGCCTGCAAGCACCCTACAAGGTGTTATGCACTGGTCAGAAGCTTCCGGCACGGGCGTTTCTCCAGGTGCAAGGAGTAGTCACGCTTTAGCAGCAGTGGGGAACTGCCTATACATATTTGGTGGGGAGCTTGTCGCACGGACTCCTTTACCAGCTCAATTGTTCTGTTATGACAGTACCCAGAGATCGTGGGAGCAGCTTATGTTGTCAGGAGAGGATCTTGGACCAAGGCTTGGTCATAGCACCACTGCTATTGGCAGAGATCTGTACACCTTTGGAGGCCGCACAGGCGTCCATTTTGCTGACAGCACACTGGGGGACCTGTTCAGAATAAATGTAGATACACTGACTTGTGAAGAGATACACCCAAATGGCCAAGCTCCTGAGCCACGAAGTTACCATGCAGCAGCTACCAGTGGAAGCGACCTGTACATATTTGGAGGCTGTGGCGCAGAAGGCAGATTGAATGATCTGCATAAATTTAGTGCCATCTCGAACACATGGCACACATTGCCCCCGCATCCAGGCATAAAGGTGACTGATTCTTTGGCTGACCTGGCTGACACACCTATGAAGCTCTTGTGAGTCAAACCAGGAAAGTATTTTGGATATGAGCCTCATCAAGCAGCGAATGCTGACTATAGCCTTCCTGCTGCAGCCGCGTGGTGGAGCAGGCCTTGTGGCTCACAATGACAAACTGTTTGTAATTGGTGGTTTTAGTGGCAAAGAACAGGGCGATGTGTACATGTTTGACTTGACAAAGGACACATGGTCAGATATAACTGGAGGATCACCTCTGCCAGCTCGCAGCGTCTTTGCCTACGGTGTCTTGCCTCAGGGCAAAGTAGAGGGTGACCTACAATCAGGTTGTGACTGGATAATAGTCTTTGGGGGTGAGGTGGACCCCTCAGACTTAGGTCATGAAGGAGCCGGTGATTATGCTGATGAAGTATTTGGCTTGGACCCTTGTAAAACACAGCTAGGTTGGCAAAAACTTACCATCAAGGGTAGTGCGCCATCACCTCGAGCCTGGCTGGCCTCCACGTCATTTGCCTCTGGCGTGGCAATGCATGGTGGCAATGCACCAGACAATAGCCGTCTGGATGACTTGTATGTTCTTGACTGTTAAAGACAAATAGCATTGACGTTCTGTCTCAGGTATGACAGGTGCACATATGGTATGATGTGTGTACATGGCTGACATGTATACCGTAGTCTGCAGTTTGTAGGTCAATGTCTTCACGCTTTGTTTGCTGAAAGTACAGACATGTGAGTTGCAGTGAAGGTGTAACATACCATCAGCTCTGAGCATTGTGATACCTCAACACGATGCTGCTTAAGTTTGGTTTCTGTGTGATGTTTATGCAGTACTTAAACACAAGCAACCTGCTGTCCACAATGCAAAAGTATGACTGATCAACCGATACTGAACGTCATGCAGTCTCCCATCTAAGCAGTTGTGTCTGCCTTTTAGACTTACAGTGTGAGGATCTCAGCACCACTGCTGCTGTTAACAGCTGCACAACATTATCAGCATTATGCAACGTTGCATAATTGTTTCGACAACGGATGTGATTTTGAAGCAGCTGCTTTTGCATCTCCAGCAGAATGCACCTTCACGCCAATCAAACAATCTGTATCTCGAAGATTCCTGAGGCGTAAGCATATCTCTTCCAGCTTCATAATTAGCTGATTAGCTACACCAGAGGCATTTTGGACATGTGAGTAGCTGGCAATCAGATGTCTCTCGCCCAAACAAGGGTTTTGGCTCTATGCTTTCAGCACGTTCTGCATGTGCTGCCCGGTGCTGTTCATGCTATTCACGTTACATTCATGTACTGCATTTTGCAAGCTGCGGACTGTTGAAGTGAGTGCTGTTCATGCTGTGCATGTGCCCTGAGGAGTGTATCGGGGTAGTGTCATCCCAAGGCTCACTTCGATAAAAGTCACATGAGTCAGGTGCGGTCCATGTGACATGACTAATAGAATCTTTATTGCAACACGTGCTGTCGAGAGGAAGATGCTTTCAGGAGAATCTTTTCCAAACTCGCTATGCGAGCGCGGCAGAGCCAACGTTCGTTACCTGGAAACTGGCCCGTGAGTCACGGGGCCCGTGCCAGCTAGTGCTTTGCACCAGACCAGACTATGATTGCTTGCGCCAGTCAGTATCGGTCTGCGTATACATCGTTCATACTGCGTACAGCCGTTTTCACGCTGTGCCGCTCTAGAATAAGCGCACTGAGCAGCACATCAGATAAATATCAAGTTGTTCATCCTAGATAAGCCACCGAACGGGGCATTTGGTGACCAGCTCGCCCGGTATCGAGGAAGGCAAGTGCAGTTGTGATTGCCGCAAGAAGAGGCGCTCCAACCACGTATTCAGGAGCCAGTACACCCATCGTGTACTCCCCTGCCTGGCGCTATTGGCTTTGCTCGGCTGCCGAGTTAAATCAACGCCGGAGGCTTTGGTGAGCGTTATGCAGGCTCTGATCATAGACTGCAGTGGTGCTGCACAGGTGACTTTGGATGCTGCATCACAAGCATTTGGCCTTGTTCAGGTTGCTAAACCTGGTGACAAGGTTTAAACCAGCAGCTAGCACTCCTGGCTGCTGGTCTGGCAAGTCAAGTCATGGCGAGTCAGCAGTACAGCTCAGAGCTAGAGATGGCCAACTCTGCAAGCTTGAGTGTCTATGACGGTGACAGTGCATATGCCCCAAAGATAGACCCCGCCAAAGAGTCGGAGCTTTACATGGTCAGTACCAACAACAAATCATACAACAGATGAGAAAGTCATCAGCTTCAATACTGTACTCGGGCACATGCTCCAGTTTCCAGCTATTGGAGCAAAACATGCACATTGCTGAGATGTATGGTTTGCCAACAGAGCACATCTATGCCTAAGCAGTGAGCCAGCCCAGTATACAGTCGGCAAGGGACAGCTGATTTGCACAACGGCATTGCATTGTGTGCAGTGTATAAAAAGTTACAGTAGCACTGTGCACGTAGGATGCAACACAGCTCAGCCAGCGCAGTCCCGTTGGTCAAGCTGGTGTGTGGATCCTGTCGTGGCTAGTTCCAGGGCTAGGCATGTTCAGTGAAGCCTATTGGGTCTTTTCTGTGGGCAACCTGAAGGGCATCTTCAGATCTGAATACCCCAACTGCTGGAAGAGCTACTCCCAATGCAGCAGTGGTCTGATCAACTCATTGACATACACTCAGGTGAGCTTCAGGATCAGCACAAGAGGCTCACAAGCAGGTCGATCACATGGCAACGGGTCTGAACCTGCAGTTGCATGCTTGAAATCTATACACTGGCACTCGGCCTTGCACAGTCACAGTCACTGGTCCCCTGCTTACAGTCAGCGGTCTGTATAATTGGCATCCTGTGAGTCCTGTGATGCCCACCTTTTAGTGGCGTGACTCAGCACAAGCCGTAACCTGGCAGAGACCATAGTTGTGCTTTGTCCTAACACCGAATGTTACACAAGCGTTGAATCTTTCTCCGCCGCTAAGCAAAGTCACATTTGCAGCATGACATTGGCATCTGAGAACACTAGAACTCTGTATTTGCCCTCAGGAAACAGCACATCGATCCTGAATGACTCCTGTTGGCATTGTTATGTCAGCTGTGACACTCTCCCTTGCAGCTGTATATTCTCAACATGCTGCTGATGCAAACCTCATCTTGGACATGGTGACATGTGCAGGTGGCTGGTATCATTGCTGGTCAGATCACATTGGGATTTTTGGCTGACCGCATTGGGCGTAAATGGGGCTCTGTCACCACTGCCTCACTCATGCTGATTGGGGGCATTCTGATTTTAGCCTCTGCAGGCAACAGCCCTCACGGCATCTTCTTGATGTACACAACTTGTCAGGTGTGCATACATTCTCAGCCTCGCAATCACCCAATAAATGACATCTTGCCTGGCTGTGTGCCTCAACTTTGCATACCTGCAATTAATCAAAGTTGCCATGTGACTATCAACATGCAACAAAGTCAAGACACTGCTGTGTGTAACAGTGTACTTCACCAGTGGCATGAGCGCTGAGGGGCCACTCTGCATGGGTGTTTGTTGTCAATGCAACACTTGGCTGTGATGCGTGTGGCAGTCTCAGGCTTCAGGAGCCTGCAAAGTTCAGTATCCCTCTCTTGCAGTGTGTCTGTGATGTGATGTGACCAAACTTCCTCTGAAACAGAATACACAAATTCCCAAGCTGAGTTAGCTGTACCCCTGGGACAACAGCATGTGACTTGTATGCCTGGCCTGCATGCTGTATTGCCCTTGTCTTGCCGTCTACCGAAGCACTCCAATCAAACAAGAGATGCAATGCTGAGAGATGTTTTGGTGAGTTGTCTCTGTGACATTGCAGGTCATTTTTGGCTACGGAGTTGGCGGTGAGTATCCCATTGCTTCCTCTTCGGCGGCAGAGCGTGCAGAAGCTGATAAGCAGCTGCAGTTCAAGCGCGGCGAGACTGTCATTTTAGTCTTTGCCATGCAGGTAGCATTCCTTTGCTATGCATGATTAGAACAGGTCAGTCAAATGGGTTGTAGCCAGGCTGATTTCACAATGTTTAGATCCTGTGTGGCATGTGTTACGCTAGGTCTCATGCAATGCTAGTAGGCTATTGCCTCAGCTGGTATAAACTGCTATTGGCAGTTCACGTCTGGGATGTGCTTACTGCAGCAATGTCAATCCAGGATTGGCAGATTTAGCCTGCTGAACTAGTCTACACTGCAACACTTCTGATACAAGTAACAGCAACATATGTGTCTTGAGTGTATAAGCATGTCTGTCATGCACAAACTGCCCAAGGCTTTTGTTTCGTGTCACGTGAGGTACATCAGGCTACTGCGTTCGTCAAGCCAGGTCCATGCTATGCTTGCATGCTGTCAGCAACTGCTGCTCTGGGCAAAAGCAGCTGTAGAGACATCAGCAAGAGTATTCAAGACACATACAGTTTGTAGGCAAGCATGCTGTCTTTTGTAGGGCTGGGGCAACTGGTTCAATACCATGGTTTTGGTGGTGCTGCTAGCCTGTTTTCATGAGAACAAAGCTCCATATCAAACAAGCCACCTGAACGATGTTTGGAGGATCTCGTATGCCATAGGCCTCGTGCCTATCATCACGATGCTGGTGTGGCGAATCTTCTTCCTCAGGGTGAGTCGCTGCCTGATCCCTTGACTGAGCTGGCTTGTTGAGCTTTGAGCAACCACACCTCTCTTCTTCAAGGTCATTCGTGCTGCATGCGTTATTATTTGTCCTGGGCAATTGCCCTGCTTTGGCATCAGTCTCCTGCTCCCAAAGTGTCATGCCTTGTGTGTGATCAACTTGAATTTCCTGCCTCTTCTATTTCAAGCTAAATTGGTGCACAACGCTCTTGCAGGTCCTTGCAGTGTTCTCATGATGTGCTGCTACAATTTGCAGTATCCTTAACTGATGCATGTCAATCAGCTTCGCTGGAAGTGATCACTAAGCTTCATTAAGCGTCTGTCTGTTCCCCCAGCTCCTTTCCAGGTCACTGCGCATCGATTATGGTCCAAAGCATCCAGGTTCTGTCTTCTTGTTCATCTGCATGTCAAACATTTCCCTAAAGTAGCAACACATGATACTAGCCCCCAGGCATTCCTCAGATTAAGACTTACACTATGGAAATCCTGACGCTTGTGCATCCCAAAGAGCACTCAGTAAGGTGTTGCATGCAGGAGTCTGCTGTTTGGGTTGGCAAAAGGCGCGCACTGAAGGCCACAGGCGTCAACAGCCACCTCAGCCTCATCAAGTTCTGGACGCTGGTGAAGCTGTACTGGCACAGGCAGCTGGGAACAGCCCTGTCCTGGTTTGTGTGGGACTTTGCGTTCTACGGAAACAAGCTGTTCCAGTCTACCTTCATTGGCATCATTGTGCCACATGCCAGCCTGAAGACTTCCCTGGAATGGACTCTGCTCAACTCCACTGTGGCGCTGGTGGGGTACTACTTTGCTGCCTTTACTGTGGATAGGGCATGGATGGGCAGAAGAAGGATGCAGGCAAGTCAGCCCTAGGGCTTTCACTGCATGTGAGGGCAGAATGATTGCCTAGCTGGCCTCCGCATCGAGGGCCTTTTGTCATGGTGGCGTCTTTGGCGAGGCTTTTGTGTGCTTTGGTGCCTCACTGTGCTGCGTAAGGCCACTCTCTGTGGTGCATGTGACAGAGCACCACACAGCCTGACAAGACAGCAACTTGCACTGCTTTGCACTGCAGCCCACAGCACAGCACGGCACAACACAGCACGGCACTGCACAGCACAGCACAACACAGCACAGCACAGCACAGCCTCACATGCACTACAACTGCATTGCAAGTTGCTGTCCTGTAAGCTGCTGTTGTGATGTGTTGCTGTTGATCTTTCATCAGGCAAGGTTATCATGAATGGAGTCAGAAGCATAGCCCAATGAGACAACAGTTATTGTGGAACGTGTCTGTTGGCAGCATGAACACATACCTCATTGGCGCCATGCAATGAACAGTGTCTGAACACTGCAGATGATGGGGTTTGCTTGGATGTTTGCCCTCTTCCTGGTGTGTGCCATTGCCTACAAACCACTGACACAGCCCTCCGGCATCCATTGGTTCCAGTTCCTCTACTTCTTCAGCTCTTTCTGGGGACAGTTTGGTCCCAATGCCACCACTTGGCTGCTGCCTGGGGAGCTGTTCCCCACCGAAGCCCGAGCCATGTCACATGGCCTGTCTGCTGCTGTTGGCAAGGTGACACCCTTTGTCATCTTTCCAGATCATGATTGTGTCGGTATGTGTCTGACTGTGACATCACAGAAATTGTGCGCAGAGTGCAACTTTCATCCATTGTACCGCCTGGCAATCCAGACTCTTGCCATGCAGCTGCTGATGTTGAAACAACAGAGCAATAAAGCACAAACCAAGGGCGCTCAAAAGCCCTTGGTGCCCAAATAGCTCAAACAGGCTTTGACAGAGCAGCGCAAAAGCAGTCTGGCAAGCTTTTCCAGTTGTGCTTTGTATCATTTTCATGTCCTAGCACCCGCCCTCACAAGGCAGATGTTTTGCCAGCTGGTATGTGGTACGCCCTGACGCTACACAAAGAGGCTGTTTCTGTCTCGGTCACTCATGCACTGATGGTACATGAGCTTGACGTAGGGGTCAGTGTCCATGTCAACACTTTATGGATTGTTGGGCAAAATCTGTCTTTCATCACAAGGAGTTTTGATGCAGGCTGGGGCCTTAGTAGCCGGTGTGGTGTTTGCATTGACTTCAGATCAGGGCAAGTTCTACATCTCTGCTGCTTGTGGGCTAGCTGGAGTGCTGTGTACTTTCCTGTTCATTCCAGACATCACTGGCTTGGACCTGCGGGAAGGAGACAGGCGATGGATCAAAAACGTTGAGGGCAAAGGTATGCTTTCAAGACACTGCTGCACTTGGCTGCAGATTCGGCCAACAGGCAACTGCTTTGAGGTGATAACACTCTGCAGCTGCACTTTGCATGAAGAGAAGAGTTCAGGTGCCCTGCAACAATACACATATTGAAGCCTCAGGCTTTGTTGAGCTGCGAGGAGCTGATGCAACTCAGCAGCAAATGCATGAGTGCATCAGCTGATGACGATATACGCGCTCGCTTTTGCTAATTTCTGCATTTGATGTAGTTGTGATGGTCAAGCAACAGTACAGTGTATTTTAGATGCACACTCTTCTTTCTGCCCAGTATGTTTGACTACGATTCTTTGGGCATGTGGGCCCTGAGATGTGTCATACATGACTGAGATGTGTCATACATGACTGAGACTGTGCATGCAATGTTGGCTCAGGCGATGCATACTACGGTGAGGCAATCAATCCCAGGTACCTATCAGTGTTTGAGCGGTGCATTCTTGATTATGGCAGAAACTACAGCCCGGCCACAGAGATGGAAATCAGAAAGGCAGAAGTAGCAGTCTTGAGATAGTATTCGCTTTCGTTGACTTTCTGGATAGCCTGTACGACTTCCAGTTGTGGCTCTTGGCTGGCGGACTTGTGGTTGCCATAAGGCGTAATTCTGTTTGTTTACTTATGCCCAATTTCATGAGAGCAAGCGACTCTAGAGGTTTGCCATGCAGTGATGATCGTTCCTTATGAAAATCTGGATTTTGTGTGCCTTTCGTGATACCACTTGTTACTGAATGAAGTGTACTGATGTTGTTTTGGGAAGTGAATGCAGGATATTGAGTTATCATTTTTGCTCTTGTAGCATGAGTCCTTGAAATTTGGATAGCACCGAGCTTGATACAGAAATGTAGCTATAGTAATTCAGCAGATTGTAGGGTTGATGAACATGCTTTGCAAGAGTTTGCCACAAACCGTGATCGCAACATAGACCATCAGTATTTGATCTGGCCAGCTTGACAAACCTTTTTTCCTACGAACATCAATGTTTCCTGACTATGTCACACTGTGCTTTATGCTGTAAGGCATATGGCACTTGTTGCTGAGTTGCACTATGTAGATGTACACGTCTGTTTGATGTAAATGCTGGCTGGCCAATCTGTGAATTTGCAGATTCCTGGATGCCTGTACTAGTTCTTGCTGTGACGTGTGAACAACCAATTTGTTTTCGCTTAACACAGCTATCTTATTGGCCTGAATGCCACGTGATATATGTGTATATAGTGATACAGGCTGTCAACGCAAGGCAGTCAACTGTCACACAAACCCCTTGAGGTGAGTTCAAGGCACACTTTCACATTAATAAATTCTACATATGCCTGAGTCCCACCGCTGAATACAAATCGGAACCTCTAATCATCATTCTCTGCAGGTTGCCTTTAACAACCATGAGCAATGGAAGCTCGAACGGAGCCAGATTTGAATTTTGATAATCCGGAGCAAACCTAGGTCTTAAGAGCTTCCATTTGCCTAATGTGGAACGGGCTTAAGGTGCGAATACAGTTTGGTGAAGCGACAGCATCACAGATAGCATGCATCACACGATTATCATAATATCGTGCAGCCAGACTTCCAGCAGCAAGCAGGCAAGTCAGCTGCTGCAAGCGCAGTTGTGATTCGTAGCGATTTTGGCCACTTCGCACTCGTACTTACTCGTCTCGTAAGCACGGTCACGAAGTTGGTCACGAAGCAGCTCGAACCTGCACGACATTCGAGACGAATAATCAGGCAACTGTACCGTCATGACTCATACATCTTACGTACGCCTCACGAAGTTGCCCCTCTGCGCGCAGACAGCGCTCGGCAGAGTCAGCTCTGTGTGCAGTGAAGCTAAAGCTCGCCAGGGCCTGTCGACGAGATCGTCCTCTCTGCTTGCAGATCAGTCTGCCGCCAAATTCTGTCCACTGGTATGACCCTGACTCAAGAGATGCCCTTACTGGTCTGAACTTTCATAGTGGTATCGAGCAACGTGGAATATTGCAAAACGTTCTAATTATTGACAGGCGGGTTCAAATGGCTCAACAAGATAGCAACTCCTCTCCTGCAGAACCGAAACCAGAGCAGGCTTCAAACCTCCCTTCGTGCAATATGCTCTTTAGTCAGCTTAAGGAACTGCTAGACACTGCAGAAGCCAAGTCCATCGGCTACGACAATCTTCAGCTTTCTCTGCAAAACGAGAAACGTTCAGTGGAACAGCTGCGACGGGCTCTTGAGACGCAGCAGCGACAGATCGACAGCTTCGTTACTCAAGACGTCCTTGTTTCACAGCTCACTAGCCAGCTTGCTGCACAGTCAAAAGCCATAGAGCAGATGGAGGCAAAAGTCCAGCAGCAAGAGCAGCAATACTACTCTGCTCAGACGCAAGCCACAGCTTCCCAGCAGGAGCTTGGGCACAAGCGGAAAAGGATTCAAGAGCTTGAACACGAAGGCAGTAACAAGCAGCACAAGATACAGCAGCTTGGGGAGCAGCTTGCAGATTACAAGGACATTTGCTCTTACGTGATGATACATACTCAGGTCAGAATGGTGCTGTCAAGCCACTCAGCAGCTTCACTGGTCACCTGGGTTCTTAAACTGCATGCGATGAAGGGTTTGCATTGCAGAAGCTTCATTGCAATAGGGTCTGACAGTGTCGTGCCTGAAGCGACCTGCTCCTGTCACACCACCAGTGTCAGCAAGCTGTCAATGAACACCATCCCAAACAGCCCGTGCCATGAATGTTGTTGCATCTTTTCATGCATTGCTCACATCACCCCATCATTTTGCGGAGGTCCTGCTGCAGCAACATTCAATCCTGTTTTGTTTCTGCCTAAACATTGCTTCCTGATGCAGCGTCTTCAAAATCAGCACAGATCGCACAACATCCAAGCATCTCAACAGCAGCATCTTCAACAGCTAGCTGAAGAAGCCGAAGCAGAGGCAGACTCAGCAGTACCTACTGGAGGAATCAGCCAGGTGGTCAGCTCTGGAGCAGAAGGTGCTGTTCCAGATAACTCACTGGCTGAGGGAGCTGCAGGCTTGTTGGCAATGACATCGACAGCGGACAAAACAGATCTTCAGGTTGGCAGCTTGTTTGGCGCAATCAACCCCTTGGCGCGGCCCCCCCCCTTTGCATGTGCTGCCGCCCCCTGCCAAGTGGCGGTAGTCGCTGATGTTCACCTGAAACAAACAGAAAATGATGTGACTTCATAGGCAGCTGTCTCAGTCCAAGATTATGACAGTCTGCTTGTGCTTTATAGTGTTGTCACAATGTACATTCAGCGTATATAACACCATTCCTTCCACAGCTACTGTACGTCCCGGACCCTCAGGGAACACATGTTCAATGAATGATGAATGAATGCGTATTAATGGTGAAACAAGCTGCTGCAATGCTCATTGTCTTTGTTAGAGGTGTTAGGAGCTGAGAATCAGGAGGAGTCAGCAATGTTGCTGGCTGTGACTGACAGCAAGGTGGTGGTGCAGCAGGTCAGCGCAAAGCCTGTATGCAGGCTTTGCTGAAGCAATGCAGGATGGCACGCAGGTTGAGACAGAGCCTCAGCAGAGCTCAGATCATGAGGAGCAGGAGCGGCCTCATTACTTTATCCCCAGCAACCTCAACCTGATCGACAGAGATGTCAATGCTCAGGTACCCAATCATTGCTCTTCATCAGCCAGCATTATCTAATAACATGCTTTCTGTATGGTACGCTGTCACAGACCTGCCATCTCAATGGCTTACACCACTTGGTTCACATGTAACATTATTGCTTTTCAAATGATCTGCTAAGTACGGTCCCTTGCTTGCAGGAGCCAAGGGCTGACTTTGTATCCAAGAGAGCTTCGTGTGTCATTATTGGGCGGCATCCTCAGGCGCCTCGCGAGGTGCGAGTAGCTTGCAGGCAGCTTGTTGGCACCCTGCTGCTGGGTGACTGCTGTCAGCAGCTCAAGATCCAAGTGTCGGTGTTGGGCAACAAGCTGCTAAGCCCATCTGAGTTTGAGGCTGCAGCTGGCTGCAGCAAGGGCAAAAATTGGAAGGTGTGCACACAAACCCCATTCAACGTTGTACATACAGACTATTAAACGGCTTGTCAGGCTGACCAGAGAACCGTTCAGCATGTATTGTTCAGCACATGCCTTTACACTGTGTTTTGGTTATGTCTGCGGTGACCGACCTGCAAGCCTGCTCTAACTGTGTGCCATCAGTGTGTTGGTAGGGGCCCAACTTGACACAGCACAAGTTAGTGATTATTGTGTGAGTTCTGCGAGTAGTAAGTTTGACCATTTGCTTGCATGAAGCCAGTTGTGTGCTTGGTTGAAGGCCAACATCAAGGTCCTGGGCAGCAATGGGCGTAATCAGATGCTGAAAGTATGGCTGCCAGGTCTGATGCAGCTGGTGGGGGACCACAGCAAAACTGCAGTTGCGAAGGATACACACATCAAGAGCCTGTTGGACTCAGAGACAGGACTGAGAATCCAGGCTGACGAGTGAAGCCTTTTTGCAGTCGTTGTTCACAAGGGATGGCATGTTTTGTGTGTGAGCTCTTTTGCGGTCTTTGTGGTTCATAAGGAATATTGGCATATTTTCAGTGTGTGTGTGAGAGGATATATATGTCGCTCTTTCAAGCATGCTATATGCCATCTGCAGAGGAGGTGTGATACTTGCCCTGTTCTTTATGTCTACAGGTCTTGCCTGCTTCAGTTGCTCTTAAGAGCAAGCTTGCTCACGGCTATACGAGCCTAACTATGATGTTGTGAGGCCAACATGCAAGGCAATGCTGGTCGCTGATCTTGCTGTGTTCTCACACAGTATCTGCACACTGTTGGCAGGCATAGACAATCGAATTCACAGAGGTTGAGTGTCAGCTGGTACTCAAAAGCTTAACACCGTTGTTTTCAACGCAGCGCGTATTTGCTGGCGTTGCTGTTTGCGTGGCCCGTGAGCGTGTTCCTCTCTTTCCCTTCATGGCTCGCAGCCTGACGATGTGTAAGCGAGTCAACGAAGTTGTCTAAATTTTTGTCTTGTCCGCGCAGATGTGTCCGTCCTCCCTTGCGTTTTCTATGGCACGCCTGTATGCCGGCAAGAGCGTTGTGGGTTGTTGAATATTACCGCTTGTGGCTAAGTGGTCCTTCAAGCTCAGAAATATTTGGCTCCCGGCTGCGTACAGTAGCTGTCTTAGATTGACCGTGGCTGCCTCTGCCGGGCCTTCCGACATGTAATCTTCCTGTCAGCGTTGTCGGCAATTCGCTCAAGCAAATGTTCAGCCAGTTCAAGCAGCTCATAGACGCAGCCGAAGCGAAAGTCAGCGGCTTTGACGAGCTACAGGTCTCACTGCAAACCTCGCAAAAAGAAGTCAAGAGGCTAGAACAGCTGGTCCAGACACAGCAGAAGCAGCTGGAAAGCTTCTCAGCACAAGATCAGCTAGTCTCGCAGTTAACACGACGACTTGCTGCTCAGTCACAAGCCTTGGAACAGCTAGAAGCATCCACCCAACGCCGCGAGAAGCAGTTTGAGGCAGTAAAAAGTCAGGCAGTTGTTCTCCAGCAAGAGGTTGGGCAAAAGCGCAAGCGCATCCAGGACCTGGAGTCAGATGGCACCTCCAAGATTCATAAGATACAACAGCTTCAGCACAAGCTTCAGGAATACAGAGGCATATGCTCATACGTGTCGTTGCATACTCAGGTCAGATATGTGTCAGCATATTCTATCTTGCAAACCAAAGTGTGCTCAGTTTTGACCCCGTTTCAGTCTAGACACCACTAGCATGCAAGATGCTATGCGATGGTATCACAGGGCTGTAAATTTTGGCAAACTGGCTGCACAAAGCAAAACTTGTATGTTGTACACACCAGGGATGCATGCTGTAGTCGCTGCAACTATCAGCTTGTTGTGCTGCAGCAACTTGAGCAGCAGTTACAGCAGCAGCAAGGTGAGCAGGAGAGTCAGCAGGCAACTGAGCCACAGAAGCTCACGCAAGCAGCAGTGGGCCGGCGCTGTAGCACATCTGCAATCAGTCAAAGCAACACTTCAGCTGATTTGCCTGATCAGGACAATTCAGTTGCAGAGGGTGCTGCCGGCCTGTTGGCCATGACCTCAACAGCTGACAGGACTCAAGCAACACAGGTGTCATGCAGCTGCTGCTCTAGCTTGCGTTGCAGTAGCAGCTGTTTTGCCCCAAGCGTCTCTTTTCCTGGGGGCATCCTTCAGTTGCTGCAGGCGTGAAGTTGCCAGGTCATTGTCTCAGTCACAGCCAGTTGCACACAGCTAACCTGTGGCCTATACACATTTGCATGACTGGGCATGGTGCATCTCATTGCATCTTCAGCATTCATCGTGTGCCTGTACTGTTGCAGTCTGGGGCTGATGCACAGCACAGTGCAGATGATCCTGGGAGTCAACCTGAAGTGACTCCCTCACAGGCTGGCACTGCGGCCAGAGGCTCTGCATCACAGGTAATCTCATTAGCCTGTACCATCATGATGCTTGACAATGCAGGCTGCACAGAATTCTTCCAACAGCATGGCAAGGCAAAGTGACACTGCAGGCATGCCACATGGCTTTATGTGCTGATGCATAGCTGTCTCGCATGATACACACACCTTCAGTACATGCACAAGGTGTGCTGTCACAATGCTGTGCAGCAACTCATCGCACTATGCTTCCTCACAGGACACCGATCAGCACCAATGCAGATGGCATTTTTTGACAAGATAGGATTTCATGCTGTCAGTGTTTGTCATTTTGAGAGCGCTTCAACCATGCAGACACACCAGAGAGCAGAACCAGACAATTTATAAGCCCATCTGTACTTTCACATGTGTGCGTCCACAACACCATCTCATTGCCGCATGTGTTCACTTGCAGGAGTTGAGGGCAGAGTCTGCCCCAAAGAGAGCCTCCTGTGTCATCACTGGCCGGCATCCAAACACGCCCCGCCAGGTGACGGTGGTCTGCAGGCAGCTCACAGGCACTCTGGTGCTGGGTGACTGCTGCCAGCAGCTCAAGATCCTGCACAATGGCTCAGAGATGGCTCCGCCCGACTTTGAGGCTGCAGCTGGTTGCAGCAAGGGCAAGAATTGGAAGGTAAGCAACAGGTGTCATTATTCAGGTGACATGAAGAACTCCACAGGAATGCAGGGCGTGGTGCAAGATATGCCAGGGCAGGCATGCATGGTGTTTTGCATGCTGGCGCTTGTATTGTGGCACTCAGTGACTGTGACTATTGCTGCAGATCCTGCACATATGTGAATGTGTCTCTACATCAAATTGCCTGACAGCGTTGTCTTTTCTTTCCCTTTTTTTCTGAATGTGTGCTCATGCTCACGTCTGTGTACTTGCCAAAAGCTGCAATGGCTCTTGACCTGTGCTTCATGGCAGAGGAGTTCCTGAAGCTGCTCATGCTGCAGCTCTGTACTTCATCAGGAGGATGATGGTTTGCATGTGCTGATCACCTTGCGACGTTAGTGTCAACAGCTGCAGCAGCAAAGCTCAAAATTTGGCGCAGGCAAACATCAAAGTCCAGGGTAGCAATGGTCGCAACCAGATGTTGAAGCTGTGGCTACCAGGACTGATGCAGTTGATGGGGGACCACTCCAAGACTGCTGTTGTCAAGGATACAGATATCAATGAGCTGCTGGACCCAGAGACTGGCCTTCGACATCTGCAGGATGAATAGTTGTTGAAATGAGAGCGGTCGCCTTTGCTGCACAAACCGTGCAGCGCATGGTCATATAACTGTCCTGTTGTTCAGCCAGGACACTCAGTCACTGCGTGTTGCTGTAGAATTTGCCAGGAAAACGTTTATGATAAGCTTATTGTGTGAGTTGCAGTGACAGGAGGTCATGCTATGAGAAGACTGCATAGTGTGACTTGCACATCTGTAATTTTTGGCAACATAGCAGGTGATATTCATTGATTACAGCTTGAAGTCATCATGATTCAGTAGTTAGCGCACTGTTGCTTACACCCTGTTTGAAAGTCGAAGTGAGAGTTCAGACGTACTCTCCCTGGCAGAGATCCAGTCAGTAAAACTGCTGCATATATGCCATCACCAGCATTTTTTCACCCAATCAAACTTCTTCTTCAGCCAAAGGGCAACATACACTAGAGCCAACAACACTGGAACCTCTATCAGAGGCCCCACAGTGGCAGCCAGAGACTCTTGTGAGTTGATTCCAAACGTGCCGACAGCAATAGCAATGGCCAACTCAAAATTGTTGCTAGAAGATGTAAAGGCCTGGGTGACTGCCTTGTCATATGTGTATCTGGCCCTCCATGCAATCAAAACCGTGCTTGTCCACATAGTTGAAAAGTATAAAAGCATGGGCACTGCTACTCTGAACACATCACCTATCTCATTGATGACTTGGTGGCCTTGCAGGCCAAACAGCACAATGACGGTGTAAATCAGGGCAAGCAAACCTACAGGGCCAAAATATGTCATGAATCTGTCAAAACGCTCCCTTCCACAACATGCTATCACCTTGTACCTAGTGACAATCCCTGCCACTAAAGGCGCGCCAAGGAATTCCTTCGAAGATCAGAACGCTGCGACACACTTGCCAGAACCCAATGTGCAGGGCTTGACCACCACCCAGAAACTGGCGGGAAACTACTTGCAGGTAAAATAGCGCCAAAGGCGCATACAAAACAATCTGCATGAGTGAGTTTACTGCCACCAGAATGACACAGTACTCTGGCCCTAGCACAGTACTCTGCCCCTAGCTAGCTGGTTCCAGATTAGCACCATAGCAATGCACCTGGCAAGACCCACCATAATGACCCCAGCACGGTACCCTGGCAAATCAGGCAGGGTAGCCCAAGCAAGCCCAGTCATCAGCAACGGTCCCATCAACCAGTTCAAAACCAGCGAGGTCACCATCTGCTGCCATACACCCTTCTCAGAAAGCAGACTCCAAAGCAGCTCATACTGCACTTTGCACAGCACTGGCCACATCATGAGCCACAGACCTATGGCAATGGGCAGACTGACAGTGTCCACTTGCACTACATTCAAAATTGTGCCAATGTCAGTGAACTACCCCAAGATCACTCCCAGGATCATGGCACCAATGATCCAGAAAGGCAGTAGTCTGTCCAGCAAACTCAGGCTCATCAGGACACCTGCACATTGCAGACACACTCAGACACAATGTACTGAGACTGGAATGTACTTCAGAGCACCATGCCAGGTGTCACTTCAAAGCCATACAGCTGCACTGGTTTTATCACAATGTTGCATGGGCCATGTACTTGCACATTCACCAGCGGATCTAGGTTGCCATACATGCAGTGATGCAGCAAGCTGTCTGTAGGTGAGGGAAGACCGTCTACTCACTCTTTGGAGGTTCCGAGGGCAGGCATGCGTCCTCAGCAATCAGGCCAGTCTGCAGTGTACAGACAGATGGTCAGTGTAGTTTTGGAGGACAGATAATGCTGCAAGCTGTTCATGTCTGAAGTTTGGTCATGCTTGGTTTTGAAAGTACCTGAGGAGAACTCATGGTACCAAAGGGTGCAACCCTTGATTGCTCTTTACTTTTCCCACAGCTGCAAGCACACATCCACTTTATGCCTTTTCCCTGCGTGATCAACGTATTAACTTGTGAACAGGCTAGGACTGTACTCTGGTGCTGGACTGCAGGTAGCGCGGAAATTCTTTTTGCATACCTGAGCTTAGGCTCACAGTCGGAGACATTATCGCACAGCAGGCCATCAGTCTGTTGAAATCCGGTCGGGACTCACACTTTTCAACACAGTCTCGCTGTAGACCTTGAAGTCAAACGACGAATAGCGCCAGTCCTGTCGTAAACGAGTGCACCAAAAGTCAGCCTACTCGAAAACCTAAGCTGTATAGAGTCAATCATATGTATCGGTACGGCAAAGTTGGACCTTGGATACGTCACAGTTGAATGTGCTCTTCTCAACATCGTACGTAGCTGAGGTTCTTGCACCGTCCTTGAACCGGCAGAACAGATTTCCAGAAGTCGAGGGTCTTCTGCATAACTTTCCGCAGCTTACAACTACTCCTGTGGCACTCTGCTGAGCACACTCGTTCAGGTCTTCGCACTCTCGATCTGCAGCCATCTTGGCTGCTTTTGACGTCGTACTTCCGTCTCCTGGTCTGCCGCACTGAATATTCGCGAAACCGTTGTGGCCATTCGCGATTGCTCGTAGCTCGTGCGAGAACCTATGTTTACCCTACCAAAAGCGAAACGTGTTTTGACAGCAGGACAAGTCACTAGCGTAATTCGCTTCGTCGGCACGGGTAATTACATGCCATGTGGACATATGCGTTCGTGCGTTCGTGGGATTTGCTGTCATATCTATAGCTGAAGCCAGCCGCGAGTCACATACGCACGACTGACATCAGAGCTGAAGCTGAGGAGCTGATCACCTGGAAGAGAAAATGGTAGGTATGCACAGCCATGTCTGTGGCTTGATCTGGCATCTAAGACCAATCTCACAAGATTTTAAATTTACCTTTCTTTGCTGAATTCAGGCAACCATATGCATCTCTGGCATGAAAATGTAAGCTTTTGTCGACAGCGTGATTGGTCGTCATCAGGTAGACAATCACACTGTTGGTACATGAATCATGAAGGCCAGTGAGAATTCTTTTGCATATTCATCAATAATGAAGCTCACCAAAATGCTCTGTACAGGCAGATCTGGGTCCAGACAGGGCCAGAGCTAGCAGAGACATCAAACTACATCATTCATAAGCAAAGCAATTATTACAGCTGTTGCATAATCACGCCTCGTTTGTCATCTCTAGCTCTTTCAAGTACAGGGCGCGATACCTGTCATCTGCATGCCGACCAGCCCATTGCACAGGAAATCTGCATCCACAAGAGCACAGTCATAAGAGCAGCAGTTTGCTTATATGCTATGCCAACGCTTCCTGCTAGTAGCTGGTTGCTGTTCTGACAGAGATTTCCTGGCATCTGCAAATTGTAGCTAGACCACGTAATACTACTGACTGCCAGCTGTGTGAGACCATATGGTCCTGTGCTCCTGGGCTGCAGACTTCATACTTGTGATGCATGTGTAAGGGCAAAGTGTGGGTGTGGGTGTGTGTGTTGACTGTACAGACCTTGGCATGCTGCACTGCTTCAGTAACATAGCATGACTGCTTTTTTTGGAAATGTATTTGATGTTTTAACGCTTGTGACATCTCTAGATCTAGATCTGAACATACAGTAGTTGTCGAGAAGTTGAGCAATTGATAAGCACCGTTGATAACATGAACTGCTCAAAATTACCTCTTCTTGACAAACTGATCCACCTGCTTCATATATATATGGCACCCTTGCCCATCCCAGGCTGTTCACATTCTGGACACCTGGCACCTGGGCTCAAAGCTGCCAGAAGTTTCTCAGGATCCTCATATGCTCCTTTGAGACCCACCGCACGCATCAGGCAGGCTTTGCAGAATCTGTGACCGCATTTCAGGCCAAATGGCTGATATAGGATGTTCTGCAGGCACAATCTGAGCCTTGCTGACTGCTGTGATGGCGTTGCAATTTGTATCAGCTGATCTGTGATGGTAGAACTACTCAGGGTTCTAGTGAGAATGAAATGAGTTCTGATGAGTTCTAGTAAATTCTTCATGGGCTTTGACATGGAAATGTAGTACAACGTGAATATTTCAGTTGTGTGTTTTGACAATGACATGCAAGCTTTTGAACCGGTGCAGGCTGTGCGCAATGCTTCCTTGAGGATTCTGACGTCAACAGCATCATTGCTCCAAGACAAAAGGCTGCACTTGCGCTATGATGTTGAGCAGCTTCACACTGAAGATAGAATCAACCACACAGTCTTGTACCATATGACCACTGACCATGCATGAAAAGCAGGTCCAATCCTCGTCGTCGCCTGCATCTGCTGCTGCCTTGCAGTCAGCACTCAAGGGCACCACCGTTTCAGACAATGCATCTGCCTCAGCCTCAGGCTCAAGCTGTGTTGTACTACTTGCACTGCCTGCAGTACCAAAGAAATCAAAAACATTGTCTACTCCAATTGGCTGGGCAAAGCTGACTAGGAACACAATGTACAGTGCTATCAGGATACGGTTTGAGGTGGTACAGGCATGCACACTTTGAGTAGAGCATGCTGTGCAACATGCCTTAATGTTGTGCATAACGCATGGCGCAACTGATTTGCCTGCAGTGCCCAGCTGTTGGTAGATGGAAGGTGTGCATGCCAATGGTGGCAAACTGGCTTTGCCTCCATCTTGCTGGTAGCTGACACATGATGCCATTGTGACGGCATCAAGTCACAATTGTGTGCATTGTACAGTGCTGCACTCGCCTTGTGCCTTTGCCAGCCAATGCTGAACAACGCCCTTCTTGATTGCATGCTGAACCTGATTCTGGTACGCCACCTCGCGCTCAAATTCATTGTCATTTTTGAGATCACCTGAGGTACGCAAATTTGCAACCACATCCGCAGCTAGATCCAGAGTCCTCACTCTGCAGGGCTGACATGTTTGACACACCAAAACGTGCATGGACTTGCTGTTATGCTTCCCAACTGGCTTGAAAGGTGCTCTGCTGTACAGAGCAATGCATGCATATGCACTGCAGCCCCACAGATGCTGTGGGGATGGGCAAGCATGTGGCGTTTATGGTATGGATGTATGCTGTGGGCACCGCAATGTCGCATTTGATGGCATGAACAGGTGTGTAAGGCAACATTTACGACAGGAAACGTCAGAGCACATCTTGCCTGTCTTGGACCAGCACCAAGTTGGCATGCATGGCAGTGTCCTCTCTGACTCTGCTTTCCAGGGCACGAAGCTCAGCTAGCAATGGTGAGTGGAGGAAGGCTGCGCCCTTGCATTGCTGAGTGCTACAAGCTGCATTGTCATCCCAGCATGCCTATATACCACATCTCAGCTTCATTACTTGTAAACAGCAGTGCACAGCAAATCCATGCTGATAAAGTGTGCACAGGGCACATTCTTCAGTGTTCAAGGCATCAGTCTCACACCTGCAAAAGGCTTTGACCTGTGGTGCTGCTCAGCATTGCATCATGATGCTCCAGCAGCCTGCGTAAAGCAACTGCATTGATCTGAGCAAACTCACGGCACCAGTATGCTTGGTCTGCCAGCTCTGTTTCCTGCTAGCATCAAAGCGGATATGCTCACTGCACAAGCTTTAGCTGAGATACCAGAACTTGGCTGTAGGATGTCATCTGACCATACATGCACTGTCCGCGAACAGGGCACAAGCTGAGACCCAGCAGCAAATGAGTACACAAACATGCTGTCAAATCCATATGCACAGCATAGCACCAAGAATGCAACATATCTACTCACACTCAATGGCTTGCCGTCAAAATTGCTCTGGCCACGCTTAGCTTTGCTTGCGGTTGAAGGCAACTTGAAGAAGCGGGACAGGCGCGACTTGTGTCTCTCGCTGGCAGCCGTACCAGATGCTGCAAGCTGCAATGCAGTCTTCTCAAACAACCTGCACATGAGCGGCGGCTGTGCATGAGTACTTACTGCCTGTGCCTCAAGGCAATAGTGCAGACAATTTTAGCATAGTGCAAGCCCTATAACACTTTGTTCAACACCTGTTCACATCCGTAGCTTGAAGCTGCAACAATGACATGAACTGATTCTCTGCGGCTGATCGCTCGGGAGCCGGCGGCAAATCTGCCGCTGTGCTTAGCATGCGTCGCAAGGATCGGTACTTCAAGAACCTGTGGCGAAACGGCACAGGCGCCTTTGCGTCAACTTCATCAAGATAGAATGCACAGCTCATGGTGCTTCAGGAACCAGACTTGCTTATGCTGCGCTTAAAATGTACTGCAAAAAAATCTACCTCGTTAAGTGAACGTTCGCAGCCCGTCGCTGCGAGTACTTGAGATTTCCTTTCTGGGATGGCCGCTTCTATCAAAAATATAGACGTTTCGGGATTGAGAAGAGGGGACTGACAAATCATGCAGACATGCAAGCAGCTATGTCACACACCTTTAACTGTCTCTCTCTCTCTAG
>JAABUP010003025.1_pt1 | contig 30590 bp, 34 predicted proteins | sample 5559201 | NCBI WGS metagenome assembly JAABUP01 (sample SAMN10711887, study PRJNA513373) | rock metagenome | isolation source: Antarctica rocks | place: Antarctica | reverse complement strand
CGGGGGGGGAGGGGGGGGGGGGAGGATAGTATAGGGGAAAGGTGAGGGTTGAGGGTGTAGTGACACTCAAGGGAGGTTTGAGGTACGCACTGCCTTAGTCATGTGTGTTCACCACATGTGTCCCAGGTGGAAGCAGCATGCGTAGATGCCATAGCATTAGTCAAGCATGTAATCAGCCAATCAACTACCTAGGCTCAGTTGAACAACAATTCATTCATGAATGCTTTGATGAAGCTTACCAGTCAAGTTGATGATGGATGCTTCTCCAGCACCCATGATGATTCGACACACCAGCAGCGTCCAGAAGCTGTTGGCGAAGCCGCAGCCAACAGAGGATATCATGAAGATGGCCATACCCCAACCTGCAAGCCCGTCAGAAGCATTCCAACTGTCTTTGTTACTGACAGTCCTTTGGTGCATAGTTGAAAGCTGCAGTACAGTGGGAAGCACTACATGCAAAATGCAGCTTGGTGCAGCATGGCATGTGAGAAAGATAGCGTCCGTGCGTGCTCTGATAAAGCTCACCAATCAATCTGAAAGCATTGTAGTGCTTGCACAGCTCTGAAAACACGAGAGATGCAATCAGCAGCCCAATCATGAACGCTGCTGGCAGGACACCATCTTGGAATTTGCTCAACTGGAACTCGCCCTACAAAACAGGACAGTGAGCGCGCTGAAACAGCTGGCTGTAGACATGTGCTGCACACATGCAGCACGTACGCATGTCTGGTGAAATCTTATAGCACATGTGCATCTTATGGCAACATGAAGTCAACATGTTGGTCAACAGATAGATCACATACAGCACATCATGCTGCAGGACTACTGCAGCAAGATGCATCGTGTCATTAGACGCATGCGGCAAAGAGCTGCAGCTGCTGCGGGATGTGAGACTGCTGTCTACCTGGATGCCTGTTTTGGACTCTTTATCTCCATTCACACCATTACTGGCTATGATACCTCTGTCAAGAAAGACTAGGAAACTGACCACACAGAATGCTATCAGCAGCCGAGCTGGAGTGTACCAAGCTGGGTCAGTATTGACTGTGCCTTCCAATGCAGAAGCGGTCAAGGTCGGGTAGTCGCTGCGCCCGGGAGTATCAGCATTGCTGTGATCTGCTACCAGCTTCATTTGCAACACAGCTGGCCAGACTAGACGCCACTAGGCCAGTGGGTCCAGGTCTCACGCCCGCTAATCACCAGAAAAGCTTCGGCACATAGTATCTTGCTGACAGAGCAGCACGACGCGTGTTCGTGCCAGCATCAACGTTAAAGCACGCCGCTGAAAATTGATTCCGAGCAGCTGAAATTTTGTGCTGAAAAGTGCTTCAAATACTGGTTCAGCGCCTCCCGTGGCAGACCTGATCTGCGTTGATGGCCCTGTCACAGTATTGCATACTCGCCGAGTGACACGCCTCGTACTTACGTGACCAACGCAGAGTTGCTTGCTTTTATGCAGATGTGCATTATCCTGTGCGGGGTTGACTACGATGTCGCCTGCGACGTGACTGCAAAGTTGGCTTTTCAACAAATTGGTCAGAATTGATCAGCTCTGAGCTAATGTCCGTAATCCAACTTATTTTGCGTGGTAATGCAGCAAGCCTGTGGTCTTGACTACTCATGAACGCAACCTGCAGCTGTCAGGCACAAACACAGTGTCCATACATGCATACGCACGCTTGCCATGTTCGTGTGCTCAGATGGACACAAGCTATGCAGGCAGAGTCGGAAGCAACACCATGTGTCATCCCAAACATATGACTTACATTCGTAAACTGTGCTTGCTGCCCAAGTTGCTTGCGGGGGCAAGGACGAGGTGTAGTTATGGTCATGCCTTATTAATATTGAAGGTCTGTGCACACAAGCAACAGGCAGGTTGAAGTCGTGAGAAGGTCTAGTCTCTAGTACAGTACTCTTGATGCAGAAAACCAAAAGACCAAATTTAAATGAAATTATATACAGTCAAGAGTTGTTTTCCTTGTTGGTCGAATAGACACGACCCGTTGGGTGTCTGATGGGGCACCCCCCGGGGCTCCACTGAGCTGGCCCGCCGGGGGTGTCTTGCACAGACACCCAGCAGTTGTGCATTAGTCATCGGCTTCTTGTCATCATATCGGTCCTTGCAGTGCCACAAATCAGCCCGGACTTTGCCGATAGTCGGCAGCTGCAAAGACCAGCTTGAGCACAGTTGTGTTGGTGGAGACAGTGAGACGACATACAGCATGTTACAGACCATTGTTGCGGAAGCGTCTACAAGCTATGGCTATGACTCTTTGTCCGGACTGACCGGGCGCTGCTGTCATACCAAAAATCATGGTCACTCCTTTGGAAGCACACATAGCAAACGGTGTGGACTGTTGCCCGCCGTTAGGCCTTGGTTGTGCCGTCTGGAACTGCTCCTCGACAGGTCCCGATTCATGACCTCTTTATCACTGCAGGCTAAGAATGCGCAGGCAGTTGGTGGTCACTGAGGCGAGAGTGAGGGGACTGCGCTCAAAGCTTTCCAAGAAGGATGCAGAGTTCAAGTCTAGCAGGGATCTGAGTAAGGTAGGCTACAGTCTTTGCTGCTGTAACTGTTTACAACAGCAGCAGATAGTTAGAAGCACTGCCATGTTGCAGATTTTACTGGGAGGTCAATGGCTGGATGGCCTCAAGACTCGGTGGCACAGCTTTGCAGAACAAGCAAGCTCGCCCTCCAACATGCTTTCTGGAGCTGCAACAGCCACTGCTGCAGTGCTGTTGACATTTCCCTTCCACAGCTCTTTCCCTGACAAAATTGCAAAGGTGCAGGCTGCCAAGTATATGTTGATCACCCTTCTGCATGTGGCATCCTGGCACTGCTGATGGTAGCATGCTGGCTGATGCATTCACTTTACTCTTGGCCTCTTCTGTGTCCAATCTGCACATTATATGGCAGACACTATGCATCTTTGTGCACTTGGAGGAAGCAATGCTGATCTAGCAGCAGCTAATTGCTGCGTGCCTATAGCAGGCAGAGCGTATTCACCCACCTGTGCATGCCTTTCATCTGGCTGATTGCATGCAAAGCATGAGCATAGTCCCCCAGAACTGACAGTATAGCAAAACGCCTTTCCTGATGCATGACAGCTGAGACACAGAGTATGGCTGCCGATGGACATATTTATTTGGCAGCCTTTTTTCATGAAGTATTTGCATCATGCAGCTGTTCAATACATTCCAAATTAGCACTTGACTGATTCTTTTCTCTGGAATCTGAAGGCAGATCTGTAATCTGCACTGAGCAGACAAGGTGAGCAAACATTTGGTGTGTACACTTGCAGATCATGTCAGTCAGGCCTGACAATGTGTCAGCAGAAGTGTGGCTGTTGTCCATTGCCCTCAGCAGCCTAGTACCAGCAGCCATTTATGTAGGCATGACCTGGCGGGTCTTGCACAGATTGAAACGGGGGCGTCAGGAAAGCGATCAGGCCGTTGCTGTGGTAGCTGCTCTCTGTGTCAAAAACGGGGCCACCATCGAGAAGTTCATGATGCTGTTGGATGGACTAGATTCCCATCCTTCCATAGGTGAGTCATTGCTCAGACAATAGATACTGCTGCTTTGCAGCACGTGTTCCATTTTGTCAAAATGGAAACGCACTGATTTCATGGGGTCCAGCTGGGTTTGCGTCATCTTGCTGCAAATGGGTGAAGGCGGCGGCACCCCTTCGGCAACAATTGAGGTTGTGTCTTTGTGCTCAGCATTTATGGTAACTTGTTTGCTGTAGTGGGGTCTAAGGATACATCTTGCAGCAACCTCATAATGTGACCATCAAGAGGAACCTAGTATTGCCTTGGGTGCTTTTCAGCTAGATGGTATGCAGCACTGCCTGGCACTGGTGCTTAGGGGCTGCCTGTCTTTTCCCTTCCCTTCCTTTCTTTTCCTTTCCCTTCTTCCCTTCCTTTGTTTTCCTTTTCCATCCTTTTCTTTCTATTCCCTCCCTTTCATTTCCTTATTCAGTACAGGCCTGACACTTGAGGCCACTTGAGACTACTGACAGGCAATTGCCCAGCAGTCAGTGATCAGCACAATGTTTCACACTGACTTTGTCTGAACGCACTGACAAGGGAGCATTTGCATAGGTCCCGCAGTGACAAGGATGCGCGAGAGCACTAAGAAGCAGCTAGATCTTCAGGAGATTCTGTTCAGCAGGATGGTGGTGCGCAGCGAGTTTGTCCTGCAGCAGCACCTGGGGCATGCAGTGCAAGCAGCAGCAGCGGACTTGGAAAAGGCCAACATCACGCGTGCTGAAGCAATAGCTCTGCTGGATTACGACAAGCGAGAGATGATGCCAAACAACTCCCTCCTGTACAAAGTAGACAAGTATGACAAGGCGAGCCCACTGTAGAACTCGTAGCTAGTGTTGGGCTTGCTACTGGTTGACCCATGTCTGTACATGCGGGTTGTACATTTGTCACCCAAATTTGCTTCCCCTGGATGTGATTTCCCCAAACTGCATTGGCATGGGACCTGCTGATGCAGTCTGTGCATTGCTGGTACTATCATGGTCTGGGCTGAAACTGGTTGTCATGTACCCATGCAGCAATATTGACAGACTTCATCTGCATCTTAGCCCGTGCATCAAAGTTTTCTGATGATACAACAACAAATGGTAGCAGTGGAGTAGTCAGGATGTTAATGCATACATGAGCGATGCATGCTGTTTACACGATAGCAGCTTGGTTGTGACCTACGGACAGACTCTTGCACACGGACGTCACTCACAATGATTGTATGTGGAGAACTGTATGTAGTATCGTGCCTGCTTCCTCAGATATCAGCTTTGATGCTGCTTCAGACAAAGAGCATACTCAGACACTCATGTTTGTTGCACTGACTACATGTAATGTTGTGCCTGCTGCAGATATTGGCGCTGATGTTGCTTCGGCAGCGAGGCATGCGGCTGACTATCATTTCAATTCTGGAGGATTTAGCAGAGAAGCTGCCGCCAGTGCAGCGCAACATAGAGCTGGTGCGTTTGCAGTTTGCAGCGCGCTTCAAGCATGAAGACCTCATGATGCAGCAGATCACTCCTCCTGGCTTCAACGCTGCTGAAAAGGTATACCTGCTTCCTGTAAACTGTAACTTCTCAGAGATGACATGTCCTTTGGAAAACATTGGAGATGTCTGGTTAAGTTTCTAACGAGCGCAAGCCCATTGAAATGTTAGTTCTGCCACTTACATCAGTCAGCCTCACTGGCACTGCCCAAAAGAAAGAGAGAGAAAAAGGCTGCAGGCACTGCACTCTGAGGCTCATCTTTGCCTGAACAGTGCAAGCCACAGTGCAGTGTTGCGCCGTCTGCCAGCTTGTGCGCGACCTGATGAGCACAGTCACTGAGTCAAGTGATGAGTGCTGTTTCGCATGGCATGCAGTTACCTATTTGTGATTGATCACATGCCTCCGAGGTGGTGGTCCACACTCTATTTATTTCACAGCATGAGGTCAGCATGAAGTGGACTCACAGTGTGCTGTCTTTTGGCGTGCTTGCATCTTGCGCAATTCGTATCTGTCAACAGTCCAAGACTGCTGCTGGAAGTTTGTGCTGCCTCAGACAAGCCTTGGCTTGCACCCTGATTGGACTCAGCAAAATGGTCAGCATGTGATCAAAGCTTGCTCTGCATGCGGGCTACAGGTCCGGCATCTTCTGCATAGCGAAGACATGGTGTCAAGTCTAGCAGCACATGGGGTGAAGCCTGATGACGTCCTGGGGAGCCTGCTTGGTCCCTGGGGTGCCTCCAGTCCCCAGACAGATCTGAAAAGGCATGAGATGGAGAAGTTGATCAGCTCAGCATCAGCGGATAGCTCTGAGACCAGAACAGTGAAGCAGGAGCTTGAGCGGCTTCTCAGTGCTCAGCTTCCTAATGATGAGTCAGCCAATGCCAAGTCAGATGTGGGGTCAAGTGATAGCACGACAGATGCTGCAGATGCCACTTGATCAGCCACTGACTTAAGCCCTGAGAGTAGTACCGTATCATTGTGTTGTCATTGATGAACAAGCATGTGGCTCAGGCTGGTGCAGGGGCATCAGCTGGTGCCAGGCAGCAGTTTTGACCCTTGCTCTGGAGTGATTTATATGTTGCTGATCAGCTTATGTCATGAACAGACCATTGATGTTCTTCTGTTCAGCAGGGTTGTGTATTTGAGATCCATGAATAATGGCATGGCATATGGAGACAATCGCTTTGACATTACATATGCGTCTACACGCTGTTCATTGCAGACTCATGCATGTGTGTTTTCTTGTACCACCACCCGTTGCTGTGTCACTCAGGTGCTACTTTGCAAGCATGCAAACTTGTAAAGAAACACTGTATACCTATAGTACAGCCAGGATTCATGTTTCGACATGTGACTAATCATGGGAGTTTCAACACCAGCAATGAACGCCTAGAACTTGCTTCTGAGTTCACACTGGACCAGTACACTTGTTTGTGCATCAGTTCAGACATTCAAGCTCATTCGGAATGTCTGACAGTGTATGCAGCATCAGCGCATGCTCAAGTGTGATTGAGATGGCAACTCTGCTGTATATCGATAGGCAATACGGCATGACTTGCATGCTAAGGCTATACCATCCAGAAAGTACCCTTCAAGTGTCCCGCATATCAGTCTTCAGCTGGTACCTGCCTCTGTTGGGTCGTACAGTCAGCAATCTATCCGCAAATGGCAGGGATGTTGCTTGCACTGACATGGACACGCAGACATCCTGAAATGCAAACAGTGGCAGCTGACAACTGGTTGTGTGTCCCATAGTGTTCTACTCCAGCACGGTATGTCCAAAAGCTATGTAATGTGCTACACTTAGGCTAGGCCACTATGCATTTATACAATAGGCGCCAGGGAGGCACAGCCAGCAACAGTCTCAAGATGCACATGAATTGCAGCAGAGCCAGCATTTCATTGCACAGAAGCCCATCGCTGCTATGAAAGTGTTTTGACACTGGCAGAGTCTGACTGTGCCTGTTGTGCGTCTGCTTGAGAGTCTGGTTCAGACGCGAGCCTGGCATGGCTGCCAATTGCATCAACAGGCACCAAACTCAATATGCCTTAATGATGCATGAGCTTGACCGCAACTCCACCCACAACAGCGACTGTGCCAGCTATAGCAACCTGTCTTCCTATTGTGATAGCTGCAAAACACGAAACACGTTTGGGACTCTGTCGACAAATAAGCAACAGATCTACCTCGTTCTCATTACACAGTCCACAACTGAGTGCAAATTTTCATGACCACAGTGAGAGATCAGCCCCTCACCTCCTCTGCTCATCCACCCGGCGACGAACCCCAGACTGCCAACTGAAAGATACTGCGGTGGAATCCGGATCTGACCCATGCTGAGGGTTTGAGCACACCCTTAGAGCGGCAAATGGAGCGACGCGATTTGGCTGGAACGCTTTGATTACCTTGCCAGTTGTAACCTCAGTGCTGCAGATTCCGTAACCTCCATTGCAATTGGCTCAACTATTTCTGAGCGCTACAATTTGCTGGTAGCGCAGCTGCAAATTAGTACGACAAACAACTCCTGGTCGTCGTTGTCACAGCAGCTGCACGTCGTGCAAGGTGAGGGTCCGGGTCAAGCAGAGTGTTATCGAGGTTTGACAGCCCACAACGACTGCATTGCTGCGGTGCCCCGGTCCTGCACCCGGCTACCTGTGAAGTTTGTTCAGCGAGTATACGCGTGGGACGCAACTCAGTTCTCGGTCACGATCTGTTGCTGGACAAGACCTGCCAGGCCAAGGCGTTAGTCAGCTTCTGAGAACTTCGGCGTCTGTTCTGCTTGCTCAAAAATGAACGATCTACTCGGGACAGTGCGGGTAAGATACTGCTCAGCCTGTGCTTCTGTCTTCTTCCCAAAGACAGATATCCATCTCAGGCAACTGCAATGCTCTTCACTCACCTGTGCTATCCTATTGCTGTCAGGGTGGTGAGACACCCACACGGCCTGGAGCTCCAGTTGATCTGGAAGCAGGTCCAGCGCCAGTACAGCAAGCGGATGCTACAGACAAGCACATGGAGGAATTTTTCAAGGAGGTCACCGCCATTAAGGTGTGCCTGGTCGTTCGTAAAACAAATTGTCTCTGAATCCCATACATTACCCTGTTATATGCTCTTGTTGGCCGTGTGATGATCAAGGCTTGACCCTCAGTACTGCTTTACTGTCCCAGGCTCAACTAAGCCAAATCAAGAAGAATCAGGAGAAACTTCTGATAGCCCATGAGAGGTCCAAGACCATTACACGCTCAGCGGAAATGAAGGAAATCAGGGAACGGATGCAGGTCAGAAACCAGAAAGGCGCTTGTATAAGGCAGCAGAGCTACTAGTACCTGTTGCACACTATTGATGCTCTCATAGCTTTGGCTTGAGGGGATGCTTTGCTTCTCTGTGGCACGTAAGCTTCCAGCAAGACAACTTGCGCATTGAGTACAGGATGACATTGATGAGGTGAACAAGATTGCACACAATCTGAAGGCTCGATTGGATTACCTGGCCAAGCTTAATGAGGCAGCACTCAAGCGCAAGGTGTGTGCCCTTCCACTGATGTACCACTATTGAAAGTCTGCCCTCAGCAGGCCTGCAGCAGGTCTCAAGATCAACAGATTGTTGCTCAATGAGCGCAGATCAGAGCAGTGATCAATTGACTTGACTCCAGCTGTTGAATTTGCTTTGCATGCAGCCACATGCATTTTGACAAGCGGCCAGTACTGACCCTCCAACGTTCATGCATCCCAAATGACTGGCTCAAGACATTAGACACTCATGAACCCCGGTCATGGAACTCGTACTCACGTCCTCCTTATGTGTCGAAGGGGTCAGAGCAAGGGTCATCAAGTGAGCGAACTCGCACAGCCATCACTGCAGCCCTCTGCAAAAAGCTGAAAGACCTCATGGGAGAGTTCCAGAACCTGCGACTGCGCCTGCAAGATGAGTACAGGTGTGCACTCAATTTCTGTCAATGTACGCAGTGCCAGCCACTCTCGGGAGGGTGCAAGGAACAGTCACCCCTGGGCTGCCCTCTGGGATTGCTTCAGACTCCCCTGCTTGATCCAAAACTGCAGTAGTATCAGACCCTACAATGGGGCAGGTATCTGTTAGCATCCAACTCTGGCTTGCAGTCGTGGTCCATCATCATGCTCGTCATTACATGCTGTGTTCGAGTGGCCTGCAGAACCTGCCTACATACGTACAGACAAGACAACTGTGTCCGTCATTTTGCCGTTGAATGACCGCAGCAGTTGCTTTTAAGCGCTTCTTTCAGAGCCCTTGGCCCTCTGGTTGCACAGCCAGGTTTTAGACAAGCCTGTAGTCAAGGCTGCTTTGCACAATCAGTTGCCACATGGTGGCACATAGGGAACTCTCAACGGCGGCAGTCAGTGACAGACGGATCATCATTGCAGTTGGCAGATATACATCATCAAGTGTACAGTCAAGCACTCACTCATGGCTCTGACTGAGCCAATGTCCGACACCTATTGTACCGAGAGAATGCAAGACTGCAATATGCATTAGAGGTCCTAGATGCTTGATCTTGGCAGCTGCTATCAGCTGCATTGCAAAGCAGGTTCTTCTGCTCTGCAAGGTAGTCTCAGGCCAGATTGAAGTGGCATCTATACCTGTCGAAACGTCAACCAGCATTGCACTCTGTCAATGATGACAGCGGGATGCAAGTGTCTTTCACAAGAACGAGAAATTCTTTCTTGGCACCTTGGTGCTTTCATCGCAAGGGATTAATAGCAGCAGCGATAGCATGCTGGAACAGCCCAGCGCAACAGTCTGAAGTTGCGTGTAAACATGAGATTTGTGCTATCTGCAGCAAAGAGCGCACTTAGCAGGTCACACACATTCCTGGACGTGCATAACAGCACTCACTTGTGCTGTTTTGTGCAGGGAAGTGGTAGAGCGAAGAGCGCACATTGTAACGGGCAAAAAACCCACAGAGGCTGAAATCGATAACATGATAGACACGGGGGAGAGCGAGACCATCTTCCAAAAGGCCATCCTGGAACAGGGCCGTGGGCATGTGAGTTGACTTGCCAGACTGCCCTTGCCACACTGTACTGCCTTTGCCACACTGTACTGCTCAAAAATGTGCGCAGGCCTTGTTGTCAGCGACAGCAGAAGCTGATACAGTACTAGGCAGCCTTGTCAGATTGCATTGACAAAAAGTATGCGTGATGTACAGTGTTTCTGCTGCGGATACAAGCAAGAGCGCTGTTCATGGGCTGTCTGTCTTCAAGTCTGCACTTGGCGTCACTGCAGCACAGGGGTGATAGTGTCATGCTTGGTGTGCATCTCAGGTGTCATAGGTGACAGCAGAAGCTGGTACAGTGTCTGAGGCAGCCCACAAAGTGTCAGAGACAGCCCACAACGTATGCTTGAACAATGGGCAGTGATGGCCAGTGACATTCTGCTGCAGGTGTTGGACACTTTGGCAGAGATCAATGAGCGGCATGAGGCAGTGAAGGAGCTGGAGAAGAGCCTGATGGAGTTGCACCAGATCTTCCTGGACATGGCGGTGCTGGTGGAGGCCCAGGGAGAGATGCTGGACAACATTGAGCAGCAGGTTGGCTTTCTTCCCTCCATATATCAACTTCCCACATGTTCCCTTTTTTGCAGAAGGTGTCACAGCTTGTGACCATTGTTGCACCTTCACCTTCCCGCATGTTCCCTTGTCTTCAACAGGCGTGGCTGAATAACTTAATTGAGCAGCAGGTTGGCTTTCTCCCTTGCATGTCTCCTGTGAAGCTGATGAACGTCTTGTACAAGGCATTTCAGCAGCATGAATGCTGCAACTGATGAATGCCTTGCACATGTCGTGATGAGTCCCTTACACATCAGCTACCAGCACGTTGTTCCCTTGTTACCAGGAGATATTTTTAAATGACTGATCAAGCAGCAGATTGGCTTTTCCCCTTGTTCTTGTCAAGCTGCCTGCATGTATTGTTTTCTCAAGCAGGTGTCATGGACCTCATTGAGCAGCAGGACGTCCTTTGATTGTGACCATGTTGCGTGCTGATGCATCATTGCATGGCAGCGAGTCAGGCTATGTTTTGACTGCACCAGCCTCATGAAGATGATGATGTCACAAACCTGTTGCCTGGCCTTTGTAGCCATGTGATTGGTATAGCTATTTCAGACCAATGCTATGACCAATGCTATGAAAGCTATGCTTGTCCTGTGTCTGAGTACCCTGTTCAGCTCTGTCCCCATCGCATTCAAAGGGCATGCAACATTCTTTGATGACTGTTGACAGGTGGGGAAGGCCAGAGACCATGTCGAGTCTGGTGTCAATGAGCTTGTGCAAGCCAAGAAGTACCAGAAGAACACGCGCAAGTGGATGTGCTGTGGGCTGGTCGTCGTCCTCATCATCATTGCTGTCATTGTTGTGGTGGCTATCCGACCATGGCGATATGCTCACAATTAGTCAACCTCATGCAAGGTGAGCACCACCTTTGGCTTTGCATTGCTCTTGCTTTGCTTGTTGCCTTTACCATGCCAGGTACCAGTTTGGCCTTCTTCAGCTTTCTTCTGAGTATGGTTGATGTGTCCAAACAACAGATCACAAGAGAATGCTAACAGTGTTCCAATCTTGCTGTTGCAGGAGTGTGATGATGATCAGATGCATGGGGGGTTTGCCTGAGCACCATGCATCATCACCAATGTAGTGGAAAATTATGGCAGCTGTGACAAAGGGAACTTGGTGCTTTCTGGACAACAGCAAGTCAAGCTGCAGGATGCCTAGAGCACAGCAGCATGCCACTTTTCGATTCTCATTACTGCGTGATACTCAATATTACGTGCAATGCGACTGAGACAATGTTTCAAGTTTGACTTTGACCAGGTTGTGTGTGATAAGTTTACGGATTGCTCTTCAAGGTGTTTGTTGCGAATTGCATGTACCTATGAGGTTCGTTTTTCATGTGTGCTTGACAGCGTCTGCCAGACCTGTGCTGCAATCTGCAAGGTGTTTGACTTCACACGACTATCACTGGAAGTTTTACAACAGCTGATCCTATTCCATAAATCCACCCTAGACGGCACGGAACAGCTGTCAAACGCCAAGAGCATCTATAGACACTAGGGTATGTATGTTGTGGCAGATGAGGTGTTGATGCATCAACCATTGTGACCCTTCAACTAGCATGCAGACAAAACATGTCACAGCTTGGGCTGAGCTGTGCCTGCTGTGACTTTGTCTGGCAATTTCTGTTGCACTCCATCTTTCTTCTCCTGTGGGTGCAACCTGTCGTTGCTGACAGTGTTCTTGCCAGTTGGCCCAATCACATCTGACTGTGCTGGATCACTGACAGTATCTGCAATCTTCCCAACAGGCGATAGGTTCTGAGTGTCCACGCCTTTATGACGCAACAAGCTCCTTGATGTGAAGGCAGCAATGTCCGCAGCATCTGTCTCCCTGATTGGCACGTTCCACTTAAGCTTTTGCACAATGCCTTCATACCAGTCTCTGTCAAGGTAGCCCATGTTGATCATAGGCAGAGCGCATAAGGAGGTTGTGCAGCGTATGCTGCTGTCTCTCAGCATGCGCAGCGTGTGGCGGCCATCGAAGCTAGCCCTGCAAACAAATCTGCATTTGTAAGATGTGCAGACTGCAGTCAAGGCAGGCCATATACAAAGCATGCAAGCAGAGTACTCAGCCATGAGAACATCGTGGCCTGACGTCACATCAGAACTGACAGCCTCAATCCTGTTATTGACTTGCAGCTTAGTGTCTTGAAGCCCACGGGTGTGACTGCACAAACCATTGATGGATTGCTTGTGACTTCCAGCGACTTTCTGGCTCAGTCTGCCATACATGGACCCACGAAGCTGCATGTGGTATGAGGCAAAGCCAACCTGGCATGTGAGCGTGCACTAGGGGGGAGATGGATCTCAATTTCTGAGCTTTCTGGGACCACCAAGGGTCGGAAGGACAGTGAATGAGGGGCAATGGGGGTAAGCAGAGTCCCAGGGACTGAGGGGGCCACCATAGGCCCCCCTGCTGATAAGCTGTAGGCTGTTGAGCCTGAGGGGGTTGCTATGATCAGCCCATCAGCCTGCAACCAAAGTATGGTACTCGGAAATTATATCATGGGACCAATCCTATGACTTAGGGTTTGTGCAAATTCTTTTGCAATCAGGACTATGTGAAGTATGCCAAGCCTGCAGGAGTGCCTATACAAGCCCTGAACCCTAACACCTAAATCCCAGGCCACAGCAAACCTGTTTGGCGAAGAGTACAGGTGCTGTGAGCTTGAAGAGCATGAAAGCGGTTGATTCTATGATACATGATGTGGAACACCAAACCGGCGATGCTGCCTAGACTGGTGGCTATACAGTTCATCTTGAGCAAACGAAAGACATCCAGTTTGTCCTTTCTGGAAAAATGGCTTAAACAGAGATGAGCACAATAGCAAGTGCACATGTACAGAGGTGAAATGTGAGCCACACAAGCTTCTGCACCGATTTACGACAATCAGTCAAGAACGCCTGCACAGGTTATGCTGGGAAGAAGCAACAACAACATCAAAGGTATCATCGCGCTGGTAATGTGTTAATATACGCGCTGCATATATATGCTGGCAACAGGCTTGCATGCATCCTTGGTTGCACAGACTGTTTTTGAGCAAGAACAAGATGTGCATCTGAACAGTGGTGATGTGGTGGCTCTCTAGTTAAGCTTCACAGACTGTCCGATCAGGCTTGATCTGAGCCAAAACAAGATGTGCACCTGAACGGTGGTGTTGTGGTGACCATCTATATAAAGCTTCACAGACTGTCTGATCAGTCTTGATTTTATAAAAAAAACAGACACACACCTGAACAGTGGTAATGTGGTGGCCATCTACATACGCTTCAAGGGTGACCATGTTGGGAGAGGCTCCTCGGTCTATTAGGCATTCATTCAGCACATGGTGCACTCTTTGCAGCTGCCCTTCCCTGAAACAAGAGCCATTTTGTCAACAGACTTTTGTCGACAAACTTTCCATTCTAGATCTCAAATGGTAGTCAATGCTTGCACTCAACACAGTCAGTTGTGCATTGGGAGCGTCCTCATTTCATGTTTCTTGCTTCATGTTTCATGGTTCATTTGTCATTGTTTCTTTCTCATGTTTCATTGTTTCTTTTTCCTATTTCAACTTCCATGTGTCCCTGTTGCAGGAAGCATCTGCACAAACGAAAGTCACATCAGGCAAGCAGCAATGTGCTATGATGCGCCGTTTACAGCTGCTCCTGTCTATATGCCACAACCAGTTCACACAAGCAGCAGCACAAGTTTTGTGAGGGCAACTCTGAGCCGCACACTACATACTGCTCACAGACTCTTCACTTACTCGGCACATGGCATACACATTGCAGCTACCTTCTCTTGACACGATCACAGCGCGAGCGTCCAGGGATCTCTATATGACATGAAGCCAGAGTTCTTGCCACAGGGGAGTATAAAAACTCTACAAGAAAAGCCGCAATGCAATGTTCTTGAACACACTTGTAACAGGCTGGGTCAATCACAGACGTTTTGCTTGCAGTCTGAGGAAATGGTTGTTGCTATCGCTCCTCCAACTGGTTTTTTTTACTGCATGAAATGCCATATAGCAACTGCCGGACATGTCACATGTCTGTTATCAGCTTTGTCTGAGAGTGTGTGCACTGAGTTGCCTGTCAGCCAATCACACTGTGACGTTTGACAAGCTATATGGGACGTGTGGTGAAGCATACGTGTTCCCTACCAGTAAACTTCACAACGCTTGCGTGTCCTCAAGGTGCAGAAAACAGGATCCTGGTTAGCTGCCAGAACCCTACCCAGGCAGGGCTTGAAATCACCAGCATCAAAGGGTGTCAGAAACCCTAGCGTACCCATACTGAAGCTGATGACTGGAGGTAAGGGGGTGTCCTCCACAAAGAGGGAGGTCAGGTGTAGCACTGTCCCATCGCCGCCAAGAGATATGCAGAAGTCCACATCTGCAATGCTGCAGCAAGTTGGAAAGCAGAAGCAGATGCGTGGTTTACTGATTAGACCAGGTAGGTCTAAATGACGCTGCAATAGTGAGTATGGGCGGATGAGGCACAGCTGGAATTTCTAAACGAGGTAGGTCGGGGTCTGCACATGCCCACAGAATAGGCATGTTTGCAATATAACTTGGGAGAAGCACAACACAAAGCTGAGGTATCACAAAGGATAGATGCACATCTACTCCGCTGATTTGAACACAGAGGCGCAAGTTCCTCACCATCGTCCTCAGCATCAAAAGCATCATACTCCGGAAACTCTGTGCGATGGACAGGTTTCTCTACCAAGATTCTGAGTCCCTTCTTCTGTAACCTGAGGAATTCGCATATTGTTCAACATTTGCCTTTGCCATGTGCGTGGTGACAGTGGTTTTGAAGACATATTTTGGTAGGCTTTGCTGCACTGCCACATGCATAAAGCAGTCAAATCAAAGAAGGGATGCTGAGAAAAAGGGCAAACAAAAGTCATAGAGGCCCGGACAGCCACAAGAAGAAGCACAGCTGTGGGTGCTGATGTGCATGTCTCAAGGCAGTGAGATCATGCAAAGATGGGCCAGATAGGGAGCACAGCTGCAGCATGACTTGCCAGGTTGCAATCTCCTTTAGCTTTGCAGTGGTTTTGGCACTCCCGGTCTTTTTGACAATGAACACCGTCTGGGGTCCATCATTCTCCCACATGATATGTGCCCTTCTTTGAAGCTTCAAGGCCTGATTGTCAGCCCACATCTACATGCAGTACCAGGTGCACTGTGATGGTCCTCAGGATGTGTGTGTGGCAGGTCAGAGTGGAAAGTGTAGGCCAAAAATACACACCACAGCTGCTCCCCTGACCAGCCCTGCTTCCATTTTTTGCGGATCGAATGCTCGCAAACACTTGGCTAGCTTTTGGCTTTCCCATGCTGTGCCAAGAAAGCTTGGCGAGGTCGTGGACATGTTTCCAGAGTTGCGCCTTGCGCATGTTGTTGTGATCGATCGGGTGTGACGAGCTGCTGGTAAGATTTTGGCACAGCGTAGCAACATGTGTCCACCTGCTGCTTGCACGCGCAGTTCACTGACGTGCTCGCAAGTGAGCATCAGGATGGTAGCTCACGCGCGCAGGGTGGTGAACAGACTGACACCAAACGCATGCTCCTGCGTTTTCGCAAACGAGTAGCAGCCGCTAAGCTGATCGGGGTGGCTGGGATACGAGGTGAGTACCCGGCGTTCGTTGAGGGACAGTGGGCTTTCGGCCCGTAGCGGCACCCTATGTTGACCAAACAACTGGAACTGGGAGAGGAATCGAAAAATTTGACCTAACTTACGTCGGTGCGCTCGCACTCCCAGCTGACCTGCAGGTCGAGTAGTACAGATCGACTGTACAACTTCTCCGCCACAGCTCACAAAGACGTCAGAGCTGCTTGCACTAGCGCAGACGCAGACGAGATGCTTATGTGACGCACATAAACGAGGCACCGTTTGAGGCACACCTCGCACACCTCAGTCTTGACCGGAACGAGCTGATTGACTTGCGAATTCCTGGCTTGGTCTGTCACAGCCATGAGCAACTATGAGCACAAGGCCAGGGAGATGGTCGCTAAAGCCGACAAGAAGCTTAAGGGTTACAGTTTCCTCGGGGGTATGGGTGCAAAGTATGACGATGCTGCGGAGCTTTTGGAATCTGCAGGGAACAATTTCAAGTTGGCCAAGGCATGTGAGTGCACACCGAAACTCTTCAGATTTTGTAAACTCTTGCTTTGGCTTTGTGGTCGGGTGCCTCACAAGCTCGTAACATAGCTTAAATGGTCTTAGAGTACAATATTCGCAACGTGGCACCTTTCTTTGCAGGGCGAGACGCTGGTGAGACCTACTCTAAACTAGCTGAGATACATGTCAAGCAGGACAACAAAGCAGACGCAGCACAAGCATATGTAGAGGCATCAAAAGCTTACCAGCGAGTGGACAAGTCAAGTATGCCTACATACTTTTTGGCAATACATTGAAACACATTGCCATGCTGGAACATGACCCATGCCATCACTGAATTCACATTTGCGACGTAATGCATGACAGGGCATGTTCACCTGTAACATGCACAAATGCTGCTGCAGCAGATGCAAGCAGATGCACGCACACTTCATCCTGCAGTGCATTCTTGTCATGCCTTGAATCATGGTGACTTGCTCACTGTGCTGGCACAGCGATTCAATTTGCTGCTTGCATCAATCAATAGGAGAATGCAAATGTTTCACACAGTGTCTCATGCAGATGCTTTGCGGTGTCTCCACAAGGCTGTTGGGTATTATACAGACCTAGGTCGTCTTGGTATGGCTGCACGAAATCTGAGGGTGAGTGTGCTACATAGCCTTTGCAACAATTGGCAAGCAGAAGCTGGTCATGCTTGCCCTGCTTATTCATGTTGCAATCTGGTGCTTCTAAATACCGTAACAATGTATCGTGCACCGTGCTTTTTCTGCTCTCCTGCATGGTATCTCTTTGGGCAATGAAACAGTAAAGACGTTTTTGTTTTAAGCAGATTCTGGTGGCATGCAGGATGTAGCAGAGACCCAGGAGAAGGCTGGTCTGAAGGAGGAGTGCATTGAGTTCTATGACAAGGTGTGTCACTGAGGCAATGTGCAAGTATTGCATCTCAATGCGTTCATGCACACATCAAGCAAATTCATTACTGATCTGGTTGCCATTTTTGCTACGTCTGAATGGTCGGCTGACAGACGCACTATGCAAAACCTCTGCCCATGGTGCTTGCCTTGCCCGCATGCCACCGACGCGTCATAATTGTCTTTCCCCAAGGCTTGAGTTTCTAGTGCACGACAGCAAGACAGCAAGCCAGCATACACCGGTGTGTTGTCACACAGGCAGCAGAGCTGTTTGAGGTGGAAAACTCGACATCAGAAGCCAACAAATGCCGCCTTAAGATAGCTCAGTACAGCGCAGAGTTGGAACGCTTCCCTGTGGCTATTGAGATTTATGAAAACATTGCCAAGTCGCAAGTGGACAGCAACCTGTTGAAGTTCAGCGCAAAGGGCAACCTGCTGAATGCTGGCCTCTGCAGACTCAATGGTGACCACTCCCAGCTTTACATGCTGGTCTGTACTTGGCATGTGAATGCTTGGCATTATCAATGAGCATATTTGCGTACATGAGCATACATGAGCATACATGAGCATCATCAATGAGCATATTTTCGTATATGAGCATAGTCGCATACAATAAAGCTGATCTGATCTGTGCATCATGTACACTGTGTGCACATGCTACTTGCTATGTTGCGGTTTGAGCTCAAGCTGAAAGTGGCATGTCACCCTGTATGAGAAGTGATTGCATATGACAGTGGCAGGGTGCTGATCATGTTTTCACTGTTCTGTGTGCAGTTGATGATGAGTTCACCCTCAGAAGTGCCATTGAGCGATATGAGGACATTGACATATCATTTGGGGGCAGCAGAGAGCACAATTTGCTCATAGTATGTCTCACTGCCCCTCCTGCTGCTGTGTTTCTTGCAGTCATGCCACTTGTCTCACACGCATGTCACATCAATCAAATCAAGCATCTTGTGTGGCAAGATCTTTGGCATTGGCACATGTTGTCTAGGTAGACCTGCTTCCTTGCTGCTTTGCCATATGCTGTCATGCCTTGATTACATCTGTGTACATGGTGACCCTCTTGGTCAGACAGGCAAAGCAAACTTGTGATTCTACAAAATGTGCCACGAGAAAAGATCTCTGTCACATTGGGTGTTGGAGCCTGTGGTGTTCAGTGTACCCAGTCATACATGCGTGCAACAGCGCAGGCTATCCAGCCAGTGCTAGTACCTGTCTACATACAACCTGCTGCACGTGGGCAAGTGAATGCTTGACGATTTGTTCATTGTTGAGCAGGGTCTGGCAGAAGCCAAGGAAACTGGAGACAGTCAGAAATTTACAGACGCAGTTGCAGAGTATGACAGCCTGACAAGATTGGACGCCTGGAAGACTCAGCTCTTGCTGCGTGTCAAGAAGAGGTTGTCAGCAGTTGCTGATGGAGAGGAGGAGGACCTGACTTAAGATGTGGTGTCCCCAATGATCTGTGTGTATGCGCATGATTTCACTGAATAGCTAGCAGCCTCCAGGCTGGTATATGACAATGGTGCATGTAAATGTCAACAGCTGGTGTGACTGCTCCTCTGTATCATATGATGCATCCATAAGCCAAATTCAAGGGCATTCATTGGTCATCGGCTTCATACCACTAAGAAAATTCAAGGACTCAATATGCGACAACAAGCCTTCACAAGCGTCCTCCAGCAATTCTAGCACCTGCGAGATGTAGCAAACGTACACATGAATCTTGCCGCTAACATCTGCTGCAAGATGACTGATCTCAACAAGTACACTGCAGCAGTCTCTACAGAAACGCCTTCCAGCGACCACTGCCATTGGCAACTTTATCTTTATGTGATGGTCAGCGGCCATGCCATTGGCATGGCAGGATTGCAAAGCATGTGCATGCACTGCTGTGTGCAAGACAGTGTATGCCTGTCATGGATGCTGCACAGCATGGCATCAAGCAATCCTGACCTGTTGCATATCCAATGCATGCGCTACACTGCCTGAGAATATGTGTGCCTGTTACACAAACACAAGAATGCTACAGAGCCTGACATGTCAAAGCTCAGACCTTATCAAATTCCTGAGGGCCTCCGTGGAAAGGATCTGGCACCTCTGTTGCTCCCTGATACTCACCCTTCATCAAGTAGGTGGTCATCAACTGGACCTGCATTTCACTTTTGGAATTATATATGGTAGCTGATGCAGTCACACACTCCAAGTCAGACGTAAGAGAGTCAAACCTCAAAATCAACGCTGGAACTCAAAGTTGGACTCAAACTCATAATTATGCTGAAGCCCAGGCCAATCTTGTAAGACATTTCAGAATTCATCTGTGATGATTGCCTTTCATGCATAAGCGAACACGTGGAAGTGTAAATGCTAGAGCAGCTAAGTGAGACGGAGCAAGCTTGCTGCAGGATTGCAGTTGCCTGGTGCTGAATGACGCATGTGATGCATGCCAACTCCAGCTGACCTGAGCGGCCATGTATATGCAGGTTGCAGCCGTAATGAAGCTGTCCATTCACCTTATCCTTCCAGTTGCTTGGAATAGATTTTTGCAAATTGTCTTTCCAGTACTGGGCTGCCTTCTGCACCTCTTGGTTGTTCTCATCATTCATGTTGATGATGTAGTCAAAGTTCTGGAAGTCCTCTGGCTCCAATGGTCTGGAATCTGAATAAGAATCCAGATTTCGCTTTTTCAGGGCATCAATCATTCGTTCATCCACGGTTCTGTCTTTGTGCTCTTCCCAGTGGTCCTTGCTGTCTAGCTTGTACCTTCAAGCAATAGCAACCAAGCAATGACAACACTGCAGTTGCTGTTGTCAGGACAAACAAGCATTGGACAGTCACATCTCTGTGCCCTTCACAGAAGCAATCTGCAGCATTTGATACATACACAGGTAGCCATGAGAGCAGTACATGCTGCAGTGTTCGCTAAGCACCATCATGATTGCAGTACAAATTGCCAGCAGGATTTGTGAATGTCTCGCAATTTGCTGTGATAGGCCTGTATGTGCTCAAATATGCACACAACTGCATCAAGTCTTCATTGAACATACCAGTTTTCATGTCCAGAACCACCGGTGCCACAGGAGTCAATTTCAAACTCGTCACGCCATTATCATCAATTCAACACGTGTACTTGCAGGCTTTCTTTGTCCCAACCAGCCCCAATGGTAATGCATGCGAACAAATCCGACCAGCGCTACACTGACCTCAAAAAGCTGTGAACAGTGTTTCACCAAGATTGCCATCAACCCCAGATGTCTGTGTTTCACCAAAGGACAGATTTGCCACAAAACACACAAACCCCCTGACGATGACCATTGCCTGACCTGGTGGTTTCGACTCCTTTGGCATCAGAGCCCCAGTGCTCTAGGCCATTGCTACAGAACTGCTGCAGCAGGTCCAGCCGCTCTGAGGCGCTGATGTCAATGTGGCGCTGCTCTTTGATCTCCTGGAAGATCCATGGCTTCATCAGAGCACCCCTGCAACTCAGGAGGGGTTGGAAAAACAACCCTGGCATGACCCCCCTGGTGTGTTGTACTGTCTGTGATGTTCACAAGTTGTGGTTGAAGTGCTGCATTTGTGATGCTCAGAACAAGCCTGTGTGGAGGGAGCTGACTTGCGTTGCACGCGCCTGATGCTTGTTGGCTGAGCCACATTTTAGTTTGCTATTATTGTGAACAATCCCTGGCATGGACCCCCTTGCCTGCAACCATTTCTCAAATGTACTGACATGTCACTTGGCTGAAAGGATGGCAATTGAGAAACACAACAACATCTTATGTCCACTTGCAGCAGCTACGCTACCGATTTTGGTGGTTCTGTTTTCTTTGTGCAAGTCAGGGAGTTGTAAATGAGCTGACGTCAGTGACTGCCTGCAACAATGGCACTACAGTGGCAGCGGTGGTTGCTAGAGAGGCTGCTATGACCTGTGGCATGCCCCTGAAGTTGCAAAATGAACCAATCAGTCCAGTAACACATGTCCTGACTTGCCTAGGCATCGCGAGTCTGGCAAACCCTGGCTGTCAGGATTGATGTGCGTCTGGCTCAGTCACATGCTGTAGATATAGATGCAGAGGCACTGCACAACAAGATGATGATAGGAGCCGCACAAGCCATGAAGGGTCCAGGGTTTAGAGCTATATATGTTCAGGGTTTGTGTTTTATCACATGTTATCATACATTGTTCATATATGTTAGAGTTCAGGGTTAGCAACTGGCCTGGCAATCATAGCTGTTGCCACGGGGCTGTCAGCATTGATGTGTGCCTGGTAGTCAGTCCAAGAGAACACGTCCCCGTTGCCGATCAGGGGCAGCTCTGGCACCTGCCGAGCGCAGTTTGTCACATATTCCCAGTCAGCTGCTCTTGAGTACCTGCGCATGCATCACCAAAGGATGCGAAGGGAAAGTCATTGATCGAAGGCGCATGCACACACTCCCAAAGCATACATTCTCTTGCTTGCCTGCATTGAAGATTGCAGCCAAGCAATGATCATAGCAGAAGGTGCAAGCATATGTGCATGCATGCATGCATGCATGTAGCCAGTTTTGAGGTGTGCAAAATCATGATCAAGTGATGTGCTGGCAGCATTGCAAGGCATCGAATGCAGGCATGCAAGAAGCAGCGCAATTACAGCATGCAGTGTACTGTATGCGTGCAGCTATATCAACAACAAAAGACCTTGCAGGCACGACGCGCAGTTTAGGAGACTAGCAAAACCCAAAAGCTTGACACCACGACAAATCTCAGAGGGCTGCACTTTTCATGGCCCTGTGTAATATCAGGGTTTGGTGTTTAGGGTGCATCATATCAAGCTTCTCCTACAACCCATGAGAGCCTGACAAGCAAGTCACATCAGGTGTACCTCTGTTGGCGTGATCTGCCATGTAGAGTCACAGCGCAAGCACCCCAAGACCTGACTTCAGGCAGGAAGGTATGGGTCACATCTTGGTTGTCATTGAAACCCTTCCTGACCTTGATGGTCAGAGGGCAGCTCAAAACAGCGCTCATGCCTCGCACAATCTGCCCTATGGCTCGGGGCTTCTGCAGCAGTGAAGATCCAGCCCCCCTGTAGAAGAGCACTAGTCAGCTTGACACCTCCCTTAGTAATAATGACAAAAACTACAACATGGGCTTAGCCAGCAGGCATCGCATCTGTGCAACGCAAGTTAGATCCCTCCAGACAGGCTTGTTCAGAGACATTTCGTTTGCTTGGCTGCAATTGAATGCTGCTGATTCAGATTGGCCTGACAGATCCCATCTTGCTGTCAAATACTGCATGACTTGGGGTTTCACCGGCAATGAACACCGGTACCTCATGAAACAAGCTTCCTGTTGCGGATGCTGTGTGATGCGTTCTGCACTGTTTTCACGTGTTGCTTTGGATTGGGTGACAGGCAGAAGGGAGCAAGGTAAGGCAACCAAGACAGCAATGACCAAGCACACCTCAGCAGGCATTGAACAGACGAAGGTAGCATGTTGCAAAATGGAGAATGGAGCGCAACTTGTCTCAGCATGTCAGAAGACATCCAGCCTGAAGTGTGGCACAGCATCACAGTGAAATGAATCTATTCTAGGACAGGTTATGGGTTCAGCTGCAGCTGTGACCCAAGTCAACTTGAAGCACAGCACAGCACGGCACAGCAGAGCACAGCATGGCACAGCACAGCAAAGCACGGCTCGGCACAACACAGGACGCAACAGCCCAGCCCAGCCTAAAACAGCCCAGCCCAGCCCAACACAGCACAGCACAGCACAGCACCAAAGGCAACAGCAGAACCCACTTGCTGCAGATCAGATCAATGGGGCAGCCCATGTTGACATCCACAAAGTTCACGTCACAGTTCTCCTCGATCAGCTGAGCAGTACGTGTCAGGGCATCTGCATAGCCACCACACACTTGTACCCCGAACATATCTTCACATGGGTGGCGTTTCAACAAGGCCCATTCTGAGCCCTGCCCTTGGAGCAGATTAGTGGCCAGGGCCATTTCACCACAGGTTATGTCTGCCCCTAGCCCTTTGCAGATACGCCTGCAGCAGGGCAGAGAACACTACCAAATGACAGTGCCAGAGTGGAGATGGTTACTGCAAAAGCATACCAACACAAGCTATGCACAATGACATACTTTCAGCCAAGACACTGTTGTGACATACATGGCCATTTGCCCATCAGGAAAGTAATGACCACCAAAGGAACCATGACTCTCCACCTGTGTTGATATACTGTACTGCGGCTGTCACATTACTGTTCATTTGCAGAACTAGCAGATGATGACCAAAGGCCTAGTGCAGATAGCAAGTGACCATTGGAGTCATTATTACCTGTCATTTGTTTATACGATGTTTTGATGGTTGCTGTTGCTTTCTGCAAAGAGTTGTTGCTGACCTGAAGGGCAGATTGCCAACAGTGGTAAGAGGCGCCAGATATAGTTTGCCCCTGAAGTCGACGGCCTTCTTCTCCTCAGGCTTCAGAGGCACGTCCACATGCATGGCGCTGGCCTCACCATCCTCGTGCTTCCCTCTGCACAGCATTGCAAGAAGCAGGTCGTGCTTGACTGGTCTGATCTGTGCTATGAGATTGCATGCAGAGCCACCAGCTACATGTTTGATGCAAGGGCTCAGACGCAGGGCACTCTACAAGCATCTCAAGCAGCAGAACACGCCCACTTTTTCTGCAAAGGGGTTTTTTTTGTTTTACTGCGCAAAACAATAGCAGTCATGGGCAAAAGTCTTGCAGCCGACGGTCATACAAAGCAAATGGAGCAGTGCAAAGCGCTGAGCACAAATGATGAGTGAAGCTGGCGTCACTCAGATGAAGCAGCATTGCTTTGCTCACAAGGTGTCACACATGCAGGAGGCAGTATGCAGCTTGTAATGTGCCATGCAGCATGTACAATAGGCAACATGACCCTTGTTGCAGCTGCAGGCAAGCTTGTTACCTGTTCACATCATACAGCTTGACTGACTCGTCGTCTGCAGGCTGCTTTCTGCTGTTGGCATTACCATTGAGATGAGAGACTCCTCTGTCAGAGCTGAAATTACCCATGGGCGGTCTGTGCTGCTGAGCAGATGTGTGTGTAGTCTGAGTGCCCCCTGACAGACCATTCTGTGCTGTGCTGGACACAAGTTCAGTCTGTGCTGCTGCCGGCGCAGGTGGTAGAGCATTTGACGCCAGCTGTGTGGCTCCTGGCTCATCTGTACCTGGCGTTGATGCAGCCTGTGTCTCGCTGACTGATGGGCCACCCATGGCAGCTGCTGCAGCAGCGGCCAGGGAGGTCTGGGAGGCAGGGGCATCAGCCTTGGGGCCAGATAGGGGAGCAGGGGGCAAGGACTCTGGAGCCGACTGAGCAGGAGTCTGGCCAGTGGGGAGAGGGGTGGGGTTTGCAGCCTCCAGGGGAATGGGGGAAGTTGTGGGGACATGGAGTAAGCTCTCAGCTTGGGCGTCACCGGCTGCTGCTTCAGCAACAGCTGCTTCAGCAGTTGCCTGAAAAGGTGCTGCTTCCAAGCCCTGTGGGTCTGTGCGTGTCCTTTTGTTAGCTACAGCCTCTTCCTGAGGGGCACTTGTCTCCTCTGCTGATCGTTTCTGACCCTTGGGAGAGGTGTTGTTGTATCTGCCCTTTTTAGGCTGATTCTTGCGGCTGATTCTGACACCCAGGTCGGCTAGCACCTTATCAGCTCGCTCAAAGTTATAGCTTTGCTTCCTGAGTTGACTTTGCAGGTCTCTTGACATGGTGTTGACAGTGTCATGAATGATGGCGGCCACTGGTAGCTTTACTCGTGCTGGCACACCTGCACAAAGGAAAACTCACACATCTAAGGACTCACTTGCAGCTAGAAACAGCAGAGCATTTAGCACATCAGCATGTCTGGATGCACCAAAACCCTGCTGGTTGTGCTATTGTGCAGGGCGCAGATTGGACATACTCTGCATGCACAACACTGACATCAACAACATCAGACACTTTGGATGTTGCAAAATATGTCCTGATCAATTTGTGATGCTATTGCATGCAATGCAATGGCCTGAAGGGCAACTTGGCAGCTGCAAAAAGGAGATATGATACCTGATAAGTTGCCACCCACAGGCTGTCCAGGCTTAGTAGTTGCAGGGCCAGCAGTGCCATTGGGCATCTTCTGAGCAAGCTCAACACTGGGACCTGACGGCACCTCAGCATGCACAGCAGCATCTGCTTCTGCTGTTGCCAACAGCTGAACTTCAGTTGGTGCCTGATCAGCTTCATCTAAGGCTGTTGCAGACTGCTGAGCTTGAACGTACTTGGCAGTATTTTCATCAGGATTGCTGTGTGTGGATGCAAACAAGCATGTGATCCCTGCAATTCACAAACCACCCCTTGTCATGCAGCATTTGAGAAGTTGGTCTGTGGTCACAAAGAACCAGTGGCTGAGCACTTGCGGCACCAAAGCAGTATGGTACCATGCGTCGCCAATTGGGTTGCAAGTGGCTTGTGGTGAGGATGCGTACCGTAGGGACATCGAACAGCTGCAGAAAAAGGACACTGTCCAGGTAGCTCTCGTGGCTTCTGTGCTAGGTACGCTTGGATGTCGTGGCTGTAACGGCATTCTTTGTCAAACTCGCAGTTTCCTGCCAGAAAATTGATGCACAAGTTGACGCCAGTCTCACGCTCCTGCGCACAAACTTCTCTAAGGCCACAGTCAATGGCTGCAGTGGCCTCAGGTTGACCAAAGCAGCAGCAGCAGCAGCAGCAGCAGCAGCGTTTGCAACAGCAGAGGGTGCACAGCTCGTTTGGTGCTCACCCGCTTCGCCTGTCGCTTGGATTTCCTTTCTGGTGGTGCAGCTGTTGCAGCCGCTTCTGAGCTACCGACAGCAGCGACTTCCTGTCGAGAGGCTGGTGGTTTCCAATACTCACGTTTGACTGGGGCGATGCCCTTGCCAACCAGTTCTGCTGCTGATAAGTTGCTCAAAGCGCTGGGCATGCTGCCTTTAAGAGCGAGACAATACCCTGACCTCTGCCAACATGTTTGGAGTTTTTAGTTGAGTGTAACGCCAGCGCTCTCGTTAGTAAAACAGCTTTTAGAGGGAGTTTGATATTCTTCATGGGAATTTGACAGATTTCGACTTTTCAAGAAAGAAGGCAACGCGCGCGAAGCAGCTCGTTCACGGTGACGGTTACGTCGGCACTCTGTCGATCTGCTGTTGCGATCGGATCGTGCACCGGTTCAGCATCTCCGTACTGTTGTGCCTGGACAACCTTGGCGAGCAGACTTCACAACCTAGGTGTACGAACTGCAGAGCAACTCTGAGCAGGCCTGTCTTTGCAGTTTGCAGCTCCGCGTCGTCTATGCTGCCACCCCGCGGGTCAGGCTACGACCAGGTGTGCAGGAAGAGGAGGTTCTCTTTCGTCACATCTCCTCACACCGCAGTTTCAGCTCAACAGTGCTGAGTGAGCAGCATGAACAGGTGAAACCTAGCTCTTAGATACACAATGCAAACTGAGCAACTCATCGCAATGCTGACTTTGGTTTGCTGACCCCAGGTACAAGGTCACTAAACAGCTGGGTGATGGCACATACGGCAGTGTATGGAAGGCTGTCAACATGCAAACCAAAGACCCAGTAAGTGAGTCCGGGTTGGCTTGCAGATGTACGGCTACAGATTCATCATGCATGTACTGTGTTGCCGGAAGCTTTGCGCAGAGCAGAGTTGGATCCTCTCTGGCAATACAGGTGGCCATCAAAAAAATGAAACGCAAATTCTTCAGCTGGGAAGAATGTATGTCTCTGCGAGAGGTCAAGTCCCTCCGTAAGCTGAACCACCCCTGTGTGGTCAAGCTGAAGGAAGTGATTCGGGAAAACGATGAGCTATTCTTTGTGTTTGAGTACCTGGTTAGTTTCGTATGACTTACCTTGCCATATTGTTAGCCTTGTGCTCGTTATGCAGGGGTTAGCAAGCATGACAAAACTCATATGACGCTTCTTGTCGAGCCAATGTGGCTGCTGTCACGGCATGTATGCATAGCCTATGCTCCATGCTGCCTCCTGCCTGCCATTGAACAACAATCTGTCCAAGCTCTACAATAAACAGTGCACTTAAGCTTCACCTCACCACTTGCTACACAAGTCGACTTCTTTGTGACCTGACCACAGTGATCTACTGCATGCATTCATGCCCCACATCATCTGACCAATGTTTACTTATAGGATTGCAACCTGTATCAGCTGATGAAGGACAGAACCAAGCTGATGCCAGAATCCCGCATCAGAAGCTGGTGCCATCAGATCCTGCAGGGGCTTGCATACATACACAAGCATGGCTACTTTCACAGAGACATGAAGCCAGGTACTACCATAGCTTCACGTGATACCCATCAGCAAGACCACAAGTTGCTGTGCAGCATAATTCACAGTGATAAATACAATATGCAGACCCAGCAAGCAGCTCATCAGCTAGCTAGACTCAGCTCAGACCAAAACTCGCAAAAAGCATCAAGCAAATGTTACATGCATCATGAGGTTTTACACTAAAAGGCTTAAGGCTGAAAGCAGGCTCACATTGCTTTTGCAGCATGGTCATCAAGCATACATCCTCCATTTGACAGTGCTGCACAGCCCAGCTCGTACCTGCTGCACAGTAGTAGCAATAATGACAGTGGGCTGTCATCAGTCGACACACATGTTGCTCTCAGTACACCCTGATAACATGCAGCCTGCATAGTCTGTCATGCATGTGGGTGAGTATCTGCAGAGAACCTGCTGGTGCACCGGGATGTTGTCAAGATTGCAGACTTTGGGCTAGCCAGGGAGATCAGATCCAGGCCGCCTTACACAGACTATGTGTCTACTCGCTGGTATCGGGCGCCAGAGGTGCTGCTGAGGTCGCAGTACTACAGCGCTCCCATTGACATGTTTGCCATGGGGGCTATCATGGCAGAGCTCTTCACCCTGCGGCCATTGTTTCCTGGGAGCTCAGAGGTGTGCCTACAGCAGTCACAAACCCTAGGCAGAACACAAACCCTAGGCAGAACACAGACCCTAAGCAGAACACAAGCCCCAGGCATAACACAAGCCCTAGGCAGAACACAAGCCCTGGGCATGACCTAGGTTGCTCTGCACGCACCTGGTTTCTGGCATTCCTGAGCATCAATGTTTGTCATGCTCAGTCAAACATGATAACATGATAATTCATTCTTGTGCTGTCTTGTGATGCAATGGAACGTACCTAGTACATGCCGTATTGAAGCAGAGCGGCCACAGCATTCTTAGTCTTCACTGGTAGGCACAAAACATTATAAATAACATCAGATGCATGGTCAAATGGACAGTTTCCCATCAAGCATGCTTAAGCAATCTCCTTCTCAGAAAGCCGTGTACCTGCATAACAGCATATTCCTCACCACCACAACAAACCTTACTGTTTCCATCAACATTAGGGCCTCTGCATGTGCAATTCTCTCACATGGCTTGCACTCATCTGTCGTGTGGCGGTGTATTAGGGGTATTCTCACTGAAAGGCTAGTATAGTTGAACGGTAGCATTATAATACGTTGAGCAAACATGGTAGCTACCCTATCAGCATATGCGTTTTGGCATGGTAGAAAGAGGCAGCAGGCAGGGGTGCTAGCCAGCTACCATGTTAGCTGCCTTGCTAGCACGTAAGCTTAAGAGAACAGGGTAGCACAACGCTAGTAGGCTTTTGCATTTTCTTCTGTTTTGACTGCTGTCCAACAAGTGTCACGACGGAATTTCATGGAATCATAAAACTCAATTCATTTGCTAAAGCATTTGAAAACATGCCTGACATAGTTAAGGCCTACTGGGACACGAAAGAACCTGCTGAAACGCATCTTGCCCTAAAACTGACTGAGCCCACCAAGTAATGGTGCCAACGCCATCATTTGCACCACAAAAGGGGCAACCTGAGCATGCTCTTTGGGGATCTGCAGCCCCGCTGTCATAATACAGCTTCTGCTGCCAATGCTTGCCGTAGAGGAATTGGACATATTGGCAATTATTGAAACCATGTGGGCTGCAAATGAATGCACGGCACCTTCAGGGTCCACTTCAAAGGCCTGGCAGCTGTATTGTCTGGATAAGGCTGCAGAGCCTCTGCCTGACGAATACCAGGAACACTGGCTTGCGTAGATGCACGCAACAAGCTTTCGGGCGCTGCTGGCCTTCCAGCATGACCGTCAGCGGTGATGTATTGGTGGGCTGTGTCCTGCCTTGAGAGGCCACTGGTAGACTTGGTATGCTGACAGTCTGGCCTGAAGCTCTGCAAGCTGCTGCAGCACCTGGCGCAGTCAACATAGCCTCTGTTTTCCTCCTCACCCTCACCATCTAGACACAGAAAGGAGCTCAAAGCAGGGATGCACATGACAAACTTGTTCCGTCTGAAAAGCTCAATCTGTGCCGTATGAGTTGGTGTTTGTGAGAGCAGGGAAGCAAAAATGGCTGTGCACAGCTGCATTGGATACTTGCTTGCCATATTGTCTCAGTGCACTTGCGTTGTCCAAGCCTGCAGCCTGCACAGTGAGTCACCTGACTGCATGCGCACTGCATCAAATAAGGAGCGCAGTGGAAAGTTGTCGCGATGTGCTTCCATCTCCTTCAAGATGTCTGGCAAATATGGATGCTGTTGTGCCTGAGTGCTGATCTGCTTTTATGGGAGTGCCTGCAACTTCGCGACGAACTTGGGATATTTACTGTGGCGCAAACTCTTGCTCACATTGTCTGACACTGCCCCCGCATTGTCTGCCGGACCTTTTACAGCCTGAGCACCGCCTGTGGTCTACGCAGCGTGACTTTGTTCAGCCTCTCGCAAGACAGTGACTCCCCTGTATTGGTGTCACAGACTTCGCAAACAACGATGCCTCTGCGACCATCGATGATCGCCCAAAGAAGATCTGTCTGAAATCGAGAAGGCAAACCACTACAACCTTTCCTGAGCACTCTTTGCTGCAGCCATCAGCACGAAGGTCGCCGAAGGACTGC
>JAABUP010003024.1_pt1 | contig 30595 bp, 32 predicted proteins | sample 5559201 | NCBI WGS metagenome assembly JAABUP01 (sample SAMN10711887, study PRJNA513373) | rock metagenome | isolation source: Antarctica rocks | place: Antarctica | reverse complement strand
AGCTGTCCGCGATGCCCATTGCAAATCCCTTTTCATTCATGTTGTATATGTCCGACTCCAAAATACCATGCTGAATTCGGGTGGAGTTGTATAAATCGAACCATTTTTGGATGGTTTCAAGGTTCCCGGCATCCTTTCGATCCTGATTGAGGTTGCGGCTATACCGTGTCTTAAAGTCTGGATGTCGATGCAGAAAATTCTTATACCAATGTTGTCCTAGAGGATCCAGATCACCTTTGGCCGTCATTAGGTGCTTTGCCATGGATTTCAGCTGTCCAATCCGTGGAGGCCACCCTCAAGCTGTCATAGTATCAATCCATCGGATTAGGGCATCCTCCTCTTGCACTGACAGCTGTTGTTGATCTGTCTGAAAGACCTTTGCTGATTGTCTTCCTTTCCAACGAGCTTGTAGGGTAGATCGAGATAGGTCATAGATTCGAGCAATCTCGCGAAGAGAAACTGATGGATCATTGTTCAAATCAGCTAAGGCTAGGCTATATCGCATGGAAATATCAGGAATTGACTTAATTGATTCATCTGAGGCCATTGTGGATGTGTGGCGACGACGGGGTGGACGACAATGTTGATAAGGATGTTTGTGACTAATTGGGTGGCTCGACTGGGTGGCTGGCTCGACTGGGTGGCTAAGACGTTATTATCTCACGTGGCTTAGTGCACATTAGCGCCGTAGACCTTCCTAATTGAAGAAATTCGTGATTCTTTGGCTACCATGTACAGCCTTGGCAGGGCTACGCTTGGTACCGTTGCTCGTGGCGCTGCGACTTTTCCTGGTAGAGGCGCTGCTAGAGGCCTTTTCCGGTAACAATTCCCTCTTTCCAGAGGCTTTCGAAGTCTTCGCTACTTTCGATGGAGAAGTAGCAGCTGCTATGTCGTCTGCATTGCTACCACTACGCTCCCGTTTTAGGCCTGGTTTGCTATCTGTACCCTCCGACTTTGGTATTGGCAATGGTGCGTTATCTTCGCTTCCCTCGTCGTCCACGGTCATACGCTTCTCGTCAGCCTCATGCTCGATCTTTGCGCTCTTCAACGCTGCGTGCTCCGCTTCCTCCACTCCCTTCTTTTCTTCTTTGCCTTTCGCAGAGTGTTTGGCGCTGCCAAAGAAATTGGCAATGTTACTCTTGTTTTCTGTGCTGGATATTGGCACCATGAATGTTGGCGAGTTGTTGCCGACCTTCCCAACGTCTTTGCTGACGGGATAGCATTCAAGCTCTCCGTTGTATGGCTTGAGCAGTGATTGAAGTTCTTTGGACCATTCAGCGCGGTTAGGATCGAGCCATGTCCGGATATCTTCTGAACCATTGTTCAAGACGACGGGCATACGATCGTGGAGGAACCTTAGCTGCTCATTTGACGAGGTTGTGATGATGGTATAAGTGTAAAGCTTTTCGTCGGAACCTTCTCCCAACTTAGCCCAGTGTCCGTCATAGACAAACAGCGTGAGAACATACCTTCATACTGCGCACAATCCCAAAGACCAGCAAGACACATTAGCTGGCCATCCTTACGCTTCACGAAGTGCGGGACCTTCTCCTTTCCACCGTTTTTCTTCAGCCATTCATAGAAACCCTGACATACAATGATGCAGCGCTTCCGCTGCTTCATCGTATTCCACATGCCGCGGTTCTCAAGTAGCGAGTCGTCTCTGCAGTTGATTGTTTTCAGCATCGACCCGTAGTCAGGGTTGCGCTTCGTCCAGAATGGAATGAGCCCTGGTAGGATTGTCAGAGCTCGACGAAGACTCATATCGGTCGTTCACGGCGAGCAATATACGCACCCCATTTCATGGCTTGCATCTTATATTTTATCTCCTTGACTTGAGCCTCTGTTTCCTTTGGTACATCTTGCGCTTCGTCTGCATTCTGCCCCTCCTCATCGCCATGCTTGTGATGTCTTGCACCTGCACCGTAGTCAGGCACATCCGCTCTGTAAACTATCCCATGATATCCAGGCGCAAAATTGTAACTTTGTCGTACATCCTCGTCGTCTGGGGCTTCTTCTACAGGCATACCAGCTTCTTCAAGCTGTCTCCGGACTGCGGAGGGCCGCTATGATGCTTGTCAACAGCGAGAAGGATGAGGGCCATGCAGATGCCTACCAATCCAAGGGCATAACGTCCACACATATCTCGATGGATGTTTCGAGCATTCCAAACCAGTTCCCGAGCATTGATGCTCTCAATGGTGGATATACTGAGATCGTAGCGGAGCTTCAATTGCGGCGAAAACGTCATGCCGCAGCGAAGCGAGCCTCCCAAACATCGAGGTGCACATACAGTATGTAGAATACCCTATGTAAGTATGACCGCCTACAGAGTACTTCGTACATGGTACCACCAATTCTAGCTTCCACGACAACATACTAGAACTAGATCCCTGGATGGTTGGAGACTTGTTGATACCTGCGGCCTAAAAGCCCGATCCGCTTGTTCGAGGCCTGGAGCGATCGCATTTCAAAATTATGCTCAGTAGGGCCCTGCGCCGAAGCGTGTTCGAAAGCAGATGTGTGCGGCGCCGACCCTTGATTCCAGTTCAAGGACGCCCTGATGTCCTTCTTGCAAGACAGTCCCAGCCGTGGTCGAGGCAACTGACAACGCGAGCGGCAGCCAAAGAGCTATTCAAACAATACCCCTTCTCAGTCTCGTTAGCTACTTTCTTGTACGATGTCCTTCGATGCGTACAATTGTTGGATGGTAGAGCTAATGGATGATACATAGTATATTGTTTGGCGCCGGCTCTCTAGTTTACACCAATTACATATACAACAGCTACATAATCGGAGCCTTCAGTAAATTCCCAGAACCTGTCGCACAGAAGCTACGGCGCGCTCTCTACTATACCAACATCTCCCTTTCTCCCAAAGAGGCTGTCAAGTATTACGGACAAGCTCTCGCCGTTGCAGATGAGCTCGGCATGGATCCCTTCAGCGACGAAATACTTGGTGTAAAGATCCAATTGGCGAGTTTGATGGAGAAGATCCAGCAGTATCAGAAGGCCATCGATATTCTGGAGACGGTACGCAAAGACTGTCTGCGCTGGGTTGACGAGCTGGGCGGGAAACATTGGAACGACGGCAAGCGAAGCAGAGTGCTTGGGAAGACTGTTGGGATAAGCGTGAAGCTTGGTGAGCTGTACGCGAACGATTATGTAGCGGACACGGAGGCTGCGGAAGAGAAGCTTATCTGGGCCGTAGAGACGGTATTGAAAGAGAAGAAGAGAAGAGAGGATGAAGGGGTCAAGCCAGGGGAGGGGAGATGGATGACAAATGAGGAAATAGGAGGCGCACTAGAGTGTATGTCCCTTGATCTGCTCTTGGCTATGCACTGTTACGAATCTTGATGGAGCTGACGTGCCTTCCCAGCGCTTGGGAATCACTACGAAGAAAAGAACCAACATTACCTCGCTGCGCCGCTGTTTCTTCAAGCACTTGCCCTAGTGCCACAGTCGAATTGCCACTCAGTCGTCCTAAGTACGTCCGCCAACGTCGAACCCCAATGGCTTGCACTAACTCCCTCTGGCAGTGAACAACCTCTCGATCTCTCTCGCCCAGCAAATTCCCCCACCAACACCAGGAACACCCCCCATCTCTCGCCCCGCCCTCGTCAACAACGCCCGTTCCTGGGCGGAGAAGTCGTTAGCTATCGCCGCCAGAATCAAGCCCCCAGACCGAGACACGGAATGTGACATGGGCTGCGCAGTTGCGACGCACAATATTGGGGAGTTTGCGGAAATGGACGGGGACATTGCGGAGGCCAGACGGAAATATGAGGAGGCGCGGAGTATAGCCAAGGCGATTGCTTTCCAGGATGGTGTGAATAATGCTGCGGAAGGCTTGCGGAGGATAGGCTCACGATCATGAATTATTATTTCGGCATGTAGAGACCATGATACCGGGAGGAATTGTCTATGTGCTGTGATATTATACTTGACTACCGACAAAAAGAGCTGCTACTGGCCGCATATCCTAGAAGCATTGGGCCTAAGTGGAGGCTTTTTACGAAAATTACCCAGTCAAATCACTCCGCAGGTACACCTACGTGCCAAGCTAGATCATCAATACTAGGCCCTGTCTACTCCACCGCCTTTGACGGGTAGTGTGATCTCGTCTGCAAGCAAAATAGCCCAAGGCCTATAACAACGGCGGTGGAGATGTGAGGACGTTCAACTTACGTGCTTTTACCAAGCGAGCCAAGCAGCCCCAGGAGGCGACGGCTGTGAGGCGAGTTGGCGAAGTATCTCAGCTTCGTGGGAGCTACTACTACGCGTATAAAATTGTGATGAGTCAATGTCGTGCCTAAGATCGACTCTAGTCCAGAGGCGACGGGAGCTAGCTATTAGAAGTGACGTTCAGACGCAGTGAGTTTTTTGAGTCTTATTTTCTTTTGCTGGCATGCTTGAAGCTCTGTCAACTCAGAATACGAGTAATAGATTGCCACCGCAGTGCTTCACTGTCATAGACTATCTTTGATCTCGTATCCTGTCATTGGGCAACGATCACAAGCTACCAACAGTACCCTCTTTTCTCTAAGCCCTCGACATGACGCCCCAGGCCCTAATCGCATTATCCGTGTATCCAGCAAATAGCGTCTGCCCATCTGCACTCCACGCCAAACTCACACACTCCGGATCTCTACTCTTCTTCCCCGCAGTAGTAGATTGGTAGTCCGGCTTCAACTCATCGACCTTGCTCTTCTTCTCCAGATCGAAGATGATGATGCTGCTCGAAGTCGCTGCACACAGCCAGTACCGGTTCGGAGAGAAGACTAAAGCGTGGATTTCGTCGCCGGCGGTTAAGGAGTAGAGGTGCTTCGACTCGTTGAGGTCCCAGAGCATGGTTGTGCCGTCTTTGCCGCCGGACGCGCAGAGGGAGCCGTCAGGGGAGATGGTGACGGTGTTGATGTAGCCAGTGTGGCCAATATGGTCAGTTTGGATGCGGCAGGATGCGAGTTCCCAGACCTTGTGAAATGTAAGTAAAAGTTTACTGTAGTCGACTTGGCAATAAGCTCAATCAGGGGCTTGAGAAGATCATCAGTGCATTGGTGTATGGTTGTCTCATAGCCCGGAGGCTCTGAAGTAGCAAATACTTGTAGAATTGCAAAGCATCCTTTGATCCTCTCAAGCCCCTTGCTAATTGAAGTGACTTTGCTGAAAACCGTGCACCCACCTTCACCAGCTTATCCCATCCGGCACTGACGATTACTGGGTTTTGTGGATTTGGGCTGAAGCGCACGCAAGAAACCCACTCAGTATGGCCCTTGTCGGTGATAGTGAATTTGCAGTCTCCCAGTGTATTCCACAATTTGATCGTTCTATCGCGGGAACCCGAGACGATTTGACGGTTATCGGCGGAGAAAGAGACAGAGAGGACATCGTTGGTGTGGCCAACAAACCGACGGGTGGTGGCACCAGTAGAGAGCTCCCAGAGACGGAGAGTCTTGTCCCAAGATGCAGATAGAGCATAGGCTCCATCGGATGAGATAACCTACCGGCAACCTGTCAGTGCGGTTCCTTCAACTCTCTCCCGCTCATCTAGAGACATACACAGTCGGATACAATGTGAGAGTGGCCATGAAGACTTCGCTTTGGATAACCGTAGGCTTGGTCGTCGCGCGTGAGATTCCAAATGATAAGTGTTTTGTCGCGACTTCCCGAAAGGAGCATGTTTGGGCTGATGCCATGTCAGTGACCACCGGATTTGCACAGATGTCTTCTCCATACTTTTCCAGGGACGTAGCCAAGCTGGTGACCCAGCCACTGTGGCCCTCTAGAGTGCCTCGATGTACCAATTGCTCCGTCATACTGGGCAATTGGGAGGTATGGAGACACGTGGATATCTGCTTGAGTGATTGTAAGCCTGATGCAGACAACAATTGATAAGTCTAAGAGGTCTCAAATGCAACCTACAGGAGCTGCGCGACACAATTTGGTCGGTATTCGTGGTCGACGTAGTTTGTGATATTAGGGTTCTCAAACTGCTTGTGTGGGCGCGCTAACGCCAGGTTAAGCGAGTCAACGCTTGGACCAATAGTTAGTAAGGGAGCATCATGAACCTCAAGCTCCATGGGTCAATTCAGCCTCGTTGTTTCATTCTGCTCATCCTTGTTGCATCGTGTAACGGACCCTTCTTGTACTCTAGCACTGTGTGTGTTTCACAAACTCTGGCTGTATAGGCCATTCTATAATGCATTTTTATCAGCATTGCTTGTCCGCTTTGCTCTTTGAAGCATTAAACCCCGTGTCAAGGGAGTCTGCTTCCAGGGATCTTCCGGCAGACCGAGTAAGCGCACAGTGCCGCAAGAGGATGGATGGTAGGCCGAGTTGCGATTTAGAGTCACAAGAGTGTGACTCCAATGATTTTCTGTACAACGCTTCACCTACCGTGGAGGAGTGTTTCGCGGCTGTCTTGATTGGTCCCAAGGCTTCGGGTGGGGGCTAATTCAAGGTACTTTGCCCCCTTATATCAGAGAGGCGATGAGGCAGATTTGCCCGCTATTGTATGTCTTACCGAAGGTGTTCTTCCCCTACTCACGCCTCTGGTCTGTCAATTGACCAGATACTCTCATCTCAACTACCAAGCTGTTACAGCCATGACAGACCTCTTTTCGGTCACCACGAGTTCTTTTGCAGCGGTCGGGCTGGCCGACGTGGTGATACGTGTGGGGAAAGAGTTGTACGGCTTCCTAGCCGCGATTAAAGGTGCACCGACCGAAATCAGGAGGTTACAAAGCGATCTTCGGGATCTCGAACTTATAGTCTCTGAAGTAAAGCTCTACTGGGAAGAATTCAATCTTTCGTCCTCGCCCGCGAATCGTCATGATGTTCTACATTCGTTTGTCTCTTCCTTAGAAGCGGTCCGCGAGGAGCTTTTTGCCTCGGCCGACTTGGCCAAGACAAAAGAAGGCATTGCCAAAAGATTGGCCGGGAAGATCAAATGGGTCTTTGAGGAACGGGAGATTGCCAAGTCATTGAAGCGACTGGAATCCCACAAGGCAGCGTTGAATATTGCTCTAATACTTGTTGGAAGGTGAGCAGACATGTACTGCTTCCAAAAACATGACTGATGCTCTACTGACAGGCGTAATGACTTAACTCTTTACAAGGAGGTTGAGTCCATTCATTCGGTCCTCGAAGAGACAAGGAAGCAAACGGCGGCGAATGAAAACGTCCTGCAGGACTGCATCCAACGGGACACTAACAAGCTGGCCTCTACCATCATGAAGCAATCCCAAGAACACCAGCAGAGGCTTGAAGGTGTTCATCGCGCCGTATCTGCAGGGCAAACAAACCTTGAGCTCGCCAGTTCTGATGTTCGTCGGAATGCTGTAATGGTACAGAAAGGATTCCTTGCGGCGGAAAGTAATGCTAGCAAACGGCACAAGCAGATTCGCAGGAAGATTACCAAGAACGGCACAAATACTACTTGAGGCCTCAATGCTCTCCGCTCCGATATCCACATGCTAACAGCAACGTTTGCGAATGTCAGTATGGTTGAGACAAATACTGGGGGCGAGATAAACTTCAGCGGGCAAAGCAGGGAGGCAATATTGCTCCCACTTCTTTTGCTGCAACCCAGACTTTGCGAGGCAATATCCCAATTGCTCCTTCGGAATCAGCATGAGGTATCCAAGGAGCAACTAGAGTGGCTCAAGTCGGAGTTCGAAGGCCTTCTGGCCTCGTCAATGCAAGATGTTGCAGGCAGGTCTGAGAACCCAATGTCGTCCGTCATCGACAGCTCCCAATGCCTTCAAAGCTTCCCAGACCCATTTCCGAAGGTACAATTTTGCGAGCGACGCTCTAGTTCCTTACGAGATTTTAAGGCAGGGTTGGACAGCAAACGAAAACAAGATTTCGAGTATGGATCTGAAGCGGGACCAAGGCGAAAAGGGCGAAGGATAATACACAGATCCTGGTGTTTCGATTTACCTATCGGAAAGCTTCACATCAAAGCTGTAGTTGCTTCATCAGATTCAACTTCTCCTAGGTCGAGTCACCAAAGAGTCGGATTCTCTTTCGTACCACGACCCGAAATATGCTCCACAGCCTTGAATGCGTGGTTCACGAAATCCATAACTAAGAGACAAGCGCCGCGACTTAGTACACAGCTCAACGCATATACTGTCATTGATAGTAGTAACGATTTTGACGACATTTGCCGGCACGGTACCATCAAGGACATTGACGCCGCATTCAGGGAAGGAAAAGCTTCCCCATTCGCATTGGACGCCTGCGGCATATCTATACACAATGTGAGCATTTCTTTTGAAGAACCTCATGTACGATAACTCTGACTAGCTCAGTCGGCAGCGTACTATGGTCGCTTAGATCTGTTGAAGTATTTGATCGACCAAGGGCTCGGTCCCTGCAGTATCGAGTAGGTCTCTTAAGGAATTACGGATACCCAATACTGACATAGCATAGCGGAGGCAGTCAGGCCTTGTCAGGACTCTGGGAATCTCTGCAGGGCGGTGCGTACCATGCGTTCAATGACGTGGAATCAAGCCAAACAATGTTCAGGTTTCTGCTTGACCATGGCTGTGACATTGACGCTGTGTCTGGCGATTTTGGCCTTTTATTGCACTCAACAGTTCATGACTCGAGTGCCCCGTATACAGTTGAAAATGTTCAGCACCTGAGCCAGTGGACGAAGCTGCTTAAAAACGAAGGATACGACTTCGACAAGCGAGATCCGTTGGGTTTGACAGCATTGCTAAGCCACGCATCGTCTACGAGGGCCCTAAGCACGCAAAATGTCCGCTTGCTGCTGGACGAGGGTGCAGATCCACAGGCACAGAAGCAGCATGGTTCCAACGCACTGCATAAAGCCATGCATTCCCTCGATAACGGAGAGCTGTTTTTGGACAATGTCGATCGCAAGCTACGCCTTCTGATTGGAGCTCAATGCGATGTCAATCAATGTGACATCTGGGGACATACTCCTTCTGATGATGCTTTATCCTATGATTGCTGAGATGAATGGTGCTCGGCATTAGAAGCTAGTGGGTTTGATGTTTATGACGTTCTGCAGGCTGATAGAAAGCACAAGGCAAAATTCGTAAAACAGAACAAGGGACACCTTTGTGGTATCATGGATGGAGTCTACGAATATGAGTCGGAATCATGGGACGCGTTGAATGACTATTTGGAGTGGAAGAAGGAGTCTGTTGACTGCTATGCAACGATAAGGGTATGTGACCTCAAGAATCTGTCCCACCACCATCTCCTGTACAGTTTCACAATGACCACGACAACTTACAAACTTCTGGAACAGAAGCTTGTCAGTCGAAACAATGCTCTCCCATGTGAGAAATATCGAGCGGTTGCGGACTTCCTTGAGAGCAGCACGATGGAGTTACTTTCAGGCAGAGGCGACTTACGAAGAAGTCCACAGCGAGATTGCAGATCTTGTTGACTCTGACTGTGACCTCACGGATTACCTTGAGGCTTTCTTTCGAGTTATTCCCGGGAACAAGCGGTTTACAAAAACAGTGTTCAGGTTGCGCAAGTGGGATATCCACGACGACGTCATCAGCACCTTGAACAGGATGAAAGTTAGGGCTCCATTGAAACGCTATCCCCGGAGCTAGATTACATGCTGACAGGTTCCGCAATGCTAGAGAGCGTACTATCAAAGCATTGAGAGCCAGGACCAGACCCTGGAACTACTTGACGCATACGCAAATGACGAGCATTATGGACGATTCCCTTGAGACGCAGAAGATAAGCCAGGACTGGACCGATTTATATTTGAGCGCTCCGCCCCTTTTCCTGGGTTTGGACCTACAAATATGCGCAAGGGTTCTTGCATTTCTAGAGACTTTAGAAGACGTCGCCATCATAGATCCCTCCATCTGATGAAACTGCTTCCCATAAATGCATTCCAGCTGGACTTGAGGCATTGGCCTTAAGGAGCTCAAGACAGGCTGCAGAGGCAGAGCATCATGATATGTCAGCTCATTGTCACCAGCACCTGGGTCTGGTTGATACATAGATAGGAGAATTCTATCGTACCGGCCATCAATGTCATCGGGCGATGCTTAGCGGTCTTGACTCGTATCAAAATTGCGTTGAAGTAGAGCTCCATCATGCCTCAATTCCGGGCGTTATGCGATGATGGTAATAAGGACAGTGACACGGTAAAACAAGAAGACACATGCCCTAACAATCGAGGTTTACCTGCTACACTCCCGCTGCTATACTTTGTCAAGACCTAGGCGATACTGACGGCGCCGTCCAGTTTACGGTGTTCCCAGTCCTTCGCCCTTGTCAAGTTATTCAAAGACCGTCAATTAAAGTCTCAACGTCTTCTCACAGATGCGAATCTGTGTTGGTGCCAATGGATGTCATAGAATGTAGACTACCACAACAGACGATCTCACGCAACACTAACCTAACATCGTGCCTTTGTTAAAGGTGTAGTGAATCCTGAAGCCCGTACGAATGATAGGTTTATGCTTGTACTTTTCAGCTCTCAATAATAGCATGGACCAGGAAGGCCTTCGAGGCGGTCAACTCAAAGTCTCTGACGAACAGGAACAAGTAGGCAACCTGGACCAAAGAGAGCAGAGTCATAACTGTAACGCTCGGCGTGCCAGTGAAGTTCAATTCCAATGCCAAAGACGGACTGCAGTGCAACGCATTCGCAGGAGAAGGACGGACAAGCTGCTCGGTATTGCAGCTGACGATTCCTGCTAGCGTATGTACACATTCGACCTTCCCAAAGAGCTCGTTCTCCCAGTCGAGTCCCTCGTCCGTCCGTTATGAATACCTCCATTCAAACCCCAGCACCCTCGACTCTATCATCCTCCAGCTTTGCATAGAAGAAATCCCGTCGGCGGACGGCAGCCATATGGTAGCCTGAACAACCGTGAGCAAGACAGACGTCGGTAAAATATAGTCGCTGGAGATAGCTGGTGCATTGCACATTGAACGGGTAGAGCCTTGTGTACATACCGTACCAGTAGAAGTATCCGACACTTGTTCCGAGGCCTGTGGTCACAATCATTGTCAGCCCAATGCTTCCACGCAGCCTCTTCCAATCTCATCGCGAGGCTAAGGTTCGCATAGCCATATCTGGATCAAAGCTTCTTTGCAGACGAGAAGGCCGGCAATGGCGGTAGCTCTCGTTCGTTGACTCACCGAAGGCGACACTGAGGTCGAGTACGAGACCCCTTCGGAGCATCTGCGGAGATCATCGATCAGCGAATGCGCCTGCACAAGTCGATAGCCAATTCCGAGAATATGTCATAGGCTGGACGTTGGTGAGGACAGCCTAGGGAGGGCCTCTTGGAGGAGCTTACCCCAGTAATTGGTTTGACCGGCATGATGTATATCTCTTCCTAATGGTAGGAGATCTGGAGGTACTAGGAGTCTTCAGACAGCTTTTGTTAGAGCTGTCACTATGTGACCAGAGTAGGTTTGTTCGTGGTCAGATAGGCGCCGTAGCGCGAGGCATGACTAACCTCTTCAGGGCGGTGGATTTTGAATTTCATCACAGCTTGCGCGCATCAACAACACCGTATCGAACTGCGATATTGAAAAGCTCTGCATCAATTGCGCCCGCGTCTTTCAGCGCGATATGGTACCAATGATACCAAGTCCTTCATCTTCTCTCAAACGGACGTCACCTGCGGAACACCGAGAAACACCGCCTTCAAAGCGCCAACGCCAAGGCCTCAAACATCACCATCAACTTCGACATACACAGCGATCACACAATGGTATAGCGTCGGTACCCCAGGATGAATCCCTGATTCAGACCCTCTTAAGCCGCTCTGTCGGCTTAGCTTTGGACGCTGTTGGTTTTGATGGTGCAGATCCAGTCGCAGCAGAGAGCTTCCGTGCTCAAGTCGAAGAGTGTATGCCTACCAATGAAGCGCAAATTGCTTATTTATGGTAGTTCAATGTCTGATCATGCTCAGACATGCTTCACTTTCTCTCCACCGTCCGACATTCGATGTTGTCATGCCGCCGAGGGCGGCCAATACCTCAGGATTTCACGCGCGCCCTCTCTCTACACAACCTCACGGTCTCGTCTTTGATACCACACCTCCAACCGCCAGTCTCGCCCTCGCTCTCACAGCCACGACTAGAGATTGCCACTGAAGGGGAGCCTTTACAGCCAACTCTATTACCTTTCCTTGGACCTACTCTAAGCGGCGCCATTGAGAAGGACCAAAGTCCCTACATCCCGTCACATTTTCCGGCATTTCCAAGCAAGCACACCTACAAAGCGACTCCCGAGTTCACGGAGCGCGAGAACGACCCACGAGCGGTGCGCGAGCGGGCAACGGAAGAAGGACGGCTAGGCGAAGAGGCATTGCGGAGATTGATTGGTGCTGGAAAGTCTGGTGAGGACCGACACAGTGGCCTTAGTCATGGGAAGGGCTTGGCCGGATCGCAGCAGAAGAGGGACGAGATGTGGCTGAAAACATTGATGGCGGTATCCCAAGAAGAAAACCCCCCAAATGTTGATTTAGAGATTGGCATTGGTGGTCACGAAAGAGCACGTTCATCGGGAAAGCATGGCCCAGAATCTACCTCAGAGAAGCTAGAATTGGGTACTGTGGTGAATTGGGAGAAGGCCTACTGGAGGGTGGGTGCAGTGGGACATGATCCCAAGTTGCGGCGTAACAGCATATCTGCCGAGAAGGCCGATGTTGTGATGAAGGACGGAGGACCAGTAGTGGCTCCATGATGCATTTCTTGGTGTTGGAGGTGCATGGGACATAAGCATCGATCGGCCATTGCATAGCCTGGAGTTGGACATATATTTAGCGATACCCTAGTCATTGCAATAGTTGTTCCTATGCAGCGATGGAGATAGAGTGGCAGCTTGATGCGAAGCGTTCTGCATGATTGATGTCCACTAGGGTTTCCAGACCCATGTATAAAGCAAGTTTGCCGCGGATGCTTTGACAATTAAAGATTGGTCTCCCATGCCGTTGTCTCTACCGTAAGCCCATCAGCACATCTGCGTAGCATTATGTATGTCAGTTCAGTGCATTAGGCCCGTTCCCAAGATTAACATGATAGTTTTGTGACACCTGAGCATCGACGCACCTCCGAAACAACCTCACTATCGGCTCGCACTTGATGACTGTCCCACCATCACGCTCATCCTTTGCAATATCACAAGAATACTGCACCATCTCCACCAACTCACACTTCTGAAGATCCACCGGCTTCTTCCGCCGTCGATTCCTCGTCGTGATTTGTACTCTATCTGGGAGCTGAAAGGCGGGAAACACTTCAACCGGAGGGGACATTGTCTTCTGATATGGAAGCTCTGGAGCGTTGAGGAAGCCTTCAAGAGCGAGGAAGATGAGAGGCCAGAGGGCGAAGGAGATGCCGATGAAGGATCCGCAAGATGAGCGCGGAAGAACTGGGAGAAAGACTGCTCGGTGAAGTGGAGGAGGAGAGTCTGGATAAGGTTGGAAATGATGGCCTCGATCTTGATCAAAATGGCGCTGATCTGACACAACACAACAGCTACTACGTTCTTTACGCAATCTAGACGACCCACAACCACAGTCACGGCTGGGCATTCCAGCAATCGACAAATTATTGAACATCTTCCAGTATCCCCGCCAGCAGGAACCGCACGGCCACCAAACACCATGGGACTCCCCGCAACGCAGCATACCAGCGCCTCCAGCAGCAAGGCGCGCACCCAAAGCCCCAGTCATTGAGCTTACGTCGGCGTCACCCTGCTCCGGAACGACCCATCTACTCTACTACATCATCGCCGTCTCCATCCTCCCGGGCGTCTACAACGATATACGCTTACAGGGCAAGTCAGGCGCAGTGGTCGTACTTGACGCCCTCGGCCACTTCGATGTCCTCCGACTGCGTCAAGTCATGCGGCACTATATCCACGACCGAGTCCCAGCAGCGGCAGCAGAGGCACCCCTCTCCAAGCTCCTCGAAGAGGACATCGACTCTCTAATCCGCTCCTCCCTCCAACACGTCCACGTCTTCCGCCCCCAATCATCCGCCTCCCTAATCACCACAATCCAAAACCTGCCATCCTACCTCCTCGATTCCGGCCAGCACTTCTCAAGCGGCAGAGCCCTCCAGGGCGTCCTCCTCGACGGCGTCAGCGCTTTTGTATGGCAAGATAGGATGGACAACGACATCCAGCGGATAGAAAGCAATCACAATGACGCCAGCAACGCATTCGTCAAACGGTACCAGGAACTTGTAACAAGCCTGCGCGCTGTGCAGCAGCTATTCGACTGCGTAATCGTCGCCACCAATTGGGGCCTCTCCCCCATGATCTCAACTTCGGCGCCATTAGCGTTCCGCCCACGCCTGCCATCTATATGGTCGTCTTTCTGCACATTGAAACTAGTCGTCGAGCGCGTGAGTGTCACCAAGTTCCGCGAGGGATTAAGTGCGGAAGCAGCGTGGAGGGAAGCAAAGGCTAGACAGGAGGTCGTGGAGAAGGGCCGGTTTTCGGGATGGGTGAATTGGTGGGGGTGTGAAGAGTGGAGTGGAGGGGTAAGGGACGGGCTTGAGGCGGAGGGGGAGGGGTTTACTTTGAGGATTACGGGGGATGGGGTCGAGGTTGATGATGAGGTGTGTAGGTGGAGGAAGGGGTAAAGATGGTCGTGATTAATGATTGGGAGCGGTGGGATCATGGGGAGTCCATGGCGATGTTTTACAGACATCAGACGAGAATGACTCGCCTCGAAGTTGCCTTTGACATGATATGGACATGCTAAAATGCTTCTGAGGATGGTCGGGCACATTGATTTTGAGGGAGAAGTAGCACTAAAGGAATGTCACGATCTGCATCACTAACGAAGCATGACAAGAATAGTTGCAAAGCTATATTCGACGAATTCTACGCGTTTGCCACTTACAGTATATGACTCCATGCCACAATAATCAGGAACTCCGTCGCAATGCCGCTAACCACAGCTCTTCTTCAACTCAACCCCGCGGTTTGTTCCCCAAAAGGCCGGACCCGCCCGGCGAACCAACTTGCTCCTCCACAGACTTCCCCAGCCCAAGGCTGGACATGGCCCCTGCCACAGTCTCCACCGCTGGAGTGCCTGATGCTCTCTTCGCAGAAGCAGGTTTAACAGTCCGCTGTGTCGATGACGACGCACTCAAGAAATCGTCGATCTCAACCTCGCCGATACCCCGTGGCGTACTCTGTTCGTATTCCTCTGCCTCCTCGAACGAAGGGTCCCGACGCATCACGAACGAAGTATCCAGATCATCCTCGTCATCGGTAACCTCGAAGAATGCGTCATCCCACTGCACCGAATCCTCGCGCGATATCCTCGGTCTCGCACTATTGCTTACGAGATTACTCTCCGCCGGTGACGTGAGGTCAGGCACTTTGTCTTTGGCCTCGCGCCCCTCACTTTCCGTTCGTGCATGTTGCTTGCTTAATTGACCACGCACCGCCTCGCCCTGCGTGCTAACACCTTCTTCGATAGGTTTTGCGCGGTCTCCGCCTGGCTCTTGGCCGTCTTCCGTTGTGGCGACGTAGGTGTCAGCAAAATGTGTCTCGACCAGATGTTTGATGACCGGCCATCCGTAAGCGTTGGAAAACATGCGGCGAACGATCATGTTATTGTGAGCGTCTGGTTCGAGGCGAACTAGCACCTTGCGCCAGGATAGGTCACGGTGGTAAGCTCGAGCGATCTTTTCCTCGACTTTCATGTTACTAGTGTTCTGTGTATTGCTGTCATGATCGGTATTAGACCTAGTATTGCCATCATGAGACCCCTCAGACAATGGCCTCCTCCGTTCATTGGGGTGCTTTGGTGGTGGTGGAGGGATGTCCTCCGGGTGGTAAACCCGGTCGTGGAAGATAGTCCGAGGACGACTGGAAGGATTCACGATAAATTGCTCGCAGGGCAGCGGAGGATTCAATATGTCACCGGCAGACTCAAAGAACGAAGTTCTTGGGGGAGCGAGGACGTTGTTTGGATCTTCTAGTATTGAATCCCCTCTCGTTGCCACAGGGCGTTTGGTCGCTGATGACGACGTACTCGGTGTTGAGGCATTCTCCGAAGCTTCTCTGGCCTCTTCTGTTCCTCCTCCATCCATGGTCTGACTTTGATTATAGATTCTGCTACGCTTGGGAGGCTGAGGAGTATCTTTACTCTGCTGGTTTGGACGAAGGAGCGAAAGAAGCCCGCTCAGAGGATGCGGTGCTTGACCAGATGAGGTTTCGTTCGCTCGGCCAGCATCAGAAATTCCGTCCTGATCTGAACGTCCATTGCCGTCTGGGAGTTGGGTGGGTTCAGGGTTTGCCTGCTCTTGGGTTGTGTCTTCATTCGTCGCGCTCTCTGACGGTTGTGGCACGGTAGCACTTTTGTATTGTCCATTGAGTGTGTTGGTACCCTCACTCCCGTTTTCATCATCACTCGCACTGCCTCTTCCATCTCCCCATAGACGGCTGGGTCGATGCGAACTTGAATTTGCCCCTATCAGCTCGGCCCATCCCCAACCTGCCATTGTACCCACGAGACCATTCTCCCTTCTTGCCTTCTCTACGCGTCCTAGCCCCCTCCAGTCAAGGAAAAGCAAGCACGAAGTACGTAGTGGTACAATGCCGTCATTGACGACGTTCGAATACACTGTTCTGTTTCTGAACATCTTCAAGACTTGATGTGCAGGCCCTGTAGGCAAGACCCGTAATAGAGGCTTCGATCCCGGATCTTGCTGCCGATGTGCTCTTTGTCCTTGAGTGCCTATGCCGCCAATCATGGCACCCCAGCCGCTTCGAACAACCGTCGGAGCTCTCCAAGTAAGACCGAGATCTTGCCCTGTCCGGCCGACGAGACCGAAGTCAAGCGCAAATTTGACATATATTGGATTCTCGTTACTCAAGCCGAGAAAGGGTGAAGCCATCGCCACAAAGTTGATAGGCTTGATTTCTTCGAAAAAGTGGGGCGAGTGCTTGTGGATGTAAGCAATCGCATAAGTCTGGATGAGACCACCCAGGGAGTGACCAATGAAGCTGATGCTGGTAATCCTATAGGCAAGATGATCTGTCTTCCTAGGGGTTTTGCGTATTCCACTATGCGGATGCGCAGGAGGATTACCGTGATCGACTGCTGAAGATTGACTCGTGAAAGGCCGCGAGAGGGCCTTGGTAACAGACTTTTTGACAGGTAGGAAGGGTTGATCAGGATATGTCATGGCGAGCACATACTTGGCCAGGCGTTTTCCAAGGTACTGTATTCCACGCTCTGTGCGCACGGCGTTACCAGAGAATCCGCGAACAATGACTTCTTCTTCGTCATCATCACTAACATCTTTACTGTCGCGTTCCAGGTCCTCCTGACCGCCGGATAGTGGTGCCGTCGACGTACTCTTGCTCGAGTCTTTGCTCTCACTGTCGCCAGCATTCTGTTCTGGAGGCATCCGCCCCTCCCGTTGCAGACGTCTCGCCCGTCGCTTTCTTGCATCCTCCCGAGCTTGTTTCGCAGTAGCATCAATACTCTCCTTTAGATATAGCATATCTGCTCCCAAATTGCTATGTAGACCATGTGTTAAGACCACCAAATGCACCTTCTTTCGCTTCTTGCTTCCTCTAATACTACTCGAACTTTCCATGGTTGCCTTCGAAGCCGTCCTTTCAGCTGTGCATGCGCGTACATCTTCCTCTCCGGGGTCTGGATAGTCGGCTTTCGTGCCTCTATCCTTTCCTTCATCATTCCACTCCGGGAGCGGAGGTTTATTCCACAAGCTAGCAGTATCGTCCACCACTAGATCAATTGCCTTCGAATAGACTCCTCTGGGCTGCGCAGCTCCATGGCCCTCTTTCCAACTCTTACCTTGCTGATGATCCTGTAACTGTCCTGGCGCGCCATGTGTCGTTCCTCCAAGTGCAGCATAGCTCAGCTCCAGAGACTTCTCGTCTCGCCCTACCAGTAGCTCAAAGTGTACGACTGCAGATGTCGAAAAGACGACCTGTGACGATATCTCGATGATCCATGTAAAACTTGGTATTCCGCCGGTTGTCGTGCGCTTGACGTTCGCCTTCCCTGCTGTCTCTCGGATGTTATCCGGCACTTTCAGCCGTGCGTTCCAGCTTCCCCCGGCTTTCAGGTTTGGCTCGAAGTGTGGCACACCGCCCTGCCATGGCTTTTCGTGCTTGTAGTTGGGATCGAATGTTGAAGGGTAGCATGCAGCGTAAAGGGTGTATGGCCCGTGTAGGTAGGCTGCTCGGAGAGGCATTGCAGACGCATTCTTGACTTTGACGTGGAGGTGGGTAGGAGAAGGCAGTATGCGGTCATGCGATGGCGTGTAGGTGAGAGTGTAGCTGCCACTACATCAACATCGGTTCGCTGACCATCGTGGAGGCGAGCATACCGCACAACCTCTCCAATCTTAACGCTACCTGTTTGATGCAAGAGAAGCATGCTTTGGACGTGCCCCTCCGCTACACGACTCTTTCCCTACCAGTGGACCAGCCTGGGACGCTCGAAACAGATACTCCGTCTTCTATCTGAAATCGGTGATGAATGTGCGAAGTGACGAGCATCAGCCCAACATTCTACGCGCATTGTTTAGGGTAAGGTACGGATATGTCAGCAGAGCGGAAGGGTCCGTGTGGGCCTTGGCGGACAAAACCTCACAGAATTATTGCGGAGATCCTAGCTCCAGTATAGAAGACGCTCGTAAGGTTTTGACATGTCGAGGATTTCCCATAAACGTTCACTGAATTCTTCACGTTGTAAGTGGTTGGAGGTCAGACCGCACATGGCAGCTGCGATCACGATGTACTTGGCATGAGACTTCGAGGCATAGGCCGAGTCCCAAGTACCACGCTCACACGCTCCCTAATCAAGACTTTGATTCCAGTACACATTTAAAAATTACCAACGACGTCTACAACATCTCTAGGCTCTCTTCTCACTTCCACCCACCCGCCTTGGTTAACCCTAACGATTTTGCCATCAACGCACACTCGCCGCCAGCGGCTGTCATCTTCCTCAAAATTGATTAGCAGACCTTCTATATCTTCGTAGCCAACGGCGTCTTCTTCGACATGAAGCCCGCCATGATATGCCTTTTCCATTATTCGCATCGCCTCATCGCCTCGAATAGGACCAAAGTGAACGAGTCTCAGTTGTCCATCCAATGGTTTCGATGATGGTGAAATCGTCAACGTCTTTTCCAAGTTTGAGACTAATGTTGCCAGGATATACATATGCTCTCGCCGATTCAGCGGCTCCCAAAATTCCCTCCCGGCAGAAGTCCTCTTGATCAGCGAGACTTTACCTTTATATTTATGCGTTGGAGAGCCGTCTGAAGGTGACAGTAGTTCTTTGGCTGCCTTCTTAAATCTCTCGGCTCCATACTTGCGGTACTCCGATGTGTCGCTCTCTGCGACAAGGGACGCATGTAGGCCCCAGCTGCACACCACAGCACCGTACATCAGTCGTGCGCCGTCGTCACCTATTGGAGCTCGGGGAACTGACTCGCTTCGTTTGCCTTCGTCGAGAAGCTGCACTGAACCAGGCGAGAACCTTACGGTGAAAGTTGGAAGTGGATGGGGTATTCCTCTTACGATATTGGCCAGACCAAACGTGGAATCTTGGTTTGGGTTTATGGAATAGGCCAAAGCATTTCCGGTGCCCAATGCGAGGAGACCGACAATGGGCTTGACATAGGCTGTGCTGGTGCGAGATGAAAGAAGAACGTTGATCATGTCCACCATGCCGCCGTCTCCAGACAGCAGAATAATAGTTTGTGCAATGCCTTTGTTCGCTCGAGGCAAGAAGACTGAGCGGGTTAATTCAGTAACTGATTGATCAGAGTGCGTCTCATGGACCTGATAAGAGTTCCTAGATAGGCCAAGCGCCGATAGGGTTGGCTTCACCAAGTCCGCGAGAAATGCTGGAGCGAGGCCGGTCCCAGAGAGTGTAGAAACGATGACGTGCACATTGAGCATCTGATCCTGAGTTCGCCCTGGTAAGAAGTGCGCGGGACAAGCGGAAACTAAGTGCTCATCCAGAAACGCCGGGGGTAATCCTGATGCCCTGGTAGACTTGAACCAGAATCTCAAGGTTCCATCTTCTGATGTTGCTTGCGCAGTCACCATGTGAAGGATCGTAAAACCGGTTCCATGATCGACCTTGGATTCTTGAGCGTTCTTTTCGTTGGATCCATTTCCTCCAATAACAGTAATCACATTCCCTGAATCCAATGCACTTTCTTCGCCTGTATCAAGGACCTGCCATAAAAGTTTGCCATTGTCGTCAAAACTGTAGGTGAACTCGACGTGTTGATCATTGATAGTCCCGTTGGTCTTTCGCTGTCCAGATGATAAATCTGGCGGAGAGTCAAGATACATCTTCGCTGTGGTTACGCTTGGGTTCTGATGCAAATGAGAATGGCGCAAAAGGCGGGAGTATCCGCGCTTAGTCACTCCAGCTGGCTTGCTAGTTGCTACTTCACCTCATGCTTGCTTGGTAGCACCGGCTTACAATACATCGCATCTACTCAGTACTTGTACTCTGATATCAATCACTCACCTATCTTACACCGCCCCTCCTAATGCCATCCCAAAACCACTAAACAGTACTCCACCATGTCTGGGATAGGCATATTCTTCCTCGTCCTCATAATCCTCATCATCGTCGCTTCCGTCGCGTGGATCATCTTCACCCAACTCCGCGCTCGCAGACAAGGCCTCCCCGCCCCATCCCTCTCATCCTACAACCCATTCGCCAATCGCTCTTCGTCCCGCAATTACCCTTCATCGTCACCGAGCGGGATCGTAGGATGGTTCAGCGCCAAGTTCCAAGCGCTCAAGAACCGACGCACGGCTGGCGGCGCGTATGAGGAGCCGCTCGGCGGGAGCGGTGGCGGCGGAGCTGCTGGGAGGGGGAGGAGAGGATTCGGGCCGTTGGATCCGGACGAGGCGTGGGATACGAGGGTTGGGCCTGAAGCTGATGCATATGGACCCGGTGGGTTCTACGAGGAGCAAGAGCTAGGTCTTCATCCTGCTGCTCCGTACAGTGCAAGTGGGTACGGGGGTGCCTCGCCTGGTCTTGCGCCGAGTTTGCCGGAGTATGGGGACGAGGATGCGGCGAGAGGGAGGAGTAGGGGTAGTGAGCCAGGGACATATATCGGCGGGAGTCAGAGGGGTCTGGATGAGAGATATGATCAGGAGATGGGGAAGGGGCCGAGGGATGACCCCTTTGGGGATGCAGCTGAGGCAAGCGACTTGAGGGGTGTGAGTCCGAGGCCGGTCGAGAGGGGCGCGACTGGTCATGCCCGGAAGTCCAGTTCAGGAGGTCATGACGATAGTCCTACTGAAAGGAAAAGCATGTTTCGCGAAAATATGTAGATTGGGTTTTGCGAGATGTTCTGAAATTTATGGAGGCTTCACGGGAGTTCGATAGCATGCGCTTGAATGGTCATACAGTCGCGTGCTACATCTTAACTTATGTCGAGCACTCCATACATGTTGTCATATCCGTCGGGAGGGATCGCTTTGACGGCTGTTCTGTCCGTGATTTCCTTCCTTCGCCGCTTCTTCTGGGGCTCAAATCCTTCAATTGGCGAGTGTGCTTCCGAACATACATCCTGCACTTCAATACGTCCAGCAACGCCATCCTTTTGATCATCCCAATCGGTGAGATCAAAGTCTGCGTGTTCTTCTTCGAGTAAAGAGAACATCAGAGTCATCACATGTCCCCAATAACTATTCGACCGCTGTTCATTTCCCAACTGATATCGAGACGGAAGGAGCTGCTCTAGGGGCGGCAGCTTGCTCAGTTGCTCATGAAGCAGCTCTACCAACGCCTCCATTGTTCCCCCAGCCAGCGCTCCCTTGACTTGTGCAATGATTTGCTGGAGAATTCTCAGTGAGTACAATACTCCTTGCGTTTGCGCGTATAGATGTATGTCCTCCCAAATCAATACCGAATGATGTGGATACCCGCATTCCATAAGTCGCCTCAGTCCATCTTGGGATGGAGTTGGCTTGTCGTTCTCCTTGCACCATCGGCAGAGTTCGTACAGACCATATATTCTCCAAAAGTCCAGGTTGGAGAGGGTTCCAAGATCACTTCTTGCTCTCTGCAGCCTTTCGAGCAAAGATTTACAGTATATTTTGCACTCATCTCTCGTAAGCAATTTCACTCCTGTCGGTACTATCCTGTGACCCCGCCGTCCATACTCTCCGATAGTCGTGGGTCTTGCGAGATCCTCGATGGTCAGATTCAGGAGAGAATAGGCGAAAGTTCTTAAAGAAGAAGAAGTAACCCAAGCAGATGATCTTGAAGGATCATCGAGCAAGAAAGGCAGATACACTTTGGGCTGACATTGAGCGTCATCTGCCTCCCCGCTTGTTGCTTTTCCGAGGGCGAGCGCCCTATACTGTAGGAGAAGTTCAGAAACACGCGGGTCGACTGGTTGCTTCTTAACCATGCCTTCCTCGTGCGGAACCAAATCAGCCTCGTTCGACGCGACAGCCCTATAGCACTTGACGAAATCTTGATATCCGGCATTATCGTCCGTGCTCTGAGCAAGTAATCTTGCTCTGCGGATGGCCTCGTGGAAAGATATCGTGGAAACTCGGGTTAGCTCAAACGCAAGGCCTCGCAAGTCAGCCAGACCTAAACGTGTGGCAATGTCTCTGGGACTGAAGATCATTGTCTTGATGCATTGTGACATGTCTCCTGCGCCAGTCAACGTAAGATCCTTGAAGAATGAAACAGAGCCTTCTAAGCCAAGGTCGCCAACCAGTAAGTCCGAGTCGCTCGAGAGGACAACTCCACCACATGTCCGAGCCCGAGTGGCACAAAAGGTATCTGCTTCGCCGGGAACCACTTCTGTCATAGTCCCATATTGGCTGTGCACCAAGGCTTCGATGACTGTCGGAACAAGGAATGGTGACGCTGGCAAAGAAGAGAAATGCGTCGGGACAGGATGGGCATCATCAAAGAGCTTCCATACTTCCACTGACCTTGGAATTGATACAACCTTAGGCGCTTTAAGACTACCCGGATGTGTGGATTTATAGGTGACCAGCTGCTTCAGATATGATTCTAATCTTGCTATCCGGATTGGTTCCTTTGAGGCTGGGAGGAAACCATCAAAATAGAGCTTGTCTCTATCATAGTATCAGACACCACTTTACGTAATATCAATGAATCCGTACTTACATGACAATGTGATGTTTCTGCAACTCATCAAGGAAAATGACAGCGCCTCTACCAAGCTCCTCGTAGGACGGTGCTGCATCAAAGGCATTGCTGGACTTAGTCTTCCATGCTAGCAGACGATAGTAAATGTGATACGCAAGTCCGGGACCGTCGATTATGACTTTATAACGAACCCTGTGTGCCGGCGTATGACCTTCTGACGAGCAGTTACCTAGTTCAACCGCAGTCGCGTATGGCTGGAGATAGGTAATCAAATGTGGTACGCCCATTGCAAGCACACGCTCTTCATGCAAGGCATATAGGAGCCTTCACGTTTCGCTGTCGGAGAGTGAAGCTGCTTGTTGAACAATGTGTGACTGGGACAGAAAGTGAATGTAATAATGTCTTGCGTACTTTGTGAATCAACCCACAAGGATCTCCGGTTGTCGAAAAGTACAATGGAAGGATTATAGATTTTGGGAGGCACGAAGTTTGTCATATGGGTGTAGGAGTGAAGATATTGCCTGCATGGCAAACCCCCTCGAGCGAGTCGATCATACGTGAGCGGTAGATTAAGCAATATCATCGCGACTTTCATTCCAGCATGTTGAGAGCATCCTTGCTGACCACGAGGATGCCAAAAGTAGGTCTTCTCGCCTCGATATATGAGCCAAGGAGGTAATACATTGGCAACTGAAGTCATGCCATGCTTCGTTTCATTTTTTGTATGTTTCTATCGCGGCTTACATGCATTACATGGCAAACCAAGTTCTGAAACGCCATCGCTATGCAATGTTAACGTTTCTGAGATTGAAGGCCTCAAGTCCTAGCACTCCTCAGAAACCCCACGACACCGGCGCAATATCCCACAAGACCATTCAGCCTCTTAGCCTCCGTCTCCTGCTCCGCTCTCCACTCCTTGAGAGCCTCTACCAGCCTTTCGTCCTGCGTCACCACCTCCCCATGTATTCGCAAGAAAACTGCCATCCACGCCTGCACGAGCTCATAGTCACGCCTCTGACGCAGGCGGTTAGTCAGAGCTGACACGAAGAGGGTGAGCTCGATATTTGGTTGAAGCGGATTGAGAGAACGAATCTCGATGTCTGCAGCAGCAGGGGAAAGGGTCTTCAGGTGGGAGATGATGGGCTCGTAATCTCCACTCTCACCACCCAGCCTTAGTAACGTGGTGAACTGACTATCTGCTCCATTACGGTCCATCTTCCTAACACGGGAGCGATCCGCTGCAGTGACTTGCGTTTCTTCATTGGCAGGGGTGTCTGATGCTCTGGCGTTCTCAAGAGACGGCAAAAAGAATGGGGCTTTTTCGGGCGCCTTGGGTGGTTCTTTCGGTTTGTTTCGTTGCTTGATGACATCCAAGTGCAATAATGTCTGCCAGCGACTTCTGGGAATAAGACTAAGAGACATGATATCTTGACTCAGTGGATCTGAAGTTGTTGGGAAGTCATCCATACTGCCATTATCATCGTCCACTTGGTTAAAGGCTGCATCTATCAGACTTTGGCCACCCTCGCCAGACACGGTGGGCGCATCCACTTTGACAATCTCGTCCTCGGAGATATTTCTTGTTGGCACGTGGATAAATAGACTGCGATTGTTCCATATGTTAATTCCGACACCGTCCGCATGAGCCGTGGCAAGGAACTCTCCCGTACTTGAGAATGCAAGCGCCGTGCACGTGCTGCCTAGCCTGATGGCATCGATCAGGTGTCCAGTCGGTAGATCCCAGACACGTATGACGGAGTCCATAGATGCAGCAACGATCCAGCGGCCGTCGTTGGAAAAGCACTGTCAGATCTGTCAGCCTGTTTGCTGTTACAAGCGTCCGATAACAACGCACGAAATCGCTAATCTGCCCTGCGCAGCCCCATAGCTCGCGGACTAACTTCTTAGTTTCAATATCTAACACTCGTATGGAGAGATCATCGCAGCGGAGAGCAATAAGGTCACTTGGGCGATAATACTGTGAACCTGTGATAGCTGTCATCGGATACCAGTCGATCTCGTCTTGTAGGATCCCAGTGGCAAAGTCCCAAAACTATCTCAGATCAGCTTCCTGCGTCTAGGTATGTCGAGGCTGCTCGAATGCACACCTTCACTTTACCATCCAAACCACAGCTTATGGTGGTTCTATTGAGTCCATCTACCATGATACCAGTTACAGACTTCGTATGCTTGCCTTCACCAAGCCCAAATATCCTCGGTTTTATTTCGTGGTCTAACATGAGCTCGTTGCTGCTGGCTTGGCATACTTTCAATTTCCTCATTTGGGCGATTGTTAACTTTGGTGGAAATCTTTGCCGATGGATCCCTGATTGGAGATTGAACATGTCGATTCCCCCGTCTGACGAACCGATCAACGCGAAAGTGCCACATTGCGTGATAGCCACACTCTGGAATAACAACTTAGCAACTAGGAGATCATATAATACCACAGAGATTATTACCTTTACTTCACCTCCATCAGTAGTCTCAAAAGCCCAGCGTCCGGCTCTTTTGCGGCCCCAAAACCAAGTCCTGGCGAATTTATCGCCCTTGTGTCCTGTCACTACGCTTTCCCAGCCAGTCGCATTACTCTCTGACGCCTCTGCGCCCCTTTTTTTGCTGCTTGTATTGGTCCACACTGATCCAGCACCGATTGAAGCTCCCATCCCGCCATCACGGTTTAGTGAGGCTGCTAAACAGGTGATCTCGGGGGCTTTCAGGTCCTCAAGGCTAGTACTTGGCTGGGAAGGGCCAAGACCGTTGCCCAATGTGCCGAGTTTCCGCCCCTTTTTTCGAATGTTGCCTTGGCTTAACTCCGTGCTCTGACCGTCGCGCCGCAAACTCCATCCCCACAGACTTCTATCTCTTCCTGCGCTGAGCAGCCACTTGCCCACAGCATCTGCGCCATCGGCGTCCGAAGACAAGAACTCAAGTTGTGTCACTGGTGCAGCATGACCGCTACGTGCGTGCAGTATCCGCGGAATAGGAGTGTATGGAGTTTCGTCAAAGATCCAAGACTTGAGGGAATTGTCCATTCCACTTGACACAAGCACAGGTTGACCCGGAAGAAATTCAACTTTGCTGGTGCCACCTGCAACACCCCCGTGTACATTTGACGGAGGATTATGTGCTCCTCGTAGGATTCCCATCAGTCGACCCCCTTCATTGAGGTCCCAAAATGTTATATGCCCCTCATGAGAGCCGGCTGTTGCCATTACTCCAGCTTTCCTGCCATCATCTCCAGCACCTAGCCCATCGGTTCGAAATGAGATTGACGTAATCGATGCTCGATACGAACCACTGGCATTGAGAGTGATAATCTCCTTGTCGAGCCGAACGTCATGAATGATGATGGAGCCATTGCTGTACGCAATGGCCAGGAGGGAAAAAGCAGGAGTGGGCTCAAGTGCGGTGACTGATCCTAAATCATACGTTTGCGGGAGTATGGTGTAAATAAGCTTGCTACGACCCGGTCAGCAGGCAACGCCGCCTAGGACTTTGTATATCGCAGTGTTACCCAGTGCTCAAGTTCCAGACCTCAACGCTTCCATCTTGTCTTCCAGCAAAAAGCTTGTTCAGGAAGGTCGGCATAGTACAAAGCGGCCCCAACAACGAATCGTTCGCTGCCCCATTACGTGGGCTTTGCAATGTAAGCGTCGTATAATGCTCGTACGTCGCCGTTTTCCAGACTTCAATCCGCGTCATACGGCAACCTACGATCCAAGAGCCAAAGCACAGTATTTGCTTGAGGCACTCCCCTGATCGATCTGGAACTTCCAACTCGGCGATCTTCTTGCCTCGCTTGAACACCCAAATGCCGTTCTCTCCGCCAGGCTCCTCCCGACCCCATGCTGCAAATACTCGGTCTTTCCATGCGAATGTGGCTGTGATTGGCTCTGGTGTTTCTGGTCTGCTCAGAAATACCAAGTTGAGTCCTCTCCGCAGATCGTAGGTCTGCAAACACCGGCCAACGGAAGTACTGATCTGGAACGTTGTCTTACCCAGTGGGATAGAGGTAAAGGGTACCGCAGTAGGAGAAACAAGGCCTAGAGTCTGACAGAACAATAGTGTCAGTATTATGCGAACGACAATCAGATCAAAGCCACGGTACCCTAAACGGTGCAAAGATCCGTGATCTCGCCGGACCCCTTGACACGTCGCCGTTGCTGAGCTTCAACCGCTTGGCGAAGGGCTCATTAGCGCCATCAACTGCTACTGCTGACGGCATATTCGAATCCGGGAGTGTGAAACGAAGCTGGTCAAAATTTGGGACCTGTCTACTAGACTTCTCGGCACAACTTCCTATTTCGTCAAAGTCGAACAATTTTACGGATGACGTTTGTGTGACTTTGCCTTTCGCCTTTCACACATGCCACGGCATTGACCCGCACATTGATTCTTCCCCATGTTGACCGCAGATAATCGGAATGGGGCGCTGTCACGTTTGCCGCAGGGTTCTGCCACGGTCGTTCACGTTGACACGTGCCTGTGATTGTGCAGCTTCACTGGTGGCCGCTAACGATCCAATCAGAAGATTGCGGTAGATCTGAGGTGTCGTATTAAGGGCTCGCAAAAATGGAATCTCAAGGTAGCACGCACAACAAGCAGAGAAAGCGACGGCACCAGTAATAATGGCGCTAATGATCGCTCGACAGATCAAGATTACGCCATCATTGGCAATAATATCGATGCTGTTAGCTCTCCAAATACCTCCGCTCCTCCACCAGTTTCCGCCAATTCTACCGTTCCGACTCCACCGCGCATCAAGTCGCGAACGACTTCCCATTCCTTGCTTTCACCGTCTACTGTCACGTCTACTGCGAGCCGCAAGGGACGCTCTGCAGACGCCGATACCAGTGATGGCACTGTAGGAAGAGCAAGCGTTTCTATGCCACCACCCGCAACAAAGCCAGTCACCACTTATAAACCTCCTACATCACGACGGCCGTCTGTCTTATCGGACAGGATTGCGGTGTCAAGAACTGACCGTAACATGGATGGGGCAATTGAGAACACCTCTGGTGGCTCTCCCGCACTAAATGATTCTGAGAGGATGCCGAACCCGACAGGCGCTCAAGGAAGCTATGTGCCCGGATCACCTCAAACACCGGCCGACGCGGATCTTGCACTTCGGTCTCCTAAATCTGCTGCTACCGGTTCAGATGTAGAGACCAAACGATTGTCGATTTCTTCGCTCCATTCACTTAGCTCAGCTATCTATGGCGGTGTAGGAGGAAGCGCGGCACCCAGCGCGGCTGGTTCTTATGCTGGATCCGTGAAAGGCAATACAGATAGGGCGAACCTCACATCTGCACCTATATTCCTGCCACTTGGGTCTAACAAGACAGAAGCCTCGTCGATTGCTACTACAGCTACTGACCCAGTGTCTGTCACCACCGCTTCAACCTCGCAGTCCCCTGGTTTGGGAGCATTGTCCCCATATTCCCTCGCTCCGAAAGATGACATAACCCATTCACCACTCATAGCCTCATCGCAAGCATCGCAGACACCTCAAGGCGCTCCAACAACAACGTCAAGACATAGTGACCCATTGACGGTGGGACAATCGTCACGGACCACGCACACTGCACGGAGGTCACGAAGTCGCACACAGCGAAGGATTAGTGCAAGTACAGCTGCCAGCAGTGCGAGCCCGAACAGCGAACGAGGGGCACCTAGCAAAGAACGGGATCGTAGGTATCGCTATTACTGTAATTTACTCAAATCTAACAAAAATCCATAGCGAAACCCTCACTTATTGGCAAGATTGGTGTTTGCGCACTCGACGTAAAAGCGAGAAGCAAACCAAGTAGGAACATTCTTACGCGGCTACAGTCTAAAGGCGAATTCGAGGTCATCGTCTTTGGAGACAAGGTAATCCTTGACGAAGGTATGTTGAACATGCTTTCCGTAGCTACCATCACTGACATATCAACGGGTAGAGGTGGAAAACTGGCCTGTTTGGTAAGTCAATTGCCTTGCCCCATTCGACAAGCCTTCTATTTTCCAAAATTTACTGGTATACGTGCACATGTATATTACCGTCAATGGAAGGTCATTCAATAATGCAGATCGTTCAAGCCTTCAATGAGATGCCTTGTCTGCTTTTTCGCGTTACGGTACGTTCAGATGGCTCTGACAGTGGGCCTGCAGCGACTTTCTCATTTCGTTTTTCTCCGATGGATTCCCTCTTGATAAGGCTATCGCGTATGGAAAGCTTCGACAGCCCTTTAGTGTCAATGATTTGCCCATGCAAAAGGCGCTCTGGGACCGGCGCATCTGCTTGCGGATACTGGACAGCATGGGTGTCCCAACACCAAAGAGAATCGAGGTTAACCGCGACGGTGGGCCAACATTAGAGTCGGCTGAGCTGGCGAAACACCTCTACGAGATGAGTGGCGTCAGGCTAGACGGACCTGCGAGCGGCACTGGGGGCGGCTCCCCGGCGGCCAGAAAAGTCGCGCTACTGGACGACGGTGACACCCTCAGTGTTGATGGTTCCGTACTGAAAAAACCATTTGTCGAAAAACCAGTCAGTGGCGAGGATCACAACGTCCGTATTTACTTTCCCAATAGCCACGAGGGCGGAGGTGGCAGGAGACTGTTTCGCAAAATTGGCAATAAAAGTTCAGAGTGGGACAGGAATCTCCTCGTTCCGAGAGCTGTAACGGAAGAAGGAAGTAGTTACGTCTACGAGCAGTTCCTGCACGTTGACAATGCCGAGGATGTCAAAGCATACACCGTGGGTCCGGATTTCTGTCATGCTGAAACGCGGAAATCGCCAGTCGTGGATGGACTGGTCAGGCGCAATACCCACGGGAAGGAGATACGATACATCACCAGTTTAACCAAAGAGGAGGCTACGATGGCGTCGAAAATCACAGACGGATTTGGGCAGAGAATTTGTGGGTTCGACTTGCTTCGCGTCGGCAGTAAAAGTTTTGTCATTGACGTGAATGGCTGGAGCTTTGTCAAGGATAACAACGAATACTATGACAACTGCGCAAGAATCCTAAAGCAAATGTTCTCCAACGAGAGGCAGAGGAAAGAGGGTAGAGCGCCAACGCTGGAGACGGCTCAGGTGATGGCAGCTGACATGACTATACCGCCTCGCAAAACCATAAGCAGCCATCGTTCGGCGCTGCAGACTCTGCTCAAATCCCCCAGCATGTCAAGGCTTACAGGTCAGCATTACGGCCAACGCGCACACGGGACCGTTTCTCCTGACCTTTCCACGTTACCAACCCCATTGACTTCGCCGCCGAGTCTGGATCAGAAACATGGAGTCACGCTTTCAGACATTCCGACAGGTAGTGTAGACGCACTACCACCTCCTGCGGTGCCTGCAGCTTCAGCTGTTGCTGGTAATCAACGGTTGACGTCCATGGTTGACCAAGCTGCTCCGGTATCGCTGCCTCCGCCTGCGTCTAAGCACTCCTGGAAGCTCAA
>JAABUP010003023.1_pt1 | contig 30598 bp, 40 predicted proteins | sample 5559201 | NCBI WGS metagenome assembly JAABUP01 (sample SAMN10711887, study PRJNA513373) | rock metagenome | isolation source: Antarctica rocks | place: Antarctica | reverse complement strand
GAAATCAGGGTCTTCAGCCCTATGCCAAGGTTTTGAGACATGAAAACCACATCCAACTTTTCCATAGCAATAATTAATCAACCATACAATCATCAAATATGACGTTCATTTGCCCGTATTCCAACACTTCACCACCACCTTCCTACAAAGGCACGGACAACCTCTTGCCCCAAGGCCACGAGCAGAATCATCAAGGTCGAGGACAGAGTCGTTGATTCGTTGTCAACGAATAATATGGGAAAGTGATATGGATGTACTTGCAAGCATGCGTGTTGTATCTGTTAAGCTTGCGAATATCAGACAATAGAAGAGACTCCATCAAAGTGGTCCAGATGCCTTCATTGGAGATCAAGGGCTGAGATTAGTAATTTACTGTGGGTTTGGATTGGATTTCCAGATAACAAGGATGGTTCCGAATTCATGCCAAGCCCAGAGAAGGCGCAATAGTCATCTGTATGTCTAAAATTGGACGTATATTCCCGGAAGCGCCCTGCTTGTTATCTGTCTACGATAGTAGCAAAGGCTGCGGTCAATGTGAAACCCAATGGCCGATACGTGGGTTAGTTTTCATATGTATCTCTCTCTCTCTCATCCACGACCTTCCTTCGTTCTCAATCATATCTGCTTAAACCTGTTCTTGCTCAAATTCTCCTGCAAGATAGAGTCTCGAGACTTGACTGGCTCAGCTTAGAGAATGCCCGAAAGACAAGGATGGCTCTGGGCCTACCTTGATCACCGCGAAGCCAAACGCTGGGAGCGTCGCGAAGGATGGACTGTCCGTGACTTACTCATAGAGGAAGGACTCCAGCAGAGAGATCGTAAGGAGCGGGAAGAAGAAGTTGCATCTATCACCAAAGAGTATGAAGCATATGCAGTACAGTGGAAGGAGGAGCATCAAGAACGCAAAAAAAGGCCAATGATCTCTCACATGGAAGACAGCGAAGCCGGGAGGGAAATTGCCGAGCAGAGGGATGCCCAATATAAGAATCAGCACATCCAGGATTTTATTGGGACAAAGGACGCTATTGAACCTTCGCCGAACCGTCTGGGCCGTGAACAGGGAAGTCAAGCATATTGCCCTCTGAAGCAAGCATATGAAAATCATGTATGTATCCTCATTCATGCAGCCTCTACGCTATTTGGGAAATTGTCATCTTGCTCATACGCTCTAGTCGTCGCCACAGCCACCCCACTACATCAGCAAGGATGAAATCTTGTCAGCTACGCCGGGGCAGGATAGTCAAAGTCGAAGGCATACGTGGTCATAGAGTTGAGGGCGCACGAGAAAGGTGGTGCAACTGGTTGGCTTTGAAGGAATACTGTGTATATGGCGGTGAAATCGACAGCGTGCGTGTTGAATTTGGTCAAGAAGTACAGATAGAGTAGTTAAAGCTTTGTCAGAAATCTCTTTATGTCGGATTGCCTTCTGAGAGATGCTTTCTGATTCTATCAAATCCAAAAGGATTGCCAGACAACCAATTTCTGATAAGCTGTCTGCTTGCATCTGGATTCGGACTCCTTGTTTCAAAAGCTCTGATTAGTGATCGTTCCATTCGACAGCGTCTGACGCTGGGTGGTTTTGGAATCTCCGTACCTCCGCTCGGTAGCTAGCCCCGCTATATATAGACAACCTTGTTCTCTGTCCTTCGCCGAAATTCTCTTTTCTCTTCGAGAGTTCAGTCAAACAACGGGATAGTGTATCCTTTCCAAAATTATCGGCTTCTAAATTGTCTTATTACTATTTACGAATATGGGTCTTTTAGGATCAGATGCCTGTTCATCCAGATCTCATACTCGACGCAATGTCTGGACCGCCTGGCACAACCATCAGGACAAGCGTCGGAACGAGAAATTCGAACGTGACTACAAGGATGTGATCGCTAAACAAAAGGAAGAGCAGCGTCGCGATTGGGAAGAGAAGCTAGAGCGCGCACGAGTCAGAGTGCAGCCTGCAGCAGATGTAGCACGCATAGAGAATGATCATCAAGGAGGTAAGAGCCATCTACTGTAATCCTCAGAACACAGAAGAACTATGCTGAAATAATCCGCGTTGAAGAAAGCGGCAAGTCTGAAGCCAAAGAAACACATAAAGATCCCCAGACATAACCTCGCCATACAAGAGCGCAATAGCGTCAAGGAGTCAGGACCGGACAATTAGGTATGTGCATATATTGAAACTTCCACCGTAAACCCCAAAGCGCCCCCTAGTGCGACCGGCAAGGACTGAAAATCTATGCTCTCCTAGTCGTCGTCACTACCACCTCCTCCTATGAGATCACCTAAGGGAGCACCGAAAGACTCGCCCAGTATGATGCGGGCTACGAGCGAAGAAGCACTGGATAAAGCGGAAATTAAGCGAGTTGCCTCATATGGGATGCAGGCGCCGGACTTCTGATTAAAGTAAGAAGATTACGGGACTCGTGTGAAATACCAGGGTTGTTTCATTGACTTGGAGGCATGCGTATTGTATTTCTTGCATTTTTGAGTCGACTGCATTTATTTCTAGTGAAGACAAGATTAGAAGAATCCATGACATTGATTAGTTTCAATGCCAGACTGGATGTGCCCCCAGCGGATAGGAAATATTACATCTATCTGGAATGGATGTGACATATGACATGAATACAAAGAGCTCGACAGAGAAGCTAACAGGAAACCCCCCAGTTCCACGAGTGTTCATATCTGCATTTATTCAACACCTGTGCAGGAGCTGTGCTGGAAGCATCATCCCGAAGGCAGTGCTACCAATAGAGATAAACGCCAGCATCATGTTCCAATCAAGCCGTGCCGGGCAAGTCGCTAAACAGCAGCATTCGGACTCCTAAAATAGACACATAATCCGAAACGTGACCCAGTTTCATGGTGGATGCTTCGTAACCTATCATTAAGCACTCCTTCAAGGCGAATCTAGGCGCCTACCTTGTAAGAAGCATGGTCTCTTTCGGCCGCTGAGTAAGCCTCATCGTGTACAAAGGGCCCAACTCTCCATGTTACTCCCTCTTTCTTCACCTACATTTCCGCGTCCTGGAATCGAGATTCGACCGCACGCGTAATCGAGCTGCCCAACTGGCACGGCCAAGTAAAATGATTTGGTTCCCTTTTGACCCTGAACCTCAACCTCGAAAGAAACAGGCACTATTCTGGGACTTGTTAGATAAGCGCAAGGCTAAACGTCTGGAGCGGAAACCACTCAGTGATCACGAAAAGGATAACATCGAAGCACACAATCAACATCAACTTCAGAGACGCGAGGAAATGCAAGCAGATCTGAGAGCAGAGGCTTAAGCAAGTTCAGCAGCACGATATCGTGCCTGTAAAAACTCTGTTGTAGCGTGGTCATCCACGGTCGGCCGCGCGAACCTCACCAAAATCGAAATTTTGACTTAGAAAGGCCTCTAGAACTATAATAACGTCGTTTTATAATAAGAGCTTTATACTAAATATAACCGTAATAATACGGGCTATAATTTGCCCCTAAATTTAGGCACCGTAAGGTACGTTAAAATATCGCTTTATAGGGAGTCTTTTTTTCCTCCTAGAAGACTCCCTATATAGCGATATTTTAACGTACCTTACGGGGCCTAAATTTAGGGGCAAATTATAGCCTATACTACGTATAATAACTTTAATATATAGTATAGCTAGTCGCACGAGGTAGATATAAGTCTAGAGGTTGTTTTAAAATTAAAAAGTCGACTTTTTAATGTTCGCGGCCGACCGTGGATGACCACGCTACAACAGAGTTTTTACAGGCACGATATGTTGGAATTCAGCCTTATGCTACCAACTATTCCAGGTTTTATGGGTGGATTGCCTAAAGCGGTTTAGCGTCTTGGCATCCCCCTGACACTTCTCTTTCTTCTCCATGTAACCAACTTAATCAATCAATTCCACACCTATGAGACCTCAACTTCTCCTCGTATTCCAACACGATACCAAGAAGAGCGTAAGCTAGGTAATTTTAAAATCACGACTTTCTAGCCACAAGAACTGTCGAGAAATCTGGCTGACGAATGATTCACTAGATGATGGCAACTCAAAAGCCAGAGATGTGTTCAAACTTCCGCGAGAAGATCGAGCGACAGCATCGCCTTCAGGAAGAAGATCGGGAGCGACAAAGACTCGGCAGCCGCGTATTTGATCGATTCCTTCAATTTTTTGAACAGATACCTATGTACTTGTTGGAATTCAGCCCTATGCTACCAAGTATTCCCAGTTTTATTGGTGGATGACCTTAAGCGGTTTAGCGTCTTGGCATCCCCTGACACTTTCCTTTCTTCTCCATGTACATAACCAACTCAATCAATCAATTCCACACCTAAAAAAAATAAAAAAATCAATCAATTCCACACCTATGAGACCTCAACTTCTCCACGTATTTCAACAGTACTGAACGACAAATACTAACGGAGCCATTCTATAGTCACCATCTCCTTCCCCTTCTCACGACAGCACCAACGATACCCCTAAACGCGATCGTCAATACGAGCGAGGACGGGAGAGCTGAAGTCGAAGATAAAGGGATGGAACGATCGATGATGCAAAAGTTCGGCAGTCCGGTCTGAGATCGATTTCTTGTGGGCTGGGAAGTGTGAAGACTATCTAGCTTCAAATTTATGCGTGTTACAATTGCTTGGCTTATGTTTGGTACGATTTGTGATTTGGAATGCTTGCATAATGTTTCTCTCAATCGTGCAGGATTCACGGTGCGACATCCAAGTGCATTGTTCGATCCTGGCGAATCTAGATGCCCCAATTGACGAATTGTCTCTTTCACTCAGTCCCAGCGTTGCGAATAAAATTCCTGACAGTCAACACCGGCGGCATGAATACTGTACGACTGTGTGTTGATTTATGATGTTAGGAGCGCTTTACAGGAGCAAATTAAGCTGACAAAGACCATCTCATCCTTACGCTCCGGCGTCAAGGCTATCAAATATAGCATTCTAGGCCAGCAGGGTAAAGAAGGCCTATTTCGATTGAACATTCAACATTGCGGTGAGTATGTGCCAATGCTCGCATTGATGCGAACCAAGTTCCCTTTGTCGATGCTTTTCCTTGTTTCAAGCATATAGGCAGACTAGAATTCGCCACTCATAGATCTATTCCTGGTACGTCCTTAGCGCCTTGGGTTGCAAGGTTAAGGCAACGACCCTTGATTTCTTGTGGTACGTGATACCTTCTCTTGCTTTTGTCGTCTTCCAACTTTGCTTTCTCGGCTCGATATCTTCGTCATCAATGCTAAGTAAGATAAACCTACCTGAACTTGCTACATTCCAAGTCGAAACTAAAAGATGTACAATGCCTTCTGTACCTTCCGTGAACGCCGTCACGAGCGACGTCGCCAGGACCGCGAGAAAGAAGAAGCAATCACCCGCGAACGAGAAGCAAACAGTGAATCAATACAGAGAAGCAATTCCGAGCTGAGACGAGCAGCGCACCTGCAACAAGAAGCATCTTTACTGGAACAACAACAGACCTATGATCTGCAGCTACAACACTTCTCTCAAGCTCAAGATGATGCCCGCCATCAACAGGAGAGTAGAGAGGACGCACAACGTCGGTCCGAGAAGCATCGAGAAGCGGAAGCATATTGGAAGCGAGAACAGAAAGCGAGCGGGGATCGAGAAAAAGCTCAGAGGAATCGGACGAGGGAGAATGGAGACGGACATAATCGGCGTCAATATCTGCAAGGGAATTCATTCCTTCCGCAGGAGAGAACGTCGACTGTGTACCCCCGTGCAAGACATGAGAGAGGCGGCGGCGGCTGTTATGATGGATTTGGAGGAGATTCTGGCTGTGGCGGCGATGGCTAGGAGCGTGGTCTCCGATGCTACAAGGAGTCGTAGCAGAGTCGTGGCTGGCTGGAATATTCTAAGAGGTTGTTGGTTAACATCAGTGATAGGAGCCGACCGAGATGCTTCCCACTCAAGCCGTTTCTTAAAACAAAGGGGAATAGTGATTATTCGGTTTCGAACAGGAGGCTTCAAAGTGGTTCAAAATCGGGTTTGTGGAAGGGGAGGCATGCACGTAATGACCACTTGATTATCTGAGTCGTCAAAGCAGTGAGTCCAATCCAACTGTGTCCCTCGGACAAAGAACACTGGAGCAGATGTTCGTGAGAAGTAACGACGGTGGTCTACCAGCTTGAACAGATTGCCTGAGACGGAAAATTTCGGATGAAGCCTATCGCTCCTTCCATCGTTTGTCGATACAATTGGACATTGGATTCAACCGGTGCTAGTATCAACTTCTTTCTCCACATTTCTAGTGTGTAACAGCATCAGAAGATCGTAGGAGGCCAAGGCTTCCCAACTCCGAATTTGTGGGGCCAGTGTCTCCAAGCCCCTCATCAACCAAGCCGTTGGTACAACCTCTCAGCCGTTGAAGGCAGCTTAAGGCCTTCTGAGCCCCTCTTTGACGTATTGTCGGTAATTGCTCTCGCCCATAGAAGACGGTTGCTATTCTTGACCTCTCTCCAAACGTATTCTTAGCAACCCCTCAGAAAGCTGATCCGAGAAGGCAAACCCTGTGAAGGGCTGTAGCCGCTGAGCTGACTGGCTGCTCCCTGGTATAGAAGGCTCGATCGCCATGTTTCTTCCATAGTTCATCACCTGCTCTCAACTCCGCCTCTCTCAACGTTTCCACATTCGATTCTCCTTATCTGAACATTTAGTCTCACTGCCTACCTTCCACCCAAGCATCAACCATAGGATCACAGCTACGCTCAAATTCCACTGATCCCATCAAGCCAGCGTGACTAAGGAAAGAAATCCTCAATCCCACGATCTCTGAATTCCGTACTACATCCACAATGCCGACTCCTCAACAGCAGGGCAAGCAGAAGGAAACCAAATTTCTCGACCCGAGCGAAATCGAAAAGCGAGCAGCAAGTGCTCGCGTTGAGCAGGCCAAAAGAGAGAGAGCCTCTGGACTCCAGCTAGCAGCCTCGAGTCAGAGCCATGCTCAAGCTCAAAAGGATCAGGGGCTTGAGAGGTCCAAAGTGGAGTTGAAGACTGCTACCGACGCGAGAACTGCTGGATTCCATAGAGAAACAGTAGCACAGAGCCACGTCAAGAATCAAAACGATATCAAAGCAGGAGACAGCTCCAAACAACAATCCTACCGTGATAAACAGTCTGACACCAATCGACGGGCGCTTGCCGAAGGCCAAAAACACCTCGGAGGTAACAGTGGGTATCCAAAGCCTGGTGATATCACTCGTACGGCAGGCCAATAGGTAAGATCTCATGGATAACATCCTTCAACCGGTTCGCACAAAGTCACACTGCTTTACATGCTTTACTGATCTAGATAGATACCATAGTAGGCAGGTAATTTTGAGCACTTGGTGGTCTTTTTCACTCACTTGGCTTTCGGCGTTGTATGGTCTTGCGCGTTAGGGGTTAGGTTCGTAGGCGGTCACACTCATTTAAATGTTGGCGAGTTGCAAACGTCATGTAGCCTGTAGCAATCAGACAGTGGACCTGTACAAGTACTAGGTCATTCATACGTGCTCAGACGCCTTGTCAACGGGAAACTCGGAAGGACTGGATGACCTCACTATATGTTTCGGCTAGCGTCCCAACACAGTAGTGTGCTTCGCTTTTCTTAAACTTTCCACCTTCCTGTCTTTCTCGCGACATCCTAAAGCGAATCTCAATTTTTACGCGAGGACGCGCTATCAAGCTCATTCGAGATCCCAAAGCGAGCTTTCAAGGATGGGGAGCGCGTGGTGTGGTCACATTGAACGCCATCGCCAGAAGAAAGCAGAGCGAGACCGTAAGGATCGTACGAATGAAAAGCATAAAGTCCAACGGAAAGCAGACCAGCAGAAGGAGACAGAACATGAGAAGCAAAAGCGGAACGATGCATGGGCAAAGCAACAAGCTGAAGACCGTCAAGCCAGAGAGATTCGGTTGAGTAAGTCGGAGGCGTTGCTATGACTTATTGGAGATTATGATGCTTATTCAAAATCTAGGATCCAAGGCGGAAAGCAAGCGACAGCGCGAGGCGAACAATGGCGAGAGCAGCACAAGTAATGATCGCGTGCGTATATACCCCTGTCTTTCTTTTCCATCTGTGTTTGGCAGCCTGATCAGGTGTCTTCCCGAAATAACGCGTTTCAAGCTGACCCAAATCAGAGTCACTAGAAATCAACGCCACCTCCTCCGTACGACTTCAAGCGAGATGGGTCCTCTTACAAGCAGGCGATTGATCAACCACGTCGAGATTGGCCAAGGTGAAAATCGGAATAGACGTGGTAGAGGACTGGAAGATCTAGGGGGAACATATGTGCTTTCTTAGTGGATTGTGCGGAGCGGCACGATTAATGTGAACAAGGCGTTTGGTGCTTCGTAAGCGGACTTCTGGTCGGAGACTGGAGCGCGGAAGCATCATAGATCTGGAAGGGATCCAGAAATTGGATGGTGGACTTATGACGGAACGATCGAAGTTGTATACCTGGACTTGGCGACTATAGTGAGACCTGGGTGACGGACAAGAGTTTGACAGCCGAGCGAGGTCCGGTGCATAGCCTTTCTGCAAATATTGATCTTGATTCGGAGAACGTCACATCAGCGGAGTATTGAATAGGCTTGCCTGTTTATACCTTGAGAGGTGGCTCTCATTTATCGCCTAGAGATAGGACGATTGGTTCATAGCTTCTTCTGAGTACGCCCTTTCGCCTTGTTTGGTCAGATGGAAGGTGATTATGCCACTGCGGCCGTTGAGCTGGGTGACTCTTTTAAAAGGCAGCTCATCATCTTCCTATCTCTGATACACTCACGCATTTTTCCTCTCCCTATGGATCTGTCATGATATAGACTGTCCCAGCCTAAGACCATAACCAACGCAATAGCCCCTCCAATTTATGAATCAGAGATAGAATGGAGAACGGCTATTGGGGTACGTTCAATAGAGTCAGCGAAGGACACCGGGCCCGCAATCAACGCAGACAAAGAGAGCGTGAAGAAGCAGCGTATAGGCAAGCTCGTAGAGAGGAAGAGCGTGCAGCAGCACGTCAGGCAGAACGGGATGCGCGGAATCGAGAGGAAGTACGGAGACGAGAGGCACGACGTCAGCAACGCATAGCGGAAGAAGCAGAGCGGGGGCGTCGAAGAGATGAGCACCGGCAACAGGAAGAAGACGAGTTCATGCGTCGAAATACCTGCCCAATAGTACGTGTCCTCAAGCATTCCCCTTCCCTAGTCATTTGGCGGCATATATTCTTCGCCTTTCAGGTTACTACGGATCTGATAAAAGAGACTGACCTTTGAGGAAACGACAGGGACCACGATATCCAGTCTACTCCCACAATGATACTCTACCTCGCTACGAGCAGGACTACAATCCTCCCGAATACGAAGAAGACGATGCCTATCCGGATCGAAGGGAAGACGGGAGCTATGGAGGGTGGGGAGGTCGACAAGATCGTTATTGAAGATAGGTCTTGAATGACCGGAGCTTCAACTAGAGGGATGTGTCAGAATATATGCCAGCAATCGGAAAGGTTCTGTGAAATGATTTTTGCTTGCCAAGGACTATGACTGGGCCGAAGAGTAAGATGGCACTTTAGCTAGCAACGACCTGGAGGGTATCACTGTATTAGCATGCGATCGGTAGAAGTGTAACCAATGGACTTGCCATTCATACTAAGCCTTGTGCAATTAATCGGCTCGTAGATTCGACTTACACAACGCTCGTTTGAGTGTCGCTTGGAGATTCCTTCGGGCTCCTTTGAGGCTCCTCCGGAATCCTTCAATTTTGCTTTTTTAAGCAGGCCTTTTAGCGCACTTCCTTGAATTCCTTCCCGCGTGGAGGCTCATTTCTTCAGGCAATCGTAGCGAGACGACGTGTGATGATAGTCATCTCCAGGTCCCATCGTGACTATCTCCCCATCCTTGTCGGTGCATGAAGCAAGGGCCCTGGCTAGCTGAGTCAGCATTCCAGATTCCAATGCCCACATTGCATCACGCTTAGGCTCGTCCATTAGAAGACGCCACAAATGTCACTCTCCTTGTTTAGGGAGGCCTGGTAATGGTAAGCATGAAGCAGTGCGCCTCGTCTATTGCCTTGCAGAGGTGGTTGCCTAGAGTAGTCTGTTGGTAGCACGCCTCATCAGGGCTGACTAGTACGCAAGAAGTCATCACAGCGAGGCGAACAGGCGATTCTGGAAATGTATGCTGCCCATGTAAAAAATCGTAGGTGTATGTCACTGCTCCCAAAACCCAAATATGTGAACGCCAAGCCCCACAGCCACAGCCACATCCTGCTCTTGCCTCAAACACCAACCGCTTATGCCGCTGAACTCAAATCACCGAGAAAACCAAATAGGGTATGTTCGCTATGATAGAGAAGCAAGATTCGCCCTTACACACATCGCCAAAAAAAATCTTGTATTGGGAAATGGAAGGGAACTTGTGTGGACCGAATGGAGTTAGCGCCGAGTGAAAGTCGCGCGTGATCAAGTCAAGTCATTGAAACAATATCGTGTGGTATCAAACCACCGTGACGACGAAGCCATCATCGAATTCGCAATAAGGGTCCTCATTCGCTGTACTACTGGAGGGTTGATTGCGGTGTTTCGTGGCGAACAGTCTGGAATTGGTACTGCGATGCATGGGAGTCCTGCCTGCTTGGCATTTTCCATTGCGAATCATGACTGATGGATCCCGCCTCGCTACGGAGGAAAGGTGAGAAGTCCCACGATGGATGATGGGGTTGCACGCTGCTAGGCATCTGCGCGAGGGCATTTTCCGTGGCGTTTTGGTATTGTGCTGAAAACGATGTATTGGCTCGGGGTCTCGAGGGATAATTAGTCACTCCAAGAGCGCCCGTATTTGCATCGCTAGATCGACGTCTACCGATGCCTGTGTTCGTGTATGCATGCGAGCCGTCATGCATAGATTCCTGATGGGTGTAATTGGCGCCAAGAAATGATCTCCCATTGTTCCGTGAACATTGGCCTGCCAGCGTAGGAATGGTATACGAATTCGGAAAACCAGCCATAGACGTCGGTAGTGGGGACGCTTGCGAGTACTGTGATGGTAGGCTATGTGATGCTGTTGAAGGCGAAAGAAGGGAAGACTTCAATGTTGAGGCGTACGCGCTGGACCCTGTGGAAGATCGGGATGAAAGATGGGTGTACCGGTCTGAGCTACTATCAGAATGAGCTCCACTCAAGTTGAAATTCCGGGTCGTCGGAAGAGGGCCTGCCGTCGATGCAGGGCTTGCAGACTGCGCTAGATTAGCTTCCATATCAAGTCTTTCCGCCATTGGGGCACTCGCATATTTGCTGATCACCTTCCTCAAAGCTTGCAATAATATGGGCCACGGGAACACCTTGACGTCCTTCTCGATGTTGCGCGGCTTGGGGTTAGGAAATCCCATGATGACCTTGAAGAAGCTCTCCATGTCTGGCTTGGCCTTCGATACAGTCAAAGGGTGATGAGTTTCCAGGTTGCGGCGAATGCGGTTCTTCTCTTCGACGGTGAAGCGGTTACCAACTAGCGTCTCAAGGAGCGCTATTATATCCACACTGGTAACATAGTACTCGTCTCTCTCCTCCCAGTAGATGCAGCTGACACGCTTTTCTCTCGTCTCAGATGGGGCAGGCCGTTCGTCCGACTTGACAGCATCAAAGTAGGTGTTAATGGTGCTCCCAGTTTGCTCCCCCCGAAACCGCACAAGCCGTCGCTTCGCCGACCTCTCATCTTGAGTCCAATCATCTTGCATGGTGTCTAGATCCCCACGTATCTTGATGATTGCTCGATTGGGGTACATTGCATAAGGATTGAAGGTACTGTCTGAAGCGGCCGCAGAAGTCGAGATTGAATTGGGGGCCTGTTGCAAGGTCGATGCTCGGACTAGAGGAGGGTTCGCAGGGTCAGGCGATGATGAAGACGAGATTTGAAAAGAGGTGATTGAGCTTAGACCAGGGCTACGACTAATCTGATGAGTCGTATATGACGGACTGTAGCTTGAACTCTGGGTCATTGGCGGTCTCATCAGAGCTTGTGTTTGGGTTGCACCGCTGGAGAAGTTGTGAGCGCTGGTACTCATTGAATCATCTTGGGCGCTATGTTGGTTTTGTGATCGCCCATACGGTGTGAGTCTTCGCTGCATAGAGCTCAAGTCGATGGACTGCAATGCCTGTGGATATTCCGAGGCCTGGTCGGTGTATGAATACGATCCGTATTCTTGCTTCCTTGCGATGGTTGGTTGTGTAGGCGATATTCTCTTGGCCGCCATTGTGGAATCTGGAGAATCCAGCGTCACTTTTCTCTTACGGTTTAATTCTGGTGATGGTCGTAGCTGGAGTTGCTTGACATTTTCATACATCCACGGGCCAACATAGATCAATCCTGCGTCTATCCCGGATGTCTCTTGAAATTGGATACGAAGGTCGACTCGCCGGCTCGATGATGTCGTGTTCGCCAAAGGTGGAGCTTTTCCATTGACCACGTACTTGTAACAAACATTGTGCGTCAGAGTCTCGAGACGATTGAGTGTAGCTGGAACCCGATTCCTCCCAAACATCAAGCTCGCAATCAATGGGGATGGCTGAAGCAGGTCACTGGGAGAATCGAGGTACACAAAGACTTGAGAATCATGCGTTCCGCTTTGGGGTGTCCACGAGGAGACGTTCGGCGCTCCTTGGGGAATGACGTCGCTGTAGGGGGGTTCCGTAGCCTCGTATGATGCATGGTTCTGATAATGGGAGCTCGCGCCAAAAGCCATCTGATCCGTGAATCGGTCATACGCTGTCATAGAGGGCTGCAGTTGAGCATCGGCCCGCCCAGGTAGAGCATACTGGTGCATCTGTTCTTGCGGGGCTTGTCCAGCATTGTAATCGGTGAAGCTGGTGGAGCTGTTAGACAGTCTCCTGTCGTCAAAATCTGCAAGGTTGGCATTAGTCCAGGTGCCAAATCGATGTAGATGCAATGTTTGGTGGAACTGTTCTCAGGTTTTTAAAGACAGACGAGGTAAAGCTCACCACTCAAGCTGACATTTGAAGGCTTTTCGTAGCCTGACATGGGCAGCAAAGCCCCGTGATCCGCGGGCTTGGCCAAGAGGCCGCCGTGAAGCTCTCCGCTACAATCTGCCGCAACAGCCTCGGCTAGCTCGTAGCGCTCTCCTACAATGATAGGAGTATTGAGTGTCTGTGAAGATTTTGTAGTCAGCTTCATATATTCCATCAAGTGTGAGGCCTTGCGCTGGGTAGATTGAACGTGCTGTCTGATTCGCTGCTATGTTAGAGTCATGTATGTAACAAGGAAGTAGAGAGCGGCGATGGTCAGGACCTCTTCAGGTTGCAATCTAAAGTTCAGGCTATCGGATGTTGTCACCTAGAGGCTTCGCGTAATGCATTCCTCGGAAAGTGGATCTAACCACAAATTTTCAAGGCCCATGGGCAGAAAAGAATATGATGCACTTACTGCCAGCTCAGAGAATATTGGTGAATCCAGCTTGGCTGTAATGAAAAGAGCAGCTGGCGAGAAGATAATCGCTCAAGGGAGTGAGCTAGGAGGCTTCAAGAAGGAGGTCTCCAAATGCAAGGAGGAGATTTCCCGCCTTCGCAGCGATGATTGGGAAGTCGGATCTTGAAGTTATGACTGATAGCAGATAGGATTGGCCTGAGATCTGGAACTGTGGTGATTTGTCGCAGAGAGTGATGTTCGCGCTAAGCGCTGTGGTGCCTAATGGGGAGAGTGGTCTCGGGAAGCTGAAGCAGCACACCAAACATGAACAGCGAGCCCTAGTGAACGACCTGATCACCTGTAAGAACCGAGGGAAATACCCGGAACAGGCTTCGCGTGGCTGCAGGAGATTTAGAACTACTCACTTTGGGAGAGCACATGTATACGTGTCTAGTAATGGATCTGAGTCTTCAATGTGCAACGGCGAGCTTTCAGAGGGATGCTGAATTGCCCTCAAAAAAGCGATTCAATGACAGGATGAAAGGGTCCACGGCTAGAGAGGGGCAGTGCCAGCGCGCAAGGGATTTGCTACCTCTTTTTATCGGATCCCTCCACGAGCCTTCAAAACATCGTTTTATCGCTATATTGAAGTTGAAACGTCGAAACATTAGACCCATTGACATTCGATGTCACTGCAGCTCGTTATAGGTCGGTGCGTAGGAAGGCTCGGAGCTTTAGTTGAGGCTGCAACGGAACGAGAGGGCCTAAAAACGCCAAGTGATGAAAATTGGGGATTCTATTGCTGCGGGTATATTTCACCCACGTTTTGCAAGGTACTCTCGGACCGTGCTCCCCTTGAACCGTGCACGGAAGACGACAAAGGCCTGTACATCAATAATAATAGAAATCTTCAACCTCGGCGATCAGGAGCTCCATTGCTTCAACGGCTTCGTGACGGCTTCGAGTACTCTCAAACATTCACGGATAGAGAATACGCGAGAAGAAATGGTCAGAAATGGATAGGTTGAATTGTAGCCAAGCTGCGAGATACTTTCCCGTCGTTTTGAATAAGTTCGAGGAATAAATCTTCCATGGGCTCAATAAGGACCGACCCATGGATTTGGATCTGGGCTAGGGTCCCAGAGGGTCCAAAGGGTCGGGGCTGAGACCGCTGAATGGCCCCATGGCATGCTGCGAGTAGGAGGGCTCGTCATTCGTAATTGAATGACAGCGCATCTTCGCGTATGGGTTGACAGTCAGTTCAGGCCTCGAGATCATCGTATCTGATACTTGATGGTGTGCCGGATTGGTGGTAGCATCGTCCAGAAAGGATTATGACTGGTCGACGAGGCAGATCTGGTAAGGCAAGGGAGAAACACTAGCGCTTTCCAAAAATAACCGAGATTTAGCCCCTAGCGGGACGATCATCGTCTAACCTTAAATGCTCCCAGAGTGGCGGAGGTTGACAAGTGACAAGTCACACAGATCCTTTACAGAGGACTTCGCTGTTCGCTGTCCGCTGTTCTATTCCAATTCCTCTCTCTTTTATACCAATGCCAATGAGAATGTTGAAGAACTTGGTCCTGTTGTCAAGACATCGACACACCCCACATAGCGATGAGTAATCTTCCGGTCTCCACTCCCCTTCCTCTGCCGTGGCGGGGAGAACAGAATCCTGCATTCCTCTGCAGGATGTCACCCATCCTGCAGCCTCTCCACATCACTTGTGATTTGATGAGCATATCGCAACACCGTTGCCTGAGCCTCGATGCCAGCCCTTTCTCCATCCGTCTTTGGGCTGTGGCACGGACGGAAGGCAATTTCCCTCAATGAGGCTCATCATCACACGCGGCAACCTCTTCACGACCACTTTCCCCAAACAGAAAAGGTCTTCACGCATGTAGAATAAACATCGATGCCGTCCGCGACGACTTTAGAACTCCACTCAGCCTCTTTGAGGCCTTGAACAAGCCTGGCAAGTTTCGCGTTTCAGAAGTACACCATACCGACGGATCTGCTCCCGTCGATCACGGCACGCACGGTAAGCATATTTTCGCGACTGCCATTGATAGTATCGTAGGCCGGTACAGTAAGGTACTAGCTGGGTTCTCCCGGCTGTTGCATGTTATTATAATCATGTGGAAGTCTGACTTTCTCCTAACACCCGGCAGGAGCTTCTAAACTCCGTGGGAAGCATCTACCAAGAAATGAAGCCATTTTCCGTCGCCATCCCGGTAACTTTGAAACTCTGGCGCTGTGCAGCAATTTTTGGAGTGATGCTACGCACCATATAAAAATTCGAAAAATGAAAATTCATGCGGGGTGTTCCGTTGGTACCTTCGAAACCGCTTTTCATTGGTCAGGTTTCATTTCATGCAAGACTCTGCAGGTTCCTGCCGTTCACTGGCAAATCTCCTCTCCAAGCTTTCAAGCTTTTGCAGAGCTTCAGTACTGTTCAGCTCTCCAGATTCTCTTGCAGTGCAACATTCCGGTTTTGTCAGAATGGCCAATTTTATTGCTAAATCCAAATCCAAATCTGGCTTCCTAGCTTGCGACAGAGGACTCATGAGTATGACTACTTCCACAAAATGATATGGTGATTCACTGCCTGCTTTGAGAGCTTTGGACGTTGAGGAGATATTCAACTCGGGCAAGATTCAAAGGACCCAGCCAATGCTACGAACCACGTACCAGCATGGCCTTCCTGATCCCCAAAGCTATGGGAACAATCATCGTATTGCTTTCAATGGCGTCCGGCTACACCTCTTATAGCCCCTTCTGGGAGCGGCATGTATCCCTCCTCGTTTGTTCCATTTCTGTGCTAATGACAAGGAAGGCTAATTCGTAAGAGTAGAGTCTAGTAAGATTCAGGCTGAAACATTCAACTCCTCTCACAGTCTTGACCCATCATGAGACCCACTGCGTCAACCCACTCATCCCTCCAGAGCGCTTTGGCTGATTGCAAAGAGCCACCAGAAATACTACATCTCAGCTTGAAGAGAGGTTGAAAGGTTGACGATGGTAAAGCGAAGGCGCCAGCAAGTCAGTGTGATCGTTCATCATACGTCTTTGACTCGTTATTAGATGTATTGAGCTTGGCTTGCCTTTGTATAGAGCCTGCAAGCTTTCGCATATGAAGTCTCCGAGATTAGTCTCTCTTTTCGCAAATTTGAAAGCGCAAGCGACGGCAAGCCTTGACTTCAACCGCCAGTATGATGAATATGACGAGATCTTATCCTCGGGCTATCCCTACCTCATTACGAAACTTCGCTGGGAGCTCTTGGCCACAAAGAGTCCATTACCAAAGGATAACGAGGGCTCTCATGTTGCCCCTGTGGCTCCGTGGTCGAGTAAAAAACAAGTTCGATATTCTTTGTTTCACTGCTTGAAGCATAATTGGGAGACATTTGCGATCTACGATGGACTGGCACTGGGTTCCTGGCTAGGTCTCACTGATGATCAGACTTTTGAATCCTTGCGCTTCACTTGTCTTCTACTTCATCTATACAGGATATCTGGCTACGGGGTTGCTTGAGGTTACGATGTTTCCACAACCCCGTGTAGCAAAACCTCCTACATTTGTTTCCATTTGCCGCCATGCTTTCACATACAGAAATGCATTGAGCGCTTTCTTTTAAAATTCCTTAATGAGCACAAGACATCTATTTACCAGGCGCATCTACTTTCGAATACCAGTAGATGCGACAGTGACAAACCAACAACTGTCTGTCCGAGGCGAGTTTTGTGAGCCCCTTTGCTTGCTTCGCTCTCTGCAAGCATACTCTCTCAGAGGCGTATCACGACCGTCTTGCCCTGCGTACCTTCACCCTCACACTATCGCCCTTGCCTTGGAAAACGACGGAACCTCGGCTCAGGGATGGCGTAAGGGTATCAAATCACTGCCAACGGTTGAGCTTGGGCGATTAGACATCTCACCATAAGAACCACATCGCATCATTTACGACTCGCCTCCACCGTTGATCTTAACAACTAGCATATTACTATCTGTGTGCGTGAGTAGAGTGATATGTTCGTATAGATCTAGCGGCGTTGCATTTGGGATAGCTCTAAAAGGGTTCATGCATTCGCTCTTCATATTTTCTTTTGCTTCAGATGATTTTTTACACTTAGAGTTCATCATACTAGGAAATGTGCACAAGCACTTTCCGTGCTACACTTAGGCTGATTTTCTTACTACTACATCAACCGCGCGATCGCGCTCCTCGCTATCAGACCGTTGGCGCATTTTGATCACCGCGTTAGTCTCCTACTTTGCTAATCAATCCAGGATGTACTATCGGAGAGGGGCCTAGGTGGCCCACCATGTGTCTGTGTAAGTTGACCTTACAGGAAAAACCATCGGATACAGCGACGCTTTTTCTTTTGAAGCACTCCGCACTTTGATTACAATCAGCTGATCTGAGCTGAGTAGACGATAGAATCCAAGTGTGAAAAGTCTGACACCCACAATCTTCCTTTGAATCTTGTCAATGGTTTTCAAATGCACCGAGATGTGCCTCACATTCCCAAAGAAGCGAGAGATCTTCGCAGGCGAAACGCGAAGACTCATGCCGCGAATGCAGATACGACAAGGGTGGCAAGGGAGGGCTTGTGTGAAGTTTGGCTGTAATTCGACACATGAAAATGCTACGTACATGGCAGTAGAGTGACAGGAGTCAAGTCGATGTGGCAGAGACCGGTAGAGACGGGCTGGCCTTAACGTTGACCGCAGAGGAGCGAGATGTCATCTTGGGGCTATAAATAGTGACTATGCGAGAGGAAATGAGAAAAGACCATTCTATATTAAGTTCAAGAAGATGAGATATTCATCAGACCGCCTAAGAGGCTCTACTATCCAGGGGTCTTCAGCATGGCGGTCAAAAGGTTTCAATGGTTACAAGAACCAGAAAACGGAAGCACAATTCGGTACCGAGATTGGAGAAATTCAGCTCATTAGTTTTGAATGGATATTTGATTTGACTGCGTCGAAGCCGTCTTGTATTTCTTGCATTCTCTTTGAAAATCATCCGTGGTTCTACGAACAAACAAGTGAATGGAACGCAGGGCGTAAGCGAGCATCCATCTCATCATACGTAGCAGAGGAGCGGTGTACTCGTTTGGAAATTCAAGGCGCGAACCTGTTGGACAAGAGCATCGCATCTTTCATATTAGATTCCAAGTGGAAAGTAGCATCCGCTTGAGGAAAGTATCATTCTTTCGCAAATTGTGAGCCAGGATGAAAGTATTTGGTAGAAGGGCCTCATGCAAAGTCGACGCGGGCGTTCCATGTCTAGACAGAATTTACAGATGATGGGCGAGGCGGGGAAGCTACTGGCCGTCACATTTGCATCGTGTAGAAATTGTAGTAAAATTCGAAGGTACAGGAATCTTGAAGTGGGCAAAGTACACAGGGTCAGCGTGATTCGATCTTTTTTTTTAATGTGTGGGTCATATCACCATGGATAAGGACAACAGGGGCGAATGGCGATCGGACGCATAATCTTTGTCTGAGTCTGCCAGATAAGATGAGGATCCTGTCAAGAAAGCGTCACCGTAAGCTTCCGTTTGGAAGCAATGTGCTACACCACTTCCATCGAAGAAGAAACCCCAGAAGCTACCAAGAAGGAGAGTGTGTACTTGGAGGCAGTTGCTAACGGACAGCAATTACTTGTAATTCAAGAAGTTGACCGGAAAAAGGACCGAATCTCGGTTGAGGCGGAACATTTCCCCGCGCTTGGACGCGTCAATCTGGCCTTTTCAGGTGATTTCAACTTGAAGTGCTCAACACCTCTGCATGTTTCCATCTTCCAGACAATTTCAAATTTTAAGGCCATGCATATGCCTGATCCACCCGATGGAATCTGTAACACTTGCAGAAGGTCTCCGCCCTCCTATGCTTGAGAATCGCCACTCTCATACTGCAATGATTGCATATTTCCAGGTGACATCTTTAGAGATGAGAGCTGTCTAGTAGGTCATTGACCAGACACGGGGCAACTCATGCTGGCCTTGTGAACCTTTTATCAATGTTTATACTCCCACTGGTCATTCTCCTTTGCTTCATTTCTTAAGACAAGCCCACATCCTTTGCCCAACCCATTGAAGTATTTGTCATGTTCAGGGCACCATCAAATCATACCTCCCCGGCTTCCTTCAGAGAAATTACAAGCATCTCGAGCAAGAGGCTGCTGCTGAGGGGAAATCTCCCGAAGCTTATATCAAGCTTGGTAAATTCCCGGCCAACGCGGCCACCAATGTACCCCGCCTCTTTGAGTCAGGGATTGCGAAGGGTATGGGTATCTATGCGTTCGTGGAGCGAGCGGAGGATTACCCTGGTGGGAGCCAGTGGTAGGGGGAATCTCCCCTATAGTGTACTTAATGACATAGGCCTTTTGCCATTTCACTCTTCTATAATGCGGGGAAAAATCTTATTATTTTTAAGTGTCCTGGAATAGCTCGCTTTTAAGTGATTCTATTCCATGGGTTCCTTCCACTAAGTTAACTATCTAATAGCTGCAATCCTTTCCTTCTATATTCCGTAAGGACCCCGGGAAAGGCAAATATAAAATATTTGGGTAGATGTCCGATGAAATCCACTCTTGTCATAGCGTTTCGCGCGCAGATTTTAGTATTAGGGGAGTGTTTTCCTCCGTCCCCTTCTCATGTCCTCTTTCCCACATTCAAATATTCGCCATTCCGGACACGCCCGCACATCTCCTTCAGAACTCCTGCACCCTTCAAATAATCGTCCAGCTCCAAATATATCTGCCCGCTCCATCGAGTCCAGAATTTACCTGCGTGAACAAAAACAGGCGAGTACATGTCGTGCTCCTCAGCAATGCGAGCTGTCATCCATACGGCAACCGTGAATGTGTCTTCATCTGGTATATCGCCTGTATTAGATCCGATGGTCAAGGGGAGCCTCACGTTGACCATGAAGCATTTCGTCAACGTTTCTTCTCTGTTCTGCATGACTTCAGTTCCCAAGACCTCAGCTCCAGTTCTGGCAGCTTCGTTGGAGACATTTTGGCAGTACGTCATGATCTTTTCCTCACCGCCACAGACCTCACGCCTGAATCTCAATGCTTCTGGGATGCAGAGATACGGACCGACATCCGAAGTGGCCACGAATTCGAAGAGGATCTCGAAATCGCTTTTGGCATTCGACGCGTTCAACAAAGGATTGAAAATCTCTTTCTCGCCATTCCGAGGTATGGGTTTGAATCCGTGAGAAGTGGGTAAAGATGATCGAATGAGGTGCTGATTCTTCTTCGGGACGTAGAATACAGCACAACCTCTGGGTACATACAACCACCTAGATGAAAGCGGTCAGTGCCCTACCAGCCAACCTCCTGGAAAGCGTGTTTCAGAGTGAAGGACGTGGCTCACTTATGACAGTTACTTGTGAGAAAGTCAGGCTGCACGTTCGCTAGATCAAGGTGAATCTGCCCAATCCCATGGGCACCATCAATCATGCTCAGCACACCTTCTTTCCTACAGATCTCAACTAATTGCTCCCAAGGAACCTTAACCCCTGGCATGCTGGAGATGGTGTCGAAGACTGCAATGCGAACATTTTTTTTGTCCGATTTGATAGCCTTGATGGCAGTGTGGAATCTCTCAGTCAAGGACTTGTCATCGATTGGATACTCTATCGCAACATTGACATTTTCAACCTCGGTTGTCTCACGCATGTATTCAATGGTTTTCTCGACAGCACCATAAACGCTGCTCAAATGCAGTATCACATCCCCTTTCTTGAACACTAAGGATCTGAGTACGACATTGATTGCAGTCGTTGCATTAGGCACGAAAACCACCTCATCGACTGGCACATCCAAATATTTAGCCATGGCCGCGCGGGACTCGTCAAGCATCTTGGGGTACTCGTAGCGGACAAATGTGTCAGGACGAGCTTCTGACAATGCTTGGACCTCATGGAAACGCTTCTGAACCGACTTTGGGTAAGTTCCAAAGGAACCGTGATTCAATGGCGTGTAAGTAGGCGCGAAGAGAAAGTGTTCATTCCGCATAGGTCGTCCGAAAGGACAGGGGCAGAGGGGGTCCATAGCTAATCAGCTGTAGAATACTTTCTCACCAGAGAGGGCAAGGGATGTGACAGCCCTTAGTATAACTTGAAGAATTCAGACTTCGTCAGAGAAACGAAAACTTCGTACCTACGGTGTGAGATTTGTCCTTCCAGGGACACATTGTGACTCATTGTGACTCAGAGATTTCAGGGCCGAACTCGGAGGGTCATTAACGACCTTCCTTTCCCGAATTAGCTTTATTAAGATAGCCCAGAAGTCTAGGACCAGTCTTAGAACTCAGCAATACATTGCTACACTCCACATCACCGGTCTCTGACTTGCCATCTGGCGATGTTCGAGATGCTCAATTGCCAGACTACCCTGGCGTCATAAGTCTTGGCGCTCATATCCAGCCACTTTCCAAGTTCATCCCATCCAATTGCATCATACTAGACTGTGCATACAGTCAAAGTTGCGCGTCTTGCTTTGGCTTCTTCGTTTAATGCTCGTGCACCATTTGCCTCCCTCATACTTTGCAAGCTCAATTGACCCTTGTGCTACATCCCTAATCCTCCAATTCCTCCCCTGGCAATAGAAAATGGCACGCGCCTACCAAGAATCCCACATCCTCGACAACCTCAGCTCCAGCCTCAAAACACTCCAAGCGCAGACCGCCGAACTTGTCAAGACGAAAGGCCTACAGGAAGAGAAAATCACCAATCTGCAAAAGCAAAATGCCGAGCAGGCAAAGAAGATTGGGGCGTTGGAGACACGAACCAGCGCCAAGTACCTCTTCCTCCTTTCCTTTGTCTTCGCTCTGATTCTCTCCAAAACCTCCTCAAAGCTGACCTGCCTTCTCCCAAAAGCGAACACAACACGACCGCCCGCCTCCTGAACGCCCACGCCTACCACACCCGCTCCCTCCACGCGCCCCTCACCCCTCTCCACGACCTCTCCCTCGACCGTCCCATCCGACATTTCCCCAAACACGAAAAGGACATCAAGACCATGGGTGCCAGCGAAGTGATCCAGGTCCTGCAAGCGCTCGACGTCAAGACCTTGAGCATGAGCGCAAGCGAGAAAAAGGGGGAATTGAGGGCGCAGGTGGGGTTGCCGAGGGAGGTGGAGACGGCTGCTAGTGCCGCTCCGGCTGCTGTGGCTGCTGGAGCGAAGGCTGAGGAGATGAAGAGTGATGGGAAGGTGGCTGCGCCGGCGAAGAAGACGCTGCCGAAGGTGGCGCCTGGGAGTACGGCTGAGAAGGCAGGGACTGTAGGGACGGGGGCAGCCAAGGGGGTGAGTAAGCCGGCTGGGAAGGAGGTCGGGGAGAAAAAGCCTTGATGATCATGATTTGAGATTGGCGCCGCTGGAACGACTGTAATGATGGAATGTAACGATTGGATCATTGGAAAACATAGGGATTGAACCGTAATAATACATTTTAAATTTAAAAATGTCGTGGAAAGAACATACACTATGGGATCGCCAACCCCGAAGGTGCTTCTCCTAGATCCTCAGGGGAATGAAAGAAAGGGACAACAGCTATTGAATAATTACTCTAAATTGTATAAAGTTTGTGACCAGGACCGTTCAAAAATAACCCATCTCAGGGCCGATAGAAAGGCGCAGACACATTTCCCTAGCGATGTATACATCGAAAAGATAATTACAAAAAGGATGCACATCAATGGACATGGCCGTATACCAAAGAGCTGGCGCCGCATGTGCAGGATGCAAGATACGAGGACAGCGTCGCTTATTCCCCTTGGGAACTTGGCGGAGTCCACGAGGATGGCATAGCAGCATAGCAGTATGATTTGCCCAGGCCCAGGAGTACGTACTTTGTGCCTTACCGTCGGGACATTCAGGGCCAGCCAGACTGTCAGCTGCAAGAGGGCGGCGCATCGGACTGAGCGGCGTGCAGGCTGCATGCATGCCGCCGAAACAGGCTGGGGTCTATTGCAGCGACTGCCTTCAAATGAAGGCGAGGTGAGAGGAAGTCAATGAAACAGAGGAAGCAATAATGACGAGAGATCCGGATTTGCTTAAAGCTCGCTCAATCTCTGGCAGTGCGAACGTTTTCCACAACGGAACCCCCCGCAGTGTCCCCCGAGGTCGGCGAGATTGGAGAGTCGCTCTTCCAACGACCGGTCACTGGGTCGCCTTCTCCTCGTACGACATGCTGGATCCCCAGGACCTGGTCTATATTCAGCTCCAATGTTCGCCAAGAGCTTGTCCGCCTACCGTCAGCACCACCATCTTCCACCATCCTCCAGATTCAAGTTCTACGCCAGGGTATTTGCTTCATGGCAGCAACCCTAGACCCAACTGCAACCAGCTGTTCCTTTCTCGATGAGCTCAGATCCAGCTGATTCTATAAAACATCCGTCGTCAAGGACAACTTTCAAGACCAACAACTCGGACTCCACAAACTCCTCAAGTACCAGATTTACTCCTCTCGAGACCTCTCCTGATAGAAGTACGTCCTCGTCACCGGTAGGAGCAGACCATACAGCCATGGCGGGAGACGTTGCCAGCACGTTGCCGGAGCCCGACAGCAAAGTCCCAACGTCTGAGGGCACGAAAGCCACCGGAATAGGTCCTCCAAACCCCGAACCCTCTTCATCATCACCACCCTCCAAGTCAAAGGTGAAAAAGTCTACAGGAGCTCAAACCAAGAAGACTGACTCCAAGTCACACAAGATTGGTGGCAAGAAAAAGTCTAAGAAGCGGTCAAGGGCGAATCAGGTGGAAACCAGCAGTAGCTCAGACTCATCAACGTCAGACAGCTCGGATTCATCTGATTCAGAGGAGTCGGAAGAATCGTCGTCAGACGATGAGGCACCTAGGAGGAAGAAGAAAGGTAGATCGAAGAAGGCCGGGAAGCTGAAGTCAAAGATTAACGGAAGGGCAAAGGCGGAGGACAGCGAATCGGATTCGAGCACCGATTCTGGAGAAGAATCCACCTCTTCGGAAGACGAGAAGCCAAAATCTAAGAAGAGTAAAAAGAATAAGAAAATGAAGGCCAAGAAGAAGCGTGGAAAAAATTGCAAAAAGGGAGAGGATTCAGATGAGGATAGCGAGACAGAGAATGACATAGTGGCCCAATTGAAGGCGATTGCCGCTGGAAATTTGTCGAAATCCAACCATCGGAAAGGAGTTTCTGGAGACAAGAAATCAAAAAAGGGAAAGGGGAAGCAGCCTGGGAAGAAGTCAGTCCCTTCCCACTCCTCCTTTGACTAAAATGTGCTGAGTACTTCTAGGGGCTCTAAAGTCGACTTTGTGCGCATTGACAGAATATGGGACAGCAGTCGCCACAACTTCGTCCTAAAAACCACTGCTAAAGATCTTGACGTAGGCGAATACGACCAGTATGTTTTTCAGGTTCGGCGAAAATTTGATTGGGAGAACAAGTATCAGAACACAGAGCTGGAGATCAAAAGTAAGGCGCTCAAGCAATCTTTGAGAGACGTCATGAAAGACGTCAAAGGCGTCTCTTTTGCTGAGGACACCCCTATCATAAATCCCAATACGATCTTCCTTTACCTCGAAGAGATACGCACTCACATGAAGAAACTTAAGAAATTAGGCCAGATGGATAAGAATAAGACAAAAAAGAAAGGCAAGATGCCGGCCGCTACGAAGGCTGAGCACACAAAAGTCCTCGTGAAGTATCTCGATAAGGATTATGCAGATACCAAAAAGACACTGTATCCTCTTCTTGAAAGCAAAAAGATCACTTATGACCTTCTTTGGGCCCTTTTCAAAAGCAATGAGATTGCCTACTGCGAGACATACGATACCCCAGACGAACCAAGAGCTTTCAAAATTGAATATGCTAATCCGGTAAGAGGATTGGGTACCCTAGATTGAATGCACATCTATTGACTAACGTCGCCAGCAAAAATCTCTCGTGAAGGGCGATTATTACAAGGTCGAGGGTCGCTACCTCGAGTACGACGGAAAGATATTTGGCTTGGGGGCTATGGAGGTCGAAGTCCCTGAGTTCACAGGCCCAAGACTCATCTCGACCCTGGCTTGCTATCCTTTGAAGTACCACAAAGATGCCGCGAATTTAAAAGAGCAGCTCGTGGAACGTGGGAAGAAATTTGTGTGTCTCAAAGGCGTGCAGTATCAATTCCACAAAGGCATGGCTTTCTACAAAAAGAAGCGGCAAATCGTCAAGGTCAACGTCAACGGCCGAGTCATGGCAGATCCAGCAACACATAGGCGAATTCAACCAAACTATCCTATCTCGACCGTGAAGGCTGCGGATCATGACATTTTGGAGAGCGATGAGGACGATAGCAAAATTAGTGAAAGCTCCGATAAGGATAGCTCTTCTTCCTCTTCTTCTGACGAGGAAGGAACTGGCCAGAAAGGTGACGATAAGTATGGTAACTTGGACAAGCCTATCTTGAAGTGGAAATTGGTGGAAGATGGAGATGGTCACTATTGCTTCATTCAGATCGAAGTGGACGGCGATGGTAACGTGATTCAGAAAGAAGATCTAGAACAGCTGCCCGGTCAAGATGGCGCAGGAGAGCTTGAGTTTACCGAGGAGGAATTACTCATCGCCAGCCCTGTTGTCTTGGGTTTCGCCTTTAGCGAAAAGCTCTGGCTTGAGCTTACAGTATCTGGCATCCACGACATCGATTGGAATTATGGAGCCTATGAGTCGCTCGTCTTACCGGACAATCACAAGGCTATTGTCGAAGCTCTAGTTCGATCTCATACTTTCGAAGCAAGCCGCAACATCGACGACGTCATTCAGGGTTTGCTGTGCTCCTGTCTTGACCCTCTAGGATTTTTGCTAACACTCTACCAGGTAAGGGTCGCGGGCTCGTCTCAATTTTGCATGGCTCTCCGGGCTTGGGCAAAACATTAACAGCAGAGGGTATCGCGGAGTTACTCAAGCGTCCGCTCTATATGGTCAGTGTGGGAGAACTGGGCACCAGCCCACGCCATTTGGAGGCCGAGCTCACTAAGATCCTTGACGTCGCACACTCCTGGGGTGCAGTACTACTGCTTGATGAGGCAGATGTTTTCCTGGGTCAGTGCTCCTACTCAGTCTGGTTGGGAAATAGACTCTGACGTTTTCAACAGAGGCACGCCGGCCTACTGACGTAGCACGCAACGCGCTAGTGAGCATTTTCCTACGACTACTCGAATACTTCCAAGGCATCCTCTTCCTGACCACCAACCGCGTTCAAGAATTCGACCCGGCTTTCCAGTCCCGTATCCATATCGCCCTCCGCTACGGCGAACTTACCCCGAAAGCAAAAAGGACTGTATGGAAAAATTTCATCAACAAAGTTGTCGCCCTCGACGGCGTGCAGGTTGAGCCTTTCTCAGACGAGCACTATGACAGATTGTGTAGGCGCGATCTCAATGGTCGACAGATCAAGAACGCAGTCCGCACTGGTCAAGCTCTTGCCATCGATGAGAAGAAACCTCTCAGCATTGAGCATATCATTAAAGTGCTGGATGTCGCGCAATCTTTTGAGAGGGACCTGAAGGGTGGCCCTGGATATGAAGATGCAATGAGGAGCTACCACTAACCCGTGAGAGATGAGATGCTCGATTCCATCTTGGAATTCATGACTCTCAACTACCTTATTATTGACTGGTCTTTTGGGTTTCAGGATGCAGCAAGCGCCCACAGTCCTTACTATGCTTCGAAAGAGAATGTACACATTTAGACACTGGCATCTGGAAAAGCGAGGTGTCTGGTGGCCCTTTGTATGCATGCGATAGTTTGGAGACTTGGCAATGGTAGGGCTTTAGCTCACATAGATGGTCATGGAGATTTATTCTTGCTCTACTGTCCTGAGATCTCGATCTGCAAATGTCACCTGCGTTGAAAGCGCTCCACCAACTTTGTGCAATCGACCTAATTCGCTTTTCTAGTATTCTACTCATCTTACATTTGTCGCTAGTGCATATGGCATCGGATTTTTTCGACCGAGACAGCGCCATGTTCCCTCACGATTCACTTTGAGGCTTTACATTGGGCGACCGTGCAGAGAGACCTACTGCGAAACGAGGTCCGGGCCAGTCTTGCGGGGCGACGTGGGAATGGATTAATATTAGGCCATCAAAAACGCACAGCGAAAGTGAAATGCCCAGTGGCAATGGTGAGCCTCAGAGAGTCACACGGATGAAGTCTGACTGATAGATTTTGAATTCTTCCATTCTGCAGGTGATACCGAGCATTCAAAAAGATGACACATCTCTCGAGTAACACGAGAGCTCCTGCTGAGTGAGAACTTTGAAATTCATGCTTGGCTACTCGAATCTCATCTCAAAGTCATCGCCATATCCTCTGGATCAGAACATTCTGCTCGCTTTCTCAGCTCCAATTCGGTGGACGCTTACAGAGAGAAATCTTGTTCGGCAAGGATAATATTCACTGGAATAATTCTCGTTAGCAACACTGATACTTTCCCTCAAAGGAAGTACTTCTTTCATTTGAACGTACGGAGAAACCACAGCATCGGTATTCCATTCACTGCCTACGCCTGAATTGCCGGACCCATTGGCTGGCATCGCGGCAGTCATGGCAATCTTTATGGCGGCAGTTCCAACAGCGACGGTGCTGATACTTATGTATCTTGCGGCAGACGCAACAGCGCCACTGCTCAATCAGAACCCACATTAAGGAGGCTGATCGGTACGTAGGTGTGGTCGAGGGGGGGGGTAAAGGTGAGGGACAAGATGGCGAAGACTTTGTAGCTGCTCTCAGATGAGTGGCGATGAGGACCGACGTTGAAGCCTTAGAACTGTAAAAGAAAATGGCGAGACGGGCAGGGTCATTGATGGGTATGGCTTCGAGTAGGAATGCTAAGATTTTTATACTTGTGGAGTGTGGTACCAACGAACCTGCGACGCAGCCTTGTTTCCACCGCTATCTCATTCAAAAAAATCAAGGGAACGGAGAACAGGGCGATCCAATGAGTAGAGCAATGAGTAATTACGCTCCTATTTCCCCCCAACTCCGAACGTCGTATCACATTGGCAGGTTCCGGTCGGCAGGTTCTCCGATCAAATCTCTCAAAGATCGAAATGCCTATTCCAGTCTCCAAAGTCTGTCCATGTGGACACAACTGAGGAGCTCATCGTTAATACTACCCACATTCTACTATTTAGGCGACAGTCCTTACCATCGATTTTGGCCTACTGCTATACAGCGCCGTTCGCAGATCTTCCAAACCACCTTCGAGGCATCCAGACCCATTCCAATCGGCGTATATTGCTGCAGTTGTGGCAGTCTTTGTGGTGGCAGTACAGACAGCGCAACCGTTCGTAGACATTGTGTCTGCCGCAGGTACAACAGCGCCACTTCTCAACTCGTCGGTACATCTCGGGGTCGTGGTGGTTGAAGAAGTTGGCTCTATCCTTCTTTGCGCCGTTGCTGCCAAGGGCCTGAGGGCCGTCGTTGAGAAATGGCAGTCGGTTTTATGGCCGAAGGAGCTAGGCTCATGCCTAGATATGCTCGAGCGGACGCAAAAGGTGATAAACGGGGTGTCGGAAGCTGAAAGCTGTACTTGTTTAGTCAATAGAACATCAAACGTGAAGATTTGAGATGAGGGCAGTATTGATCCATAAGTGGGCCTCTAGCCAAGAAGTACTGAAAGCTGAAAAGGACGTCTACACTGACAAGCATGCGGCTTAGGCCTACGGCTACTGTCTCGTTTGAGAAAAATGAATGTAGAAGAACAAGGCAACCCAAGACCGTTTCAGTACCACTGTCATTCAACATTGCCGATGGCAGGACCGCTCGGACTGCTTTTGTTTGAAATGGAAGTAGCGAGGGAGAGGTATACCAGAGACGCCTATACCGAAACAATGATTGGGATTACAGTGTACAAGATCATTTTGCACAATGCCCCTTGATCAGGAATTTGTCCGGATACTCCAAAATCGTCAGATGCATCATAGAGAGAAGGAGAAAAGGCTCGCATACCTTGTAAGATTGCGCACAATGTTACGCTGTTTAGTGTTTGGCTTCCGTCGGTTTCTACACAAAGAAGGCTCGCAAGGCGTAGCCCGTGGATGACATCCCTACTCATTCAGAAATTGAAGAGTGAGCTGTACATTCATGTCACGAGAGCTTTATCATAGGCAAGCGAGCACGGTAGGCGATTATGGTCGTACAAAGTGCAAAATGATGTACCCTCCAAAAGACGTCGCCGATAGCAGATCTACTCAAGAAGTCGGATATCAGCACCGCTTGAAGACTGTCAAAGCCACGAGGCGTATATTACGGACGGACAACGCGTTACAGCGATCAAGCTTGAGGGCAGGGCGAGGCTCTCTCCGGAGGGAAGATATCTGGAGCAGGGCGATAAGTTCTGTACGACACAGCGATGGCTCAACGTGACCGCGGTAGTATAAAGAAAGCTTTCTCTGGAACCAAAAGATTCCTCTTTCTTATTTTCTTCATATCAACCAGCAAATTCAAAGTATTGGGATTCATCACCTGAAATCACAAAAGTTTATCGTGAACCCACGCACCTGTTCCTCCGATATTGTCGCCTGTCTCCCTGAAGGTTCAGATACATCGTCCCCTCATTTCAGACAGGTCTTCTAACAGCTCCTCAGATGTGGGGTGATCGCTTCTTTATGCACGCTATCGGGTTGGGTACAATCGACAACGCGATTGAAGCGAAAGTGCGGCAATGGAAAGCCAGGGGTCTAGACAGTGAGTTTTCACCTCTAACACATGAGACACGAACTTCATCAAGTCATCAACCACGTGTGAGAGTTAATTATTTGCATTTCTAGAGCACGGCAATCCGAAGATGTTTGTTGTAAAGAAGAGGGGCGAAGGACCCTTGGTTGAGAGGGCAGAACCGAGACCACCAAGAAACCCAGGCAACCGGAACTTTGAGAGGGGAGAAAGAATCATGAGAGGTGGTCGTGAATCTATGAGAGGAGACAGACCCGCCAGAGGACCTGCATGGGGAGGCGAATCCGTGGGGGGAGAAAGATCTGTGAGAGGTGGTCCTGCATCTAGGGGAGGAGACGGATCCGCCAGGACATCTGCGAGAGGAGACGGATCTGTGAGAGGAGACGGATCCGCCAGGACATCTGCGAGAGGAGACGGATCTGTGAGAGGAGACGGATCTGTGAGAGGAGACGGATCTG
>JAABUP010003022.1_pt1 | contig 30601 bp, 34 predicted proteins | sample 5559201 | NCBI WGS metagenome assembly JAABUP01 (sample SAMN10711887, study PRJNA513373) | rock metagenome | isolation source: Antarctica rocks | place: Antarctica | reverse complement strand
CGCCCCGCCGCTTCACCCCCCGCGGCCCCCCAACCCTAACCCCCCTCCTCACCTCCCTCAACAAACACAAACCCGACCTCCTCACCGCCTGGCAGCTCAGCCACCTCATCTTCGCCGGCGCAATGTGCTTCGCGCCCTTCGTCCGCTCCCTCCGCATGGCCACAGTCATCGTCTCCGTCTGCGGCATCCCCTGGGCCATCGCCTGCTGGGCCCCCTTCGCCTTCATGGGCATCGAGATCAACCGCCTCACGACCCCGTCCACCATGCTCGCAAACGGCTCCTCCTACCGCCGCCTCTCCAACGCCGACGATTTCGACTCCTCCGCCCCCTCCCCCACCTTCCTCCGTCTCCACCATCTCGATCGCGACATGGACGACTCCCCCTCCCCCTCCTCCTCCTCCGCTGCCGACAACTCCACCGGCGAAACTGCGGGGATATATCTCGGTATTCTGAACTTATTCACCACGCTGCCGCAATTCGTCGGCACATTCATCAGCATGATCGTTTTCTCCATCCTGGAGCCCGGGAAGAGCCCCGAGTTGCATGAGGACGGGAGCGAGGAGGATGTGAAGAAGGCGGCTGATGGGCCGAATGCCATCGCGGTGTGTCTGTTTATCGGCGCGTTGAGCGCGATCGGGGCGGCGTATGCTACGACTAGGATGAAGGCGACTACGAGATAGTGGGTAAAACAGCTGCTTTATTCCAAGCTGATGGAGGGACGATTTGCGTGATTTTGAGGAGGTGGTGGGGAGGATAATGTTGTATGATAATAGACTTTTTGTTTTGTTCTTCATCTTTTTGATTTTAGGGAGATGGGTTTGTTTTGAGATACCAATAGAATTCAATTGATCTGTGTTTTGCTTTTCTCTCGCAAAGATCACCATTCCTAATTTAATTGCGACCAGATGATTCTTATTGAAGAGAATCGTAGTTGAAGCTGCGGCAAAATATGGGTTCTGGTGGATACAAACATTGATACCGCAGTGGCAAATATGTCTTATATCACCACAATTTCTACTGCGGCATTCACGGTCCTATACCGATAGAACCGTGATTGCCGCAGTGACAAGAACGCCGCAATATGATCCCAATTTTTCGAGATATCTCATATCAGGAAACCACTAACACGATTCCGAGTTTCCGAGATGCCGAGTGTCGTTTTGACCCTTCTCCGCTGCAGGGAGAAGTGTCGATGTTATAGTTGCAAGGTTTTCATGGTTTCGAGATGTCAATAGGGGATTGCACACCGAGCCAGAATAGCTGCCTGGATTTCCGCGTCATATCTGCTTATTGTAAAAGTCGACAATCAGCAATATCCCTCTATTTCAGATGACCACATGCTACGATCCCCCGAAGCGAAAGAAATAGACAAGTCCGCCCCTGTTCTCATACTTGTAGCCACACAATCCACCCCACCCAACCCCCTCACTCCAACCTCAACCTCTCAAACTGCGCCACACTCCCCTCCAACACCTCCACCTCCTTCCTCCTCTCCCTCAACCTCTCCCTCTCATTCTCCCTCGCCCCCTCAGGCCTCCTCCCAAAACTCTCCCCTTCCACAATCCCCCTCTGCTTCTCCGCCACCTCGCTCGCCCTCTCCAACCTCCCCTTCGCCTTCGCCACCTCCGCCTCAATATCGATCCTCCCTTTGACGAGAAGATAGACGGCGGCGGAGGCGCCGACGGCTTGGACGACGCAGCCGGTGGGGTTGGAGTCCGAGGGAGGGAGGATGGTGATGGTGCCGGTCATCATTGCTTTGCCGCCGAGGGATTTGATGGAGGCGAGTTGGGAGGTGCAGGTTGAGAGGGCGGTGGGGTGGGAGGGTTGGATGGTGATTGTGGCGGATTCGATGATGGCGTATTGGGCGGCGAGGGAGCGGATGGATTTTGAGACGGCGAGGATGAGCTCGTAGGCTTTTTCGGAGGAGGGGTCGTCGAGGGATCTGGAGTATTGGGGGTAGGCGGCTAGGACGATGGATGGGGTGGTGTCATCTGGTCGACGGGGTAGGCGTTGCCAGAGTTCTTCGCTGATGAATGGCATGAATGGGTGGATCATGGTCAGGCCAACCTCTAGAGCAGTGTATAGTGTTTGCTTTGCAGATTCTTGCTCTGCAGGCTTGCCATCTTGAATGATGGTTTTGGAGTTTTCAATGTAAACGTCACAAAGATGGTTGTACCAATATTCATACGTTATTTTCGTAGCCTGGGAGAATTCGCGGGCGGTGAGCGCGGTGTTTATCTCGGAGGCAGCGGTGGTGAGTTTGTGTAATATCCAGAGTTCAGCAAGAGACTCGTCACCTGTTTTTACGGGTCGCCTTTGAGGAGTGAAGTCTTTGTCCAGTTTGCCCAGGACGAATTTAGTCGCCTGGTATATTTTGTTGCAGAATCTACGATAGCCGTGCATTTGCTGAATGTCGAAATTGATGTCGCCACCTAGTAAAAGTTAGCCATGACATCTAGGTAAATTTAATTAGACAGCGCGGTACTACCTCCGGTTGTGTAATTTATTAAAGAGAACCTCAAAGCATCGGCACCACATTCGGGTATTCCTTTAGGGAATGAAGTCTTTTGGAACTTTGTTGCTGTTGCGACCTCTTTGGGATCCAGATTACCTTGCTTCAATTTCTCATGTAGCTTCTGTAGTGTGATACCTCCCATAACGTCGAGAGGGTCAATCACATTTCCCAGGGACTTTGACATCTTTCTCCCTTCGGAATCTCTGACAAGAGAATGGCAATACACTTCATGGAAGGGGACTTGCCCTGTCATCTTAATACCAAACATTATCATTCTAGCAACCCAGAAGAACAAAATGTCCCAACCCGTCTCCAGAACGCTGGTAGGGTAGAGCTTTTGAAAGTCATCAGACTTCGTATTAGGCCAGCCTAGTGTTGCGAATGGCCAAAGCCCAGATGAGAACCAAGTATCCAGCACGTCTTCATCTCTTCTTAATGTGATTTTCTTTCCTGGGAACTTAACTTTGGCCTTCTCCATTGCTGCTTCCTCCGTCCTTCCGGTCACCCACAATTCGCCATCTGCATCATCTCCCGGCTCGCCCTCGATATTGACGAAGTATGCTGGAGCTTGATGACCCCACCAGAGCTGTCTTGACAAACACCAATCATCGATCTTTTCCATCCATCGGAAATAGTCTGCTTCCGATTTTTCGGGTCTGATGGTAATTTTACCTTCTTTGACAGCCTTGATGGCTGGTTCAGCCATGGGTTTCATTTTCATCCACCACTGAGGCTTCATGATCGGTTCAATGACGTCTTTGGTTTTTGAGCATAACGGCACATTCATGGCGTTTGGCTCTTGCTTGACATAAAGACCTTTGTTTTTCAGAGCTTCAATGACCTTGTATCGCGCATCGAACCGTTTTTGGCCCTCAAAGTCCCCTGTGTTGTGGTTCATGAGACCAGTGTCAGTCAAGATATTGATGAATTCTAGGCCGTGTGCTTTGCCGATCTTGAAATCATTTGCATCATGTGCTGGTGTCATCTTGACTGCGCCGGTACCAAAATCCATTTCAACGTACTCATCCGCGATGATAGGTAGCAGACGGTTGATAAAAGGGTGCTTGGCGTGTTTGCCCATTAGATGCTTATATCGCTCGTCCTTTGGATGGACGGCAATACCGGTATCGCCCAACATCGTCTCGGGTCGGGTCGTAGCGACTTCGATTTTCTCGCTGGATCCCTCGATCTCGTATTGGAAATGCGTGAGAACACCAAATTCAATCTTCCTCTCATAGCCAGGTATATCGAGCATCGTCCGTCCTTCAAGAACCTTATTGTCTACTTCAAGGTTAGACAAAGAGGTATTGAGCTGCGTACACCAGTTGACGAGGCGATTTGATCGATAGATGAGACCTTGTTCATGAAGCGTACAAAACGTTTCAGTGACGGCAGCACTGAATGTGGGATTCATCGTAAATGCCTCTCGTGACCAGTCAAAAGAGCCTCCCATCCGCTTCAAGGCGTCATTAATTTTTTGATGATACTCCTCTTTCCAGTCCCAAATTGTCTCGACCATCTTTTTTCTTCCTAGCTGATGCCTTGTTTCTTTATTCCGGTTCCAAAGCATCTTTTCAACCACACTCTGTGTAGAGATCCCAGCATGGTCGCAGCCAGGCAACCACAATGTTGTCAGTCCTCGCATTCTATTCCATCTTATCAGGGTATCTTGCAGTGCGTTCGGGAGAGCATGGCCCATGTGCAGATTACCAGTAACGTTTGGCGGAGGTTCAGGGATGACAAAGTAGCCCGCATCCTTGACCCTACCATCTTGCTTGAACGCAGGCTTATGGAACCCTTGACTTTCCCACCAAGCATACCATCCGCTCTCGACTACTGTAGGTATATAGGCGTTGTTCATTGGATCTTCGAGAGATAGTAGGTCTGTCATGGTGAGTACTTGTGCTGTAGAGTGTCCAGAACTTGACAGGCGTTCACTTACGCTTTTTTGTACCGTCCCCCATCTTCCAGGTATACTCTGGCAGCGATTCATCCTTCGAAGCTTCCTGCTTGGCTTTCTTCTCTTTTGTCTTTGATTCAGTAGAGGCGCCTGAGGCACTAGTCTTCTTTGCCATTTTCTGCTCGAATTGCCTCTGCTTCTGCGCCTTTTTGTGCTCTTTCTCGACTAGGAGATGCTGTTAGAGATTATTATTGCGTCGACCAATACCATGCCAATCTTACTCACGCTCTTTCTCGCTCTTTATTTTCTTGCCAGCTTCCTTGTCTCCTCCATCTTGACCGCCCTCGTGCTGGCCCATTGGATCATCCTTAGAAGCCCCCAATATTGCGGAGGCTGTTTCGGAAGAGGCTGAGGGAGGTTGTCCAGATATAGGGCCAGTCTTCTCACCAGCTTAAGATACGCTAGGTGTTAGAGTGTAAATGATCGATGATCAGCTAAACTTACTGGGATTATGAGATGCTGCATTCAAAGCCATTGTGGCACGCCCTCGAACTCCAATATAAGTTCTCTTTAGGGCGCGCTGGAAGAGCGCTTTTCGAAGTATTTTGAGCGTCAACTGTCTTGATGTTTGCAGCTACAATATGAACAAGTTGTTCAAATGAGCGGGCAAAATTGATAAGGAGCGAAAATTGATTCCAATGTCCTAGGAAATTTCTTGGATGTTTGTGACTCAATGGCACCATGGCTTGGGCTTGAGAGAGCGGCAAGCTCCGCGCCTGGGCACAAAAAGAATTGGGCAGCTGGCTACTTACATTAGAATGCAACAACGCTAAAAGAGTTCGGCTGATGACTCAGCTGCTAAGTATAGGTAAATTAGATGCTAGCTGAACACTTAATTTTACATCGATCCACTCACCACAATTTTGTAATATTATTCGGACATTTGACATGCTTTCGTTGCTCACATAAGTCTTGCGGACTTCAAGACAAAAAAACATACAGTAAATATCAAGACTATAGAGTGGACCAAGGGCTCTAGATCTCTCAGCAAAAATTCCTTCGCGTCAAGCTCCGTTATGTTGCAACCTATTTTTGACGCATTTCAAGGTGTCCGAATATCAAAAACCGTGGTGAGATTGTCGATAGACTTACTGATAAGGGGGATATCATGCTTTCAGGATCCTGAGCGGAGCTGTTGTTGATAACCTGAGGATGAGCTTCGAAAGTCTTAATTCTTGAGATCATATTAGGACCGTTGGAGCGCTGAGAAAGAGAGATAATAAGCACCAAGCGTTCGGTAGTCTCACACTTGAAGACCGACGGAGCCTCCTTGGCTGCACGGGTACCTATGAGATATCTTACCATGCGGATTCTCTGTGGTCCTCTTGAAGAATCCAAGCTGACCCTTGGATGTACTTGCCATCAAGGATTGTGGGGATGTCCAAGCTGTATGCCGTTCTTGACTCATTGATCTCAAGCTGTATCCACATTGCTTGAATGATTTTTGACTGTGTTTTCGCCAGCCTTGGGGTACAGCTTGGCCAGCCGTGCATGCTTATTATTACTTCGATTTCTTAGCGCACTGCGCTACTGGCTACGAGTTCTCTGGCGCGAGTATGCTTACAAGAATGCATTGCAATGACACAATGCTGCAGATTTACTCCGGTACACCTTGTATTATTGGCTCAGGTTGAGGGAATGATTTGCAGGCCTTGACTTGTCGTTCGCGCTGCAGCATACCGCGTCCCAATATCGTCCTTCAGAGCCCTTTTGATATCACATCACCGCTCAGACCCTCTCACCGGCTATGCTCCGTTATGTTGTGCCACTACAGCGTACCCCATACCATATCAGAACCTGTGCCGCATCATAAGTTGTGGTGCAGCATCACCTCCCAACTTGTCGACCGCGGTAATTACTACATCTCTCTTGGCATCACCTTTGTCCTAGATAGCCCTCTAGAAACAGTATATATGCTATCAAAAAAGGTATGAGTGCTAGTGGAAAGGCACGTCGGAGTAGAAGGTGAACAGTGGCTATGAGAAATCTGCCATAGACTCAACCTCCATCGGGCATTGAATAAAACCCGTCAGGGCGGACAGCCATCTGGCGATTGCGTGGGGCTATCCATGGCGGGTGAGGATAATAACCAGAATGGGTTGGCAATAAAAAACAGGACATGGGCCTGCGGCTAGTAAGTAAAGTGTTTTTGCTTACCATGTCAATGCTTTCACTCAGAACAGTAGACTGCCAACCTCCTCTCTACCGGGAATAGAGCATGCTAACTTCCCACTAACGTCCGATTTGTGTCGCACATACCCATCGTCGTCGACTACCACTCTCGTCATCAAAGGTCATCTATGTGGTGCTCGATCGCATGATTGATCTCAGTCAGCGCTTGAGAACCCCTCTGGACAACAGCATACCAGTTTTCGGTCTCAAGCCGTTCCATTCGTATATCAAATGCTTGGATCGACCAAGACCCATCAGGATGTGGACTACCTTGCGAAACAGCATCATGTCAGCTTGCTTTCGTCCTTCTGTTGTCTCGGGTACTCTCCCATTGAGCGATGATCACATTGATATGCTCCGATTGACAGAGAGGGCTCAAACGCTACGTAATAGCCTTCCTTGGAGATGAGATCATTTAGACTATAAAGTTGTCGGTGTGTCTACCCATAATGGAGGAAATAGCAGAATAGACTCATCAAACTCGGGTTTTGAATCCTTAGGTCACCCCGATCCGAACAGTTCCTCCCTTGACTCAATCCCAATACTAAACATCAAACCTCAAACTTCCATCATGCAATTCTTTACTCTCGCTACTCTGCTCATTGCTGGCTCTGCGACTGCCTTTGCTAACCCACTAGAGAAGCGAACGAACCAAAAGGCCAATGAATACGTTAGTACGTTTAAGAGACTCCTTTGAGGTGCTTTGGTGGAAGACTGAACTGATAATGATTCAACATAGGCGGGGACTGGTAAGTAGTAGCCATGCCGGAGAATCCGCACAAACACTATAGCTAGAAATCCAGCTGACTCTATCCATCCCACACAGCTCCGGCCCTATCAACTTCGGGTACGTCGAATAAGTCCTCCCCAAATCCCTCGCATCAGTATTCCCGGCGCTCATCACCTATGCCTCTTGATCCTTGCAGGTTGTTTCGCTAACCACCTCTCTTGAAACGCCCAGACACGTTGGTCAAGCTGGCAGAAATCTAGTCGCCGTGAACATGGATCCATCCTCTCACTCGGTTTATCTCGCCGGCACCACCTGGCGCGCCTGGACCACCGCCAACCTTGGAGGCAACGGCCACCACTGCTCAGGGACCGATCTTGGTACCATTGGTGGCGCCTGCCAGAATCTCGACTCTACGGAGCCGGGAAACAGAATTGCATGCATTTCCACGTCATAGCGTGGGCGTCGTCTCTGGAGGCGAAGGCTTGCTATGCTAGAGTTGTGAGGTTTGGAAGAAGGCGACAAGACCGTCAACTGCTCTGGACACCGAAGTGGGCGCTGGGTTGTATTGTGAAGATTTCACTTTAATCGTCCTATTAAGACCAAATTACTATCTTTGAGGTCCTTATTTGGAGGAAGCATTCGGAGACCACAGACCGAGTGTTGCAAACCCGCTTATTACCAATGAAATGACTCCTCCAAATCTTTTTTTGTGACATTCTTCTCAAACAAACTTGAATAAGACTACAATCTCCGTAAGACCGTTAGAGCTTTAGACATGGAAACCTTACCTAGTACATTACGGCTAGCGTCATCATGCCATAAATATCATTTGATACATCTTTCTGCATAAATCTCAGCGTCGGTCCAACATTCGTGCAGAATCCCCACTTGCAAGCTCAGCGAGGATAGATACCCGCAGATGGAAGTAGCAGGAAAGACTGTCATAGCAAGCAATTGAGTCTAATAATGCTTAATAGCAAATACAAATACAAGGCTCAGCATTGGACGCTCTCGTTATCTTGTGGGGGCCGATAGAGATCGTGTCCACGAGGAGATAGAGATCACGGTGGAACACCAAACCTACCGTTAAGGGGGAGAAACTTCGAATACCGAAGTTCTTGGAGCCTATTTGAGACTCGTCGTCACTCGAATGTCCTATGACAGATCATGCAGTATAAGACTATATTGCATGCGAAACCCCCACGGAGAATCTCATCTTGGATAACCAAATCCTAAGTATTTCAGCTTGACATGGAAACGTTGAATCTGATTAAAACCTCATGCACTTAAGGCCCTTACAAGGCCCTTCCTCGACTACACTTCTTCCGTTCAATTTCTGATTCTCTCACAGTAATGCAAGCAATTAGAGATTGTAATCGCCTCTACCCCAATCTTGGACCAGGTAAATTGAAAATGATTTCACTAACACCACCCACTCCCACAATCCACAAAGTCTCAAGGTCATCGCCCGACCAATTCACATTGACGGCCGTATAATTAGTCCTGATCGTAGCCAAGATAGTTCCTTCAGGATCCAGCACATCCACCCCTCCACCTGTCGCAGTGAGAATGTATCCATTCCGAGCGACCTTCAAGCCGTCGGGAACCCATTGTTTGCTCAGGTATATTGGCCTCTTATTGCCTATCGAGTTCCCGCCCTTGAGGACGTCAAAAGCATAGACGGTATGCTTGCCGGTGATATTAAAGTCCATGTACCCCAGCGGTCCGTATCGTTGCAAGATCTCGGGTCTAATTGCGCCGGTATCGGTAATGTACATCGTCTGCTGATCTGGCGACAATGCAATGCCATTAGGTTGGTGCAGAGAATCTTCGACAATACTCACAGCCCCACTACTTGGGCGGAATCGATATGTGGCAGTCCCAAGCTGTGGGGCGTATTCGTCCACTCCATTGCCCCAGGAATAATCTAGGTTACAATTATCAGCTAAGAGCCCATCCGGGCGGCGGAAAGTAAAATGCGAAGGTCTTACCATTGTCAGTAAACCAGACGTCTCCTTTGGAATCGACAACGAGATCGTCACAAGTGTTGAAGTAGTATCCGAAATAATTGTTGAGAAGGACATTGGATTTGCCGCTCGTTGCGTTCAGTGTGTATATGCCAGGGCGAGAGACATACCCAGCAGGCGCGTCGATCGAACTATTGCCTCCACCTTGGCAGTAGTAGATGAGTCCGTCATGATACCATCCACCATTGGCGCTATAGATCGGTGGCTCAGCTGTCTTGGCCGATAAGGTCGGGGGCGAGTCGTTGAGATTGATCACCTGTTGCGGCAGGAAGCCCGGCTCAAGTTGAGAGAAGTAGAGTTCGTTGGTTTCCGGAACATATACAGGGGCGTCATGAAAGACCGCAGCAGTGGTGAAGCGATACGTGTTTTTGGGACTTGGTCCGAGCAATTCCAGCCCTCGTTCTCGGTCAAATATCAAGAAATCGGCGGTCGCAGCCAGTTGCCACGATTCGTCTCCTTGAATAGCAGTACTTTCGAACGGAAGGTCTTGAGTTGGGTCAAAAGAATTATTGATTGGCTTTCGGAGGAAGTTTTCCGGCATGACAGAGGCATAATGGTTGATACAGACCACATTTGCACCTTCAGGCCCACATCTTTCTGCCAGTGGGCTGACGATCTGCGTCTGGGCCGGAAAGATCAAAAGCAGATGGATTAGAAGTGTGAAGACGGCCTCGGGCATGATTTCAGATTTTGAGTGCCGACAGTGCGTCCTACTAGCCTTCATCCTGTCGCACGATGAAGAGCTGTAGCAAGGTGAGCAACTTGTCAATATTTGTATTAGTGCCAAACCGAGAATCCTGCTTAGAAATTAAAATTATATTTAGTAAGCACTTTCTCAAAATCCTGCTGACAAATGGAGGCTGCTTTTTCGAAAAGCTTATGACTCGATTTTTGACCAATGAAATGGATGTTTGTATGCATGAGTGTTCCATTATTACCAAACATGAGAATGGACCAAGCCAAAGATACATACACAATACCAGGGGTACTGCCAGTGCAGGGTACAACTCAGTGGGCTTAATTTATCATTTACTTGGAAAATCTGTTTCGATTAAATAGAGCACTAGCAGAAAAGAGTAGCCAAGGCCTCTTTATCTGTAGTTTCGCTTTACCCTGTTGAGGTCTGTCGAACGAAGTCGATCTTTTCGCCCACATCATCTCCATATCCCGTTCGGGGTGAACAACAAAGCCTAGTCGTGTTCTGGGAACATTGTTGCCATGCTGTCATACGTCGTAGGAATCATATGCGGGTGCGTCTGTATCAGGGCTAGGATCCCTTCATACGCCGCAGATCACTCCGGGATCACTCCGGGATCACTGGGGTGAGACGCGCTTCGCTTAGTAGTATTGCTGAGTCGTGGCGTGGTGAGAGGATGAAATGTCATATATTCATAAAGGTGTCTGAGTCTGTGGCGGTGATCACGATATGGGGACGCTATGATTCTGTGCTGCATTTCTGACGGGGCTGAAATATGGATGGGCCATAGCTTCTTTTGCCGTTAATCGCTCCTGTAAAATAAAATTAGACCTTCGTGGATTCGGTGAAAGAATACATGTAGATTGATCTATACCTGATGGTCGTAGCGAAGCAATTTGTCAAGGAAATCGATGGCATCATTGCTCACGAATCTTTGATTCTCTGCATTCACAAAGCCGTGCCAATTTTTCTTCGGGAACCTCCCCAGAATGTCATCGTATTGGGTATCGAGGTCTATATCGTATTTGTCTAAGTATTCGAACAGATCGTCCGTTCCAAGAACTTTGGCGATTTTGACAAGCTGGTCTGAGTTGCTGTTGCCATGGAAGAAGGGCTCTTTCCGAAATATCATAGAGGCGAACATGGCACCCAGCGACCACATATCTAGTGAATAATCGTATTCTTGAAAATCCACGAGCAGTTCGGGCCCTTTGAAGTATCTTGATGCCACCCTGACGTTATACTCTGTACCTTGATGATAGAATTCAGCGAGTCCCCAATCGATAAGTCGCAGCTGTAGATGATAAGCAGGGAGTCAAGATTGGATTCTACTTAGCCTACCTTGCGTTTTTCGTGATCTATCATGACATTGTGTGGCTTTACATCTCGATGCATAATGCCTTTGCTATGACAAAAATCCAAGGCCTGTCTTAAGACGTTAGTCATTTCGCATAATATTCTTGATGTCATCCAATTGACCTTGAGCAGTTCAAAGATATAGTATCGCACATCGTAGTCAACGAACTTTGGATAGAGGCTTCGAAAGTCGGTATTGTTGACGTACTCGAATATCAAAGAGGGTGTCTTGCTTTGGCTATCTCTCACGACATCCAACAGCGCAACAACATTCGGTCCGCCCGACAGGTTCTGTAGTATTTTTATCTCTCGCTTTATCTTCTTCTTTTTCACCGGTTTGAGGACTTTAATGACACATTTCTGGTAGTTGACAATGTTGATGCCTTCGAAGACCTCCGAGTATTTGCCTCGACCTGCGCATCATCAATGAATGTCCGGTCGCGATCTCGAATGATGGTACAGCGTTACCTATCTTCCTGACCACCTCATAATTTTCCAAGACTCCCCATGTTATGTTGACGCTGTCGTACTCCCAGTAGGCCTTTGGCATGTGCTGATTGACATCCGCATACACACGGGCCATGCTTGTATCGCCTTGCTTAAGCACGCTCCGGCGAGCAGATGTGTGGTTTTGTCAGCGCACGGTGCAGTCCATGTTGGTATGGGTGTAAGAATGGGCTATGCGCAAAGGCTGAAAGTCGTGTGATAGTGGGCTCCAGAGTCAAACCCAAGGCTGAGTGACCCACTTTGGGAGCCGCGCGCTAGTTCCAGCGTTTCATTGCACAATCTTTAAAACCTTAGCCCTGGCTTGAGAATCTTTCCGAAGTGAACAAGAACAAGAGGGTCAAGGGACTCTGGGGGATGGGGGAGGTGATCAATGATGTACTATGATCTCAATGTCTCTTACACCACAAATCAGGCAGAGCTACAGCGAGTCCTTGCTTTCCTAGCGGAGCGTCAGTCATACTTCGTCCAAACGCTGTTGAAAGGTCCTGACTTTACACAGTGGGCTATGATACAGTCGCATTAGACTTCACTATAACAGGAAAGGTCCCAGGCGAGATTACCAACCAGATTCCTCTACCGCTTCCTTTCTCCACGCCTCCACGCCTCCATATCCTCCGCCGCTGTACCCTTCACCTTTCCGATCCCTCCCAGAATCATCGTCTCTCCAGTCTGGCCTCTGCGTACGATATTCTGGCCCTGCGACCTACCAATGAAAAAGCCCTTCTTCAAGCCTGCCAGGCCCTTGAATGCGACCTCATCTCCCTCGATCTCAGCACTCGATTTCCATCCTACTTCAAGCATAAGACTCTCGCAAACGCGCTACAAAGAGGCATCAAGTTTGAACTATGTTACAGTCCTGGCATACTGAATACCGATGGCGGAGCTTCGAGGAGAAATTTGATAAGCAATGCCACGCAGTTGATACGCGCCACTAGAGGGAGAGGTCTTGTGATCAGTAGTGAAGCGAAAGCCGTTTTAACATGCCGAGCGCCGGCTGACGTGGTCAATATGGCTGTACTTTGGGGTCTTGGGCAAGAAAGGGGGATGGAAGCGGTCAGCAGGGAGGCCAGAACTGTTGTTGTGCAAGCAGAAATGAAGAGGAGAAGTTTCCGGGGGGTAATCGATGTCGTTTATGGCGGTGAACCATCAGAGAGACCGGTCGGAGAAGAAAACGCTGTCAACCGAAAGCAGGAAAACAGGAAGAGGAAGGCAAGTGCTTTAGAAACCGAATCTGTAGAGGATTCTCCTCCTCCAAAGCCAGTGTCGAAAAGGGAACAGAAAAGGCAGGCGAAGAAGGCCAAACTCGAAAATGCCAAAGCTCAGGAGAGCAAAGACAGCGCACATACCGCATCAGCTCCAACAGTTGATGTCCTTCCAGGGACTCATTCCGGGAAGGAATCCAGAAATTGACTCAATTGATTGACATTTGATTGCTCTTGAGCAGACTTTTGACCCCAGAGAACGGGCCTCATACGACAAGACAATTATTACGACTAGTGAGTGCGATCTCAGAGTCTCAGGGATCGTCACGCTGACCATCGAACGTGAAGCTACCATCCTTACCGATGTCACTGCGCAGTAAGACTCGCTCGGATCTATGCTAGAGTCCAATTCCCGGCTGCGAGCTCAAAGATGGTTCAAAACCTGACGTCGCCCTTTTGGTTGACCTCTGGAGTCAATCCCAATGATACAATGTGTGGCGAGTCCAGTAGATGCTGTAAAGGAGTAGAGCAAGAAATGCCAATTTGTGAAACGAGGAAGGCAAAGTCAGGCATATTGCGTTGCTGTTTCATAGGTAGAACGACTGAGCATGCCTCAGCAACACACTTGATGCGGCTCAAAAGAGATCTGCAACCAAGAGATCGCGCTAATCGTAGGGCTTAGACTAATATCCAAGACGTCATAGTCGGTGCGAGCGGCGCTCAAGACTCCGATAACGACTCGAAGCTGAAACCAGACGAGAACGAATACGCAGTTGTGGACGGTGGGCGCAATAACGCGCCATGTGTTTTTGGTGGACAACATAAAGGGAACATTTTCAGATCATTGTATTTTCCAACCTTCAGGTATCCTCTGTCTTGACTATGGCGGAAGTTCACGCATTGGACGACTACTACCTAGCTATAACTTTCTTAATTACCGTTGCATACCAGCTCTTTTTCTTCTCCATTGCGTTCTCTCTCAAATTTGACAAGCTCACAGGTATGTAAAACCCTACAATGCATTTTGCTCTGCTAATCCCGAACATAGATTTCGCCGGTGGTACCAATTTTGTTGTCCTTGCAATCATCACCCTTGCTTTCTCTGGTCACCACAATGCGCGGCAAATTGTCGACTCGTTGTTCATCATGTTGTGGGGCGCTCGACTCTCTGGCTTCCTCCTCTTCCGTATAATCAAGACTGGCAAAGATGACCGCTTCGACGACAAAAGGGACAAATTCTTTTCATTTTTGGGCTTTTGGGTGTTCCAGATGGCATGGGTCTGGACCGTCTCATTACCAGTAACACTGCTCAACTCACCCAATGTGACGAAGTACCACCAGCATAGCTTCGGCACTGGTAGAGACATTGCGGGAGTGATTCTCTTCACCATCGGTTTCCTCATGGAAAGTGTGTCTGATATACAGAAATACATTTTCCGGAGCAAGCCGGAAAACAAAGGAAAAGTATGCGATGTCGGCCTGTTTGTATGGACGAGACATCCAAACTATTTCGGAGAGATCATCATTCAATTCTGTAAGTCAGCTTCATCACTGATTGTGGTTGTGGACTGACACATGCAGCGATCTACATGATCGCAGTATCGCCAGCAGCAGACGGAGATGTCCACGGTGGAGCATACCGAGCTCTTTACGCTTCTATACTCGGGCCTTTCTTCCTCACCATTCTCCTCATGTTCGTTTCGGGACTTCCTCTGCAGGAACGACCCGGAGCCAAGAAGCGATACGAGAGTGGAAACCATTGGGAGTCATTTTCCAAGTATACCAAACGTACAAGCATTCTGATACCTTTCCCTCCTCAACTTTACGTACGAATGCCGACCATCTTGAAGAGAACAATATTCTTGGAGTTTCCGTTATACGTCTTCGACCCTGCAAAGCATGCTGATCAGGGTAAAGTGCAGGATAGGCAAGCGGAGGAAGGGACTGCTGGATCAGGTGTAGAGCAGAACAGCGAAAGCCACCATCATGATTGATATCCTTAGACTTCATACCCAATATTCGTCACATTTATACAACTTTAGCGTGGAGCAGATTATCTGACATAATTTTGCAAAAAGAAAACATCCAGAACGTCCACAGTCCAAGTGATCCGACAAAGGATTGGTCATATCTCAGAACAATTGCTTGAGTTTTGAAACCCAGGCAAGCATACCTAAGGTAACAATGGAAATAAGCTTTTATGTATGACGGGCCGTTAGTGTGTCCGTTAGCATGATTGCTGTTCCTGCTGCAAGTGCGACATAGGTTTCACCTCCGATCAGGTCAACTAAACACCACCTCATCTACAAAAGGGCACCACTCTAAGACATCCGTTGTTGGTTCCACTTTGGTGTGAGAACTTACACACCTGGGTAAACCTGTCCAGACCACTCATAAAGGACTGCTCTTCTGTGAGTGTCATGGTTTTGGCCAGACTTCCACTGCTGACCCTACCCAAGTGAGCTGGATCATAAAACTTGTTCATCTTCTCTAGATTTGTCTTCCGATATGCGGCGCTAGGCGAAAATGACATATCAACCTTGAGGTTAGGACCTAAGCAGCTTGATTCGGGAGCATTTAGGTTGCAAACTGCCAAGTCGGATACACGATCACCTCCTCACCAGTCATCGTTCTCCTAAACTCGCCTACCATTTACCTCAAAGCATTTCTCTAGCACCTCGTTATGGATTCCAAGGAAGTCGTTGAGAAGTCCAAGGCTCTTCAAAAAGCTACAATAGCTGATGACCCTCCCGAGAATATCATCCGTATTCTCAATGACATCAAGACCGGTGTGAAGCCCGATGAAGACCTCCTTCGCTCGACCAAGATTGGTGTGATCGTAAATCGTTCCAAACAGCACAAAGACCCTGCTGTTGCTCGCCTGGCAAGCGAAATTGTTAAGAAATGGCGTGATGATGTGGCCAAAGCCAAAGCGAATAGCCCTGCAGGCAAGAAGAGCCCAAACGGTACAGCATCCCCGGCCCCATCAAACGCCGCCAATGGCAATGCCAAAGCAAAATTCAGCGTTCCGCCTGCCGAGCGAGATTGGAAGAAGGACAAGGTGGATACCGCCCGCACGAACCAAGCTACACGCGATGGCTGCATTGGCCTCATCTACAACGGTCTTTGTTTCATGTCCACGGCAGCTCCATCAGAAGTCCTCCAGAAAGCAGTAGCGATCGAAGCGGCAGGTTTCGCCAAGCTGGGACCTGAGACCAATTCAGGATACAGCACGAAGATGCGCAGCCTGTTTATGAATCTCAAGAGCAAGACCAACCCGGAATTGAGGGTGAAGGTACTGGAAGGGGAGATCACACCCGATCGATTTGTAACGATGTCGGCCGATGAGCTAAAGTCGGATTCAATGCTCAAGGAGGTCGAGGAATTGCAGAAGCAGAATTTCAAAGATTCACAGATGCCGGCCGCTGAGAGAAGCATTTCGAGCTCACTTGAATGCTCCAATCCAAAGTGTAAGGGAAAGAAGACGGTTGCGTATTCCCAGGTAGGTTTCCAATTCTCGAGGTCGAAATCTGTGCTAATTAATATTACAGGCCCAAACACGAAGGTACGCATTTCCGATGAGACCTATGACATCTAATGAGACATACCTGATCACAAATCGTATAGCGCTGATGAGCCGATGACAACATTCTGCGTAAGCCTGACAGTATTCTGAACCTCTATTAGATCACTGACCTTCTGGAAATATCAGGAATGTCAAAGCTGTGGAAAACGCTGGAAATTCAGCTGAGTTAATCCAGCAAGTTGAGATTCGTTATGTGGGAGGCATTTAGCAGGGATCAATGGCGTTTACAAGGAGGAGATACCCTGAGATGAGATGCGCATAGTGTGATACGAGGGCCACTGCGCGGCGGTCATTTGGCAGTGATGGTAGCATGGATACCGATGAATGGAATAGATTTGATCCCCAATCCTCGTGTGCCATCGAGTTATTGCTTCGCTGACGCTCAGAGCCAATTGTGCTTACAGAGTTTTGGCTCACATAGTCGTACAAATGCATGTGCAAATGGCCAAGATATCATCTGTGATTTCACAGCTTTCGAGTTCCAAATGTTGCGCTAATACAGGGTATCATTTCATTTGACTACTGCTCTACTGCACGCTCTCTTGAGTCGACTTGATTGACTGCACTCAATCATCAACTTACCCCTCCCGCCCCCCACACGCATAATAATGGGCTTAGCTACTCCTTCATATGGACATCATGACCGAAGAGTTTTTATACCTGCCAAAAAGCCCTTATCAGAACTAGAATCACGAGACGCCAAACAAGGGGATCTCACCAGCTCAGCATAGGATTCTCCCCACTCTTCGTCGCACTATCCTGCACGTACGCCCACCGCTTCAAAAAATCCTCATGCAGCATCACGCGCGTCAGTTTGCCAGTGACGGCGCGATAGATGTCTTCGATTACGGAAAAGTCTGTGGGGAAGAGGATGTCGAAATAGCCTTGTTGGACCTGAATGGGAATGAAAATGATATTAGCAAAACTGTAGCGTGCGCGGAAAGCGAATTGGAGGAATGCGTACGTATGGCGTGCTGACTGGCACGACACGCCGCTGATAGCGTGTCTGCACGACGGGCGCATTGAATCCTTTGACGGCATCGGGGAGTGCGTGGAAATCGCTTGTTAGGAGCTGGTGGTGTGGGAAGTAGTCGCGCAGGATATCGAAGAATTGCATTAGTCGAGTGGGTATGTATTCCGGTACAGTCAGATTCGGCGCGAATGGTAAACTCGACTTGAATTTGCGAAGCAAGCGTGGTTCACGGAGTGGGTGGTCGAACGGTCTTGAGCAAGCTGCATGCCGCACCCTCAGGAACCGTGAAGCTACCGGATCGATAGTTTTGGAATAGAATTCGTAGAAATCGCCGGAGTTGTCGATGAGGACGGTTCCTTGGAGGGGCTCTTCGGTGAATGGGTCGTAGCGGATGCTGTCGTGGGCGAAGTTGTCGAAAACTTCCAGGGCGAGGAAATAGCAGGGTGAGGGGACGTAAGTGTCCCATGTAAATATGGAGCGGTTTATTATCTCCACGTGGTCGGTGTGGCCTCGGGCTGAGGCGGAGCGGGTGAGTTGGGATGTTTGGAGGGAGGCGAGGGCGGAGGAGATTTCTATGACTTTGAATTTCGTTCGGGGGTAGACATCGGGTTCAAAGTCGCGGATGTAGTCCAGGATGTTGAGCATGAGGGTTCCGTTTCCGGCGCCCAATTCGTATATTATGAGATCGTGTAGCGGGTAGTGTGACAGCTTGTAGTTTTCGACTAGGTAGCTTGCAATTGCTTCTCCGTAGTATGGACGAAAAAGCTCGGTAGGGGTATGCCATAGTTGCCTGCTCTCGTTTGGTATTTCGGCATCGAGCTCATCCTCAAATGATGTATAGCGCTCTCCTAGTTGTTTATGAAATTCGGGCTCGTTGGCCATGCTGTTGAAGTCGAAGGGTTGGCCTGGGGAGAAGATGACGACTTGTTTAGGGAAGTAACCATAATTTGGATTGTACAGACTGTCTAGACGTAGCCTCAGAATACATCTAGGCCTTCAATAGGGACTGTTATACCTTCTATAAAGTCGCGTGCGAGCATCTTCACCCTCTTCGGTCGTTCTCTCCTGTTTCGGAGGGCATCTGCAGTGACCATGGGGTATCTCCCATAGTCTCGCAGCTTGTCAGGCGGGAAAATATCGGTACGCTGTTGCCAATCGCTCGTTTGCCTGCTTTCGTCTTCGACTTCATTATTGGAGATGCGGTAGTGTCTCCGTCCTGAGTGCTTTGGGGGAAGGCTCTGTGCCGCTGGAGTGTGGTACCGTAGCCTTGAGCATGTCTGGTGGGATAGCAAACGACGAAAGACGTTGGATATCAGGGGCGAGTCCATACTCCCGTTGATTGTCTCGTTATTTCCTGGGGACATCGGCATGGAATGGATATGGGCGCGGGTGCTCCCGCTTTTGTGGAGCTGCAGCTCGCCGCATTCAGACTCATCATGCACTTCGAACTCTTCCAGTGGATTCAGTAGTTACGTTGTGATACGATTTGGACTTGTGATGGTAGCATGGAAAATCGACCAAAGCTCTATGCTTCAGCAGCGTTTGTGACTGGCATACTTCTTACTCTCGGCTTCAAAGACTTTTATCCAGATCTCGAATTTCGATTCTGGAAGCGGCGTAATGCAAACAAGACACTCGCTGGTGCAGGTCTTGGTAGTGACGATCGTATCAACTTGGAGGATCACGACAAGGATGGTGGTACCGTTGGTAATGTGATTGATTTGCCTGAAGGCATTGAAGCCTGCATAGGGAACACTCCCTTATTCAAGATTAAATCGCTCTCTCGGGAGACTGGGTGCGAGATATTGGCGAAGGCCGAGGTGATTTATAGGTGCTTCTTCGCAAAGCAAATAGATTTTTAATCCTTTCAGTAGTTCCTAAACGGCGGTGGAGGTAGTCCCAAGGACAGAGTAGCTTTGAGTATAATCAATCTGGTAAATGTAGCCTCTCGTCTAATAAGTCTTGAGTCTGAGATGGAGAGTAGGCAGAAGAGGAAGGCTTATTGACGCCATACTCGGGTGATACGATCTATGAAGGTACTGTGGGCTCTACAGGTATCTCGCTTGCCACAGCCTGCAGAGCCAGAGGATATTTGGCCTACATGTGAGGCATTCCATTCTATCACATGTCCCTCTCTCACTATAATGAACGAGCTCAATTGAACAAAACTAGCTGTATGCCCTCCGATCAAGCCATAGAGAAATCTGAGCTGCTCCTCAAGCTCGGCGCAGTCGTCGAGCGTGTCCCTCCAGCACCAATTGTCGACCCAATGCACTTCGTCAACCGCGCTCGAAGTCTAGCCGCAGAGCACACTGCAGACTCGAACCGCCCAGGTCGAGGCTACTTTGCTGATCAATTCGAGAACCCAGCTAATTGGCAGGCACATTATGACGGTACTGGCCCTGACATATTTCGGCAGTGCGGTAGGAAAGTCGACGCTTTTGTTGCTGGTGCAGGAACTGGCGGAACTATCACCGGCGTTGCCCGGTATCTCAAGCCTAGATTGCCGCATATCAAAATTGTGCTCTCCGACCCCCAAGGAAGCGGTTTGTATAATCGAGTCAAGTATGGCGTTATGTTTGATACGAAGGAAAGGGAAGGCACAAGGAGAAGATCGCAGGTCGATACCATTGTGGAAGGAATTGGCATCAACAGAGTCACCGCCAATTTCGAAGCTGGAAGAGAGTTGATTGATGATGCAATCAAAGTAGAAGATGATCAAGCATTGGCAATGGCAAGATGGCTTGTTGAAAAAGATGGGATCTTCGTAGGAAGCAGCAGCGCAGTCAATTGTCAGTCAAAAACCTACTTGAAGCACAAATGAAGAGCTGATAATATTAAGGTATCGCTGCAGTCAAGACCGCAAGAGAGCTCGGACCAGGCCATAGGGTTGTCACTATCCTTTGTGATTCAGGAACAAGGCATATCTCGAAATTTTGGGCAAAAGCAGGAAACATTGGGGGCAAGACAGACAGTAAATTGGAGGATGTGATCGGGCAATGAGGTCAGAATCAATCTTTATAGATCATGCGACTGTACCTGGGACTTGATGTACTCACGCAGACATGAACTTCTAGGTCGAACGAGAGACCGCGCTAATCGAATCGCCAATTTTTTGGCTCGATTCATACTTTTGGTATATATCGTTCTCCGAGTTTCCATCTTTGTTCGTCTCGGCAATGGTCTTTCGGTAAAGGGAGAGCAACGCTTGACAACTACCCATAGCCCGCAACGAAAGCGTTCGGCCACAACGACAGGGTGAATGGCAGGGAGCCCGTAGCAGCATACGTCTGCAAGGCGCACCATCGTCACATGAAAGACAACTCATCTTCGCTACAATCCTGCAGATCTGTGGCGACGGACGAGAACGAATCGGCGACTGTCTTCTTCGTGATTTTCGCACTCAGGCTCTTGCGGGGTCGATGAGCCAGGGTAGTGACGTCTTTTGGAGACTGCGCATTGATGATAAGGGAGTCGGCTGACTTATGGGTCTGCTTCTTGGGTGATTGAGACATGATGGAGAGCTCGTCGTTAAAATCCCCGTCGTCTATGATGCTGGTCGCTACTCGACGGCTAGAATGACTTGAAGGGGGAGGAGATACAGGCAACATCTTGCACGTTTGCTGTTTAGCAACGGTGTCATACATGGCAACCTGTTCCCTTTCAATCGCTGGCGACGAGGTCGCCGGTTGTGAGTCAGGGATCTCAATCCCAATTTGCTTGTCTTTTCTACGGGCCGCTTCATTGAACTCGACATAGCCATTCCCGGGCTCTGATAATAGTGTCGAGATCGACAGATGCTCCAATGGTCCAGATGTGCGAGCCGACTTTAATCGGATTTGCTCTGCAAGATCTTCGTTGCGTCGTTCTGCGAGCTGGAAGGATTTAGACTTGCTGGACTCTGGTACAACGACCTGCACAGTTTGTCTTCTGTCAAAAGACGGCAATAAGACAGCACGCTTTCTTATTCTATCACTGGCTGATTTTCGGTTTCTCGGCGGTGAGGAGGTCGTCTGTGGAGGCATTTCTGCCGAAGATTGCGATGATGATCTTTTCTGTTGCACAGACCCAGGGTCCACGTCATCTGCATGTGTTGATTGAAGAACTTCGGAGCTGACATTCCCGCTAGGCTGTGAAGTTAAACAATTGCGGTTGAGACAAGCTTCAGCAGAAGTATCGAGAGTGGACTCTTCGCCAGTACTGGGTCTTCCAGGTTCCTCAGGCTGTGAAGTGTCGGCTGTAGGAACGACATCAAAGTATTTGGGATCGAATGTCTCAATCAAATGGTTTCTGCGTTTGGCTGCGTCTTCCTTCATCCTTTGCGAGTATGATGATGAACGTAGGTTTGTTGGTTCATTTTGACTGACGCTCATACTCGGCCAAGGGATGTTCTGCTGGGCATCGATAATATCAGTCTTCGAATAGTTGATATCCTGGGGAGAGGCGAGTTTCGGATGCGAGAAATCAATAATACTTTGCACTACAGTATCTGACAGCTTTTCTGTCCATAGGTTATTCGATTGAGCGTTCGCATCGACATAATGCTGGCCATAATCGTGATCTTGCTCATTGTTTTCCTCACTCCTGTCCAAGACTGACAATCCTTTCCTCGAAGCTGGTGGAGGGCAAAATCTCCGTCTCCGCTTTCGATGGGAAGAATCGTTGGTAGCATCGCCTCGGTTCACCAGGTGCTTCCATTTAGTTGCAATAGCAGTCCTTTTCCTTCTCGAGAAAAGAGGCTCCATCTCCTTGTAGGTCAAATTCGTAGTTACCTTGAGGTGACGAAGCTGATTCACTTCCTCCAACGTCCAAAGTATTATTGGCCCATTGTGCTTGGGAGTACTTGTAGTGGAGACTGCGTTTGGCGGGAATTCAGACTGAGGGAGCATCGTAGTATCTGGTCCAATTGATCTTGTTTGGCCAGGGTTTTTGTGCTTGCCACGTAGAATTTTCTTAGTAGAAGGACTAGCTTTATCCACTAACAATGAAGTCTTCGTTGAGGGAGTCTCAATTTGGCCTACTGCTCGATAGCTTGGTGTAGAATCTATTAAAGGCGGTGCACGCCAGGCTTCTTCCACATTCGACTCGTCCACGAACGTCGGTCCAGAGTCCGGAAGTTGCCATTTCTCGTGAGCAATGGCTCGAGCTTCTCTTGGAGTCACCCATTCTATTGCTTTGTCCGCCAGCTCATCTTCCCCAGAATTGTTTTCCTCGATCTGCCCAAGAAGGCTTTCCCCAAAAGTAGTAGGACGGGGCTCGACATTTGCATCTTCTACAAGGCTGTCAACGATATAGCGCGCTTGCAAGGCTGTCTCGGACTCTGATAGCACGGATTCATCTCCTGCTATGGTCCTCTCATCCTGTCCATGCTGCTCTTTCTCATCTTGCTCTTCCGATGAGACTTCACTACCAGCGTCATCTGAAGGGTCATCGGTCGGCCCGGTGTCCGTTTCATTTCTGATCCCAAGAAGATGCCCATTGTTCACAACAATTTCTCCTGTCCTTAAATCAATCTCATCGCCGATTCCCTCAAAATCCTTGCTGTACTTGTCGAAGATGGACTCGAAAATTGACTTCAGTCGCGTGTCATTCCTCGCCCTTCGTTGCCTAAGATCGGGATCTGGAATTCTATTTCCAGAAAGGCGCTGTCTTTTGCATGGTGGCTCCATCTTTTACTGATCTTTTTCCTCCTCTACAGCAAATTGTGTTAGTTCAATTGTAGCTCAGACATTATGAAAGATTTAACAGCAAGAAATCGAGCGAAGATGGCAGCCACAAGTATGCGGATGTTTGGTTGTTCTTCATATCGTCACTAAGCCCTCGAGTAAACACGGGTTCGCGCGTGGTCCAGGCCTCGTGCACAAATGCGGCTACATAAATCTGCATAAAACTTTATAAACGAATCGCAGACCACTTATCACGAAGAACTATGAATTGTCAAAAGTGCAGAACACCTTTAGCGCTCAGCACAACTTTAGAAGACTTAGATCCTGCGGCTTTCGACTTGTTAGTAGGTACGCGATTCTCATACCTCGTATCTCAGTCTTAGGCTAAATAACCACAGGTTCTACTGGGCAATCAATCGACCAGGCTGCCAGCAGCAGTACGTCTCGAGTACCTTACCCTCAAGAGCGCAAAGACCTCTACAACCGTGTCTCCCAAAATGCTACAACTCCAGTCTTCAAGCGTAGTATTCCAGCTCCCCGCCATGGGCTCGGATCTCAGCCTGCTACGGCCGCATCAACCAAAGCCGGGTTGAAGGACAATCCAGCTATGTCCTTTGTGATGCTCACAGATTCACAAGTGGTTCCACCTCAGCACCCCTCTAATAGTGATGAAGGCACTTCTTCCAAGGAGGATGCAAGCCAAGGGAACGGGACAATCGATAATACCTACAGGCAAACCTTCTCCAATCAACTAGAATCCACGAATCGTCTTTTTGAGATACTCTCATCACGTTCTGATATCGATCACCCCATATGTACCGAGTGCACCGACCTTCTCCTCTCCCAGCTTCAGACCCGCCTGACTTCTGCCACCAAAGAACGAGACGCCTACATAGCTTTTCTCAAAAACCTCAACAATACCACCCCTTCACAAAGCGACGTATCGAAAGCTCAATCCTGCCTAGCCGCCAGCAAAGCAACCGAATCCAAAGCCTTCGCAGAACTGCTTGCTCTGGAGAGGGAAAAAGCCGCCCTGGACGACGAAGTCGCCACTCTCGAAGCCGAAGCCCTCGCCCTTGACGACGAGGAGCAAGCATTCTGGCGCTCCCGCAACGCATTCGCACTGACCCACTCAACCTTTCAAAACGACCGTGACGCGATCAATGCCGCTTACGAACATGATGCTCAGCAACTCGAACGACTCCAACGTACAAACGTCTATAACGATACATTCTGTATCGGCCACGACGGCTTCTTCGGCACCATTAACGGTTTACGTCTCGGTCGTTTACCACCACCACAGAACGTAGAATGGTCGGAGATCAATGCCGCATGGGGCACGGCCGCTCTACTGCTTGCGACCGTGGCTGAAAAGCTGCGTTTTTCGTTCCGGGGATATAGGATCAAACCTATGGGCAGTACATCTAAGATTGAGAAGATAGAAGCTCCGACTTCGGCATCTAAACAGTCCTCTTCCGGTAGTACACCGAGTGCCACGCCTGAAGCGCCACCGCAGCAACGACAGCAACAGCCGAAAGCCACACAGCTAGACCTCTTCTCCTCCGGCGATCTTCCCCTCGGCCGGATGCTCCTCCACCGCCGCCTCGACGCCGGTATGGTCGCCTTCCTCGAGTGTGTGCGTCAGCTAGGTGAATACGTTGAAATGGGATCCGCCAATGTCCCATCTCCCCATCCCACATCCAATGCTCCGCCTTCCCCAAGACCCGCAGCTGGGAGTGGTAGAGATTCTCCAGCAAGTGCCACCGGCGGGCTCAAACTGCCCTACACGATCCGAAAGGACAAGATCGGGGACGCCAGTATCAAGTTGGGGGTCAGTCAGGACGAAGCGTGGACTCGAGCGTGTAAGTACGCGCTTACTTGCTGTAAATTCCTGTTGGCCCACGCAAGTAATGTTGCTTCCGAAGAGAGAAGAAGGGGGAGCTTGGCTGGGTGATAGGGTGTATGATTTAGTCAGATGCGGCGCACTTCTGGTCTATTTCGAATCGCGCCTTGAGACTGGTTTGAGGTGATGTATTCTATGAATGAGAAAGCGTGGCTCGCATTCAGGGGTTTGAACCTGAAAGACAGCTTGGCTCCAACCACAGATGCAAACATCAACCATTGATCATGCAGCTAGGAGTATGCGGTAGACAATAATCCATAGCTACGGCATGGATAGATGAGGAACATGAATCGAATGATGCATTCTCTATCAAAGGCTAATGCCCAATCTATCTCAACAATTTCTTGGACGAACTACTTGAACGCTCAGGGGGCGTGCGTAATGATTCCAACCCAAAATTTCTTCCAGGGCATTTCTACGTCCTTTTGAGACCCATACACTCAGCTTAATCAGCTGCAAACTTGCCGAAGTTTTTTAAAAAGTGAAACTGAGATTCTTGGTAGTAGTGCTGCGTTCGCGGTGGAGGATTCTCATAAGATGCGAAAGACATCTCTGATTTAACTGAATGTATGCTTGACAACATTGCACGGGATTTAACCTCACATCATCCCAACGAGTCAAGGCATCGCTTTTGATCATGTACATATTCCCCGAAAGACATGCTCATAAGAATAGCGTTACTCGCCAAATCCTTCATTCCGGAGCTTCAGGGCTCTACCCAAAGCCAGTTCCCTCCTATCTGCCCAAAAGTATGGGGATATTCCTAACGCCCGCTTCCCTACTATGTACCACACGCCACTAAATCGGCACCGGCCCCTCCAACATCAATTATAAAACTGACTCTTCTGAAACCCCTCCACGGAAACATCGCCCACCTTCCCCTCCGGCCCCGTCCTCGCCTCCACCTTCATACTATTAGCCCTACTCCCCTCACTCCCACCGCCACCAGCAAGACTGCTCATAGTATTGACTCTGCCACCATCTTCGATTTCTTTCGGCGGTAGCTGTCGTCGCTGTATAGCTTCCAAGTACACGTTCGGTAAGTAGCCCACGCGGCCGTCTCGCGCTCTGCACCGCCACCATTCGCTGGCATTGCCGGTTGGGTCGGTTTTGGAGAGGACGGCGACGAGGTCGCCTTTGTTGACTCGGAGATCGATGCCGGGGGTTAGGGGGTGGCCTGAGATGACGTTGTCGGGGGAGTAGTCGTAGAGGAGACGGCAGAAGTCGAGTTTTGAGGGGTCGATTGGTTGGTTGGGTTGTTGCTGGTCAGGCAGTGGTTGGCCGTCTGGGCCGAGGACTAGTTGGTTATTGGGGTCGTATTGTTGACTTTCGTTTTGGCGGGCGAGGGAGCGGATGAGCTTGGTCATTAGGTAGGGGAGGCCGATGACGGCGGCGATGAACAGTAGGAAGGGCTTCTTTGACGGGGTGGGCTGGCCGTTTGGTAGGAGTGAGGGGGACGAGGAGGAGAGGCCTTGGAAGGAGGCGAAGGCGGAGGGGGTGAGGGAGGTTGCGTCTGCGGGTGGAGGTCGGCCTGTTATTTTGGCGAGGAGAGTACGTAGGTAGCGGAGGAGCGTGAAGATGCCGAGGATAGAGCCGAGAGTAGTGCGGAGGTTCGAGAATTGTTCGGCGACGGAGACCATTGCTGTAACAATCCTTGTCAGCAGGTATATTGAATGACTGGGATTGGGACGGTGACATACCGAAGAAGCTCGAACGAGTAGCCATATATGTACTTTCCAGCATCTGTGCCACCCCTCCGAATGCACCAACCAGGCTCTCAATGATCTGAAATGTTGCTTGCGTGCTCTGGCTGAAGCTGTTCGTCAAGCTTTTGGGATCATTGGGGTCCCCCATCATGCCCGGTTGCCCCATGCCTCCTCCGTACATGCCGCCATATCCCCCCATACCTCCATACATTGAGCCGTAACCACCTCCGTATCCTCCCATACCGCCGTACATTGAGTTTCCCATTCCGCCGGAACGAGAATATGGCGACGAGTAGCTGTTGTACCCGCCGAGGCCGCTGCCAATGCCGGAGTAGGGAGAAGCGGCTGTTCCATATCGATTTTGGTTGTAGGGAGAGTAATCAGACGAGTTGCGATTTACAGCGGTGGTGAGAGAGGATGGCTTGGAAGGTAAGGCCGGAGCTCCTGATGATGCAAATTCTGTTGTCGTAGTTGATGTTGGAGGACTAGTGGTTGGCATCGAGGATGCACCGGCAGCTAGGTAAGGAGATATATCAGCGATATTATCTTTTCCATTCCCGTTACGTCTGCTCCACAGTAGATTCATCCCCAACATTTAATGAAACGCCTACCAACTCCATTCGCCCTCTCCCAGGGCTTTGGCGGTGACGCTGCCGCCGCCATATTGGATTTCTCTCCCTCTTCCTACAAGGATTTCCCGAGGCCTCTTCTCCCCTCGCATCTAAAGGGGGTGAATTTGCAGCGCCGAGAAATCGATTGCCTTGCAGATCGTTGCAGATATGACGTTGCGGGGAAACGTTGCCTTCGTCGAGTTATTCGTGGGGAAAAGCCGGGGCATGGAGCGATGTCAGAATGCAATCATGGTGTGAGGCCTTCTTTTCATGTGCCTGCTTCGAAAGTCATGCGTGTGTAATTTTAGTATTGGGATGCTTCATGCCGTGTTTCTCGGATTTCTCCTGCTAGGGCGTGAGTAGCGCGGCGACAAGACCTCGGCACGGATAGGATGACGGATTGGGAAAGGAGGAAAACACCATACTGTCGGACATTTTATGCATAGAATTTCATCAAAAGAATAGCGAGAGTTGTCTTGACAAACAACACGTTGAGTGGCGTTGGCTTCACCAGCAGTGAGCAGAATGTCCAACAAAATCGTTTTCATTGTTCAGATCTGGGGACGAGCCCCAACGAAGCACGCTGCCTAACCCAATCTTGCTTCCTCATGGCTCAATCAGCCATTCTGAACACGCTCCCCTTCAACGCCAACCAGTCCTCCACTGTACTCTCGCTCAAAGATTCGCCAAAAGATTGGCGCTGGTCCAGCACCCTGATCGCTGCCACCTCGCTGCTGCCTCCAATGACCATCGCAGCCGTAATGCTGCCTCCGGTAGGCCGTCGAAGCCAATCGCTAGACCCTCCAGCGGGCTCCATATGCAGGGTGCTCTTGCACCGAGAATTTCCCGAGTCCAAGATCTCGAAGAGGTCGAACTCCCCACATCCAGAGGTCCAGCAGCTGCAATCCGTATTCGTGCCGTACTGAGATGTCCTTGGCACCTGGGCATTGAGGACCCAGATTGCTGGCATGTCTGCGGCGAAGCCGGTTTTGCCGGTGTCAGGCATCGAGAATTCGAAAAGGAAGACTTTTTCTGAGCCCTCGAAACCATCTAAGATACTCATTAGCTTGCTTGCTAGATATCATAGGACTCATGAGAGAGTGACTCACGGTAATTGACTCCTCCAGGCCGAGCATATCCACAGCCGTCATCATCGCAGCTTCGGTTGGACATGATGATGACTTCGACATCATCTTCGATCAAACCATCCGAGAGAATTTGAGGTGACTTAGCACCAGATTTACCATCAGTAGACGCATAAGACAGGGAAGCCCCAAAGCTATACTTTATATTAGCAACTCACATATATATGTAGAAGTGAGGTTGAACTGACGCAGGTCCTCCAGCAGCAATGCCGGGGATACCATCCGTGCCGCCAAAATGATTCAAGAACGTGACACCTTGAGCAATGCCACCGGCCGCATCATAGTAAGCGCGACGGATCCAATTTCCGCTAGCTACTGGCTCAGGAGAAGTCTTGCTTGTTGATTTCGGTGAGAACCTTAGAGTAGTGGTCGGAAAATGTGTGGTGGCAGGTGAGGTCTCAACCACGCTTGATGATGGAGACGTAGCCTCCAGAGTTTCAAAATTTTGGGTCGATGAATCTGGAGCTGGACCATTCGCCTCATCCATATGAACTCCCACAGGTGAGGGTAGGCTACTAGCCACACCGGGACCAGCATAGGCATTGGTCCAGGAGACTACCTGACCGTCGATAGTAGCTGAGATGAGTTGACCTACAGATCGCTTGCCAATTTCATGCTCATTGATCTCATTTGCGTGGCCGTGATGATCATGACCGTGACCATAGTGATGGGCTTGATGTCGACGGGCATGACTACCATGCTTTGAGCGCGGCCGATTCTGTGAAGTGGACCCAGGCTTATAGACAGCGAATTGTGTGAGCCAAATCGGACCGCGAATGTGAACTGACAACTATGGTACCGAGTGTCAGCGATGATGAGCCAAATCGAGTTGTTTATCACAAACCTCTTCATTCAAAGGCGCTAGCGACCCTGTATACTCGAACTTCTCGGTCTCGCACTCCCCCGTCTTTTCATCCATATCCGTGACCTTACTATAGGACCCATTCCCCGGGAAGTTCTGATACGTGATGGCTTTGACCTCAGAGCAGTACCAATTCCCTTTGATGTCCTGCGCGCTTCCCTGGGCACAGGCCTGACTATTGATACCATTCACAAGGAGCGCGGCAGCAAACCCGGCAGCGGTGAAGAAATGCATGATGTAGTCCGTGCGATTAGAGGAATGTATGGGAATCGTGATATGCGATGGATGTGATAACGATGGTGAACGGACGCGTGAGGTGATGTTATGATGGTTTCGGTCCCGACTTCACTTTAACGGACTGTGTTGAGATACCCCTATAATTTATCAAATGAGATCCAGCAGCCCTAGCAGGCGTACTAGCAGATATGGTGTGCTCCGTAGCATACACCTAAAATCTGGGTAAAACCCTCTCGTATACTGGTGTACTGATTGCAAAACTCCTTGATACTCATTTTCATATTGCCCAGATCCTAATATATCTGTTATCCGAGGGGATTCTACCCTCAGTCTGTTCACTCCTAGGTCACTAAATGCAGTGCAATAGTGGACTACAAGGGGCAACGACCCCCAACTGTCGGGCCTGTTGGCCTTTCTCCCAAGAAACATCACTGCGCTGGGGTCTGCCCTTGGATTTTGGGTCAACCCCTGAGTCTGCAACTTACCACCCCGTGGAACATTCCTGATGCAATCTTCTTGTATGAGATCAATGAAATTGGTGGAGTTGGCTAGAAAATGATCCCTTGAGGAAGAACGGGTCAACGTTGCTTACCATTATGTATTGTAATAAGTGAGGCATACTATGCTGGGGACGTTCATTCTGATGCAATGGTACCAGTATCATTGGAGGAGGATGCTTCAGGGTCAAACAAGTATCCTTGGATTCACAGAGAAAAGATAATAGACGTTTGCTTACAGCCATCACA
>JAABUP010003021.1_pt1 | contig 30606 bp, 36 predicted proteins | sample 5559201 | NCBI WGS metagenome assembly JAABUP01 (sample SAMN10711887, study PRJNA513373) | rock metagenome | isolation source: Antarctica rocks | place: Antarctica | reverse complement strand
GAAAAGTGCTATGAGAACATCAGCAAAGTGGCATTTGCAAATCCATCATTCTGGTCCGTGACTCACCAGTGAAGACTTTACTGTTCGGCCTGCTGTCTAGAGATTCCTGAATTCGGTATTTGCCGCATCTTGGAAGCAACATGGGCTGTACTGACGTGGTCAAGGCTCAAGTGGGACGGGCCGTGCCGATCAAACTGGCGATGCACCAATTAGCGACCATTTTAATCTCCGAATGTCATGAGAGCAATGGGGACTTGTGTTTTGCGCCTGTTCTCTGAGTCATGTATGGGGGGCTTACTGCAAAGTAGTCATTATCCAGATCAGTAATGCTTATCCAGCTGTCATCTGGCATGTACCTGTGTAGATAGACTAAGATAGTGGCAGACACCGATGCCGCTGGCGGGGACCCGTAAAGCGATCCAGGCTCTGTGTCTTCAGATCTCCTCTGGCTTGCGGCTACTATGTCCCGAGCCTTGCCTTTGCAAATTACGATGTCTCGCGTCCAGGTTAAACGAACGTTCGCTAGCAGACTTCGGAAGTGTTGTCAACCTGAGCTTGCATGTATTTCAGCTGTATATGATCGTAACCGCCGACATGACTGTAGCATCGCGAAATTTGACTCGAGCTCAGCCGTGACATATGTACAAGTCAAACACACAAGTCAACTGTTTTTTTGCAGGCGACTTTACAGAGGAGAGCTCCAGCAGAACATGCAGTTTTGCAACTGGTCAGACGCAAAACCAAGCCAAATAACCCTCAAGCTGTACTTGACGTCATTGACCAGTTTGCCTGGAACACTCAGTGGCTGATGAACATAGGTGATCACAAAGGTGCTATTTTAGACGCTGCCATCCAACAATATCAGCCCAAGGTGACATGGTTCAGTGCAACCAAGTTACACGCAAGCTCATTTGTTGCCCAACACAGCACCAGATACTGATTCACCACTCAACACGCACAGTCCAACAGAGTGCGAGCTCCTTTGCAGGTAGCAATTGAGCTTGGGACATACATTGGCTACTCTGCCATTCGCATAGCACAGCAACTGCCCTCAGACGGCAAACTTTATAGCATGGATCCTGATGAAACACATGTGCAGCTTGCAAAACAGATCATAGACCACGCTGGAGTCAGCCACAAAGTTGAAGTGATCCAGGGGACCCTGCAAACATCAACAGAGGTGGGCTTCTCCACAGCAGTGTTGCGACTTGAGTACTGACTGCTGCCAAGTCCGACTGCTGCTTTGCCATACCAGTAGTGCCAAACCAGGAGGACTGCTTAAGCTCAGATTGGCTCCTGTACGAAATTGCCATGCTGACCTGCTGTACACATTAATTTGAAGCTCATTTGCAGGTTTTACGCAGCAAAGGAGTGCAAAAAGTGGACTTTGTGTTCCTTGATCATGTGGAACACTTATACAAACAGGACTTACAGTACCTGATGTCTTCTGGCTTCATCACAGAAGGAGCTGTGATTGTTGCTGATAATGTGCTTTACCCTGGAGCGCCAGACTACAGAGCGTATGTCGCAAACAGCAAAGCATTTTCTTCCCATGAGCACCTCACTTTGGTACAGTACAGCAAGACTATGCAAGACATTGTGACCGTATCTGAGTACCTTGGTCCAGAGGATGCATAAGCATGTCCATGAAGATTGGCTAATGCTTTATATACTAAATATACAGAGACGGCATGAAGCTTTGTGTGTTCTGTTTGTGATGATAAGCCATATGGATAAGCGCTTGATGCATGGGCAGGCAGACAGTGGGCAGGGGGGTTTGGTGATGATAAGCAATGGGCAGGCAGGCTGTGGGCAGAGGGGTTTAGTGGTTAAAGGCGATGGGCAGGCAGACAGTGGGCAGAGGGATTTAGTGGTTATGGGCGATGGGCAGGCAGACAGTGGGCAGTGGTTGTAGGCGATGGGCAGGCAGAAAGTGGGCAGAGGGGTTTAGTGGTTGTAGGCGATGGGCAAGCAAACAGTGGGCAGAGGGGTTTAGTGATTATAGGCGATGGGCAGGCCAATAGTGGGCACAAGATGACTATCAAAATTGACGTATATGAATTGAATACACGCATTTGTGACTTATCCAGGTATGGGACACGGTTTGACCCTAGCGACAGACAAGCGGTCAGCTTGAGCGCGATGCGGCCCCCCAGGCCCTCCACGCGTTGAAAGGCCTGTGCAGCTCGTGTCAATTCAAAAGTCGTTCAGGACTACTTTGTCGATGTACAGACACATATGGTCCGTATGTTGATCTTGCAAAGAATATCTGTCGTGCACCGCTCAAGAGTCCAAGGCCTTCCTGATCCAAACGCTCTCAAGCTTTTCCAGACTGTGAAGCCGCGCAGCTCTTTTGGTAGGCGTGCTGGAGTTTTCGCGTGCATTACAGCATCTGCAAATATTGTAACTTGATCTTAGCTCAATTCCCATTAAGGAGAGTGAATGACTGCATGATTTCAAGTGTACATAAAATAAAGACAACTGTAGGAAGAGACCTACCACAAACATACATAACAATAAAACGACTGCAGCAAGGGATCTAGCAATCCCACTGCTGCTCATGGCATGGCGCCGGTGGTACATAGCAAGGCTGTCATAGGTGCATCCTGGCCAGAGACAGAATGAAATCCGTTGTGTCAGAAGTGGCGCTAAAGTATATCTGGGAGGGTGCACAAACCCTGCAGGTGTTTGTGACCAAGGTGTGCTCAAGTCTGTACCACATCCACCACCAGTCCTAGGTTTACGCTTACGGACAGTGAGATTGCAGAGTTCAGGAATGCACGGAGCAAGCTGCACAATGCCTCATATGGATGCATTCCAAACCTCGATGCTCTTAGGCTGCAGCGCTGTGAGTCACAGCCTGTGACTACCTGCAGCGAGTATCAGTGCTGAGCGAAAATGAGGCAGTAGGCCTGCAGCTTGCCCACTCAGACTGCAGTCTCAGCTGAGAGCTGGCATCCAGCAAATGAAAACTGGTGCCTGCTTGAGCTAAACTTGCCACTGGCAGCCGTAGAGCAAGGCAATATTGCCTACAACATGACACTTTGACCTGGCTGCTTAGCCATGCTCACATCATACACATTTTTATGTGCTGCTGCCTGTCATTTTCACATTCCTGCTTGCACTGCAAATGTGCATGTGGTGCTAGCTGATGCATGCAGCAGCTTGGCGTCGATTGTATATATGTAGTCTCTGCAGGCTGACAATGGTGTCGGCAATCCTTGTGCTGCATTCCAAACTCCTGAGTGCCACATCAGCATGGCATCTAAACCTCAGGCTACTCTTGGTGCAACATGCCTGAAAATTATGCATGCCAGCTTGTTGCTGTCAAGGTGGCCCAGTACTTACAGAGAGTCATGAGTCTCAAGCTGACCTGCGCAACCTCCTGTTGCTTGATGCTCATGATTTTCTGCAAACACTGAGTCACATTGAAAACAACAGGCTGACATGTTTCAAGGCCTGTTGGACAAGGGTCTACCACGTGCTGAAAAATGGATGCTTTTGATTGCCATCATTCGTATGTTCTCACACGTTACAATGGCCGTAGTGCTGTTCAATGTGCGTGCCTGTCTAGTACAAAACCTTGGGTGTCTTTGCTTTCAAATTGTCTGCAGTCACGCCTTGAGCCTACCGCTCATTTGCAACTACCATGCATTGTGGTCTGTGGCATGCTGGAGCAAGGGCCCAGGCCTCACACTCACCACTTGAACTCAAATATTGTGCACAACTCACACTACCAGCTGCTTCTGTTGTCAGCTTGGAAAGCACATTCAGCCACTTGCAACGCAGCAGCACCAGCTTCATTGCTGTTTTGGGTGTGCCTCCCCTGTCGAGTTTGCTAGTTCTGTGACCCTAAGCAGCAGGTGTCGTATCACTTTGCAGTGTACAGTTGTATTGACTGACAAGTTCTCTACACGACTACTGATGCCACAAAATCGGGACACACTTCATTTGGCTGGCACTGAACAAATCTGAAACTGGTGCAGACCTGTCCCTGATGACAAATGGGGGGTCCTTGCAACTTGGTGTATTGAGTCTACAGCTGGCCCTACACTGTCATCTCCTGACCAGTATTGTACATGCCTGATTCCTCAGATTGTTGCATCTGCAATCACGAAGCCTGCATAGCAACACAAATATGCCTCAAGGCAAGCCAGTTTGTGTCAGGCTAGCTCCATGAGTACTCACATGCATAGTGTACATAGTGCTGACGTGGTGTGCCATCAGTCATAGCCTGATGCCACAGTCTGGCAGTAGCTTCAGACTCAGCAAAATGGCTGTCTTGCTGTCTTGACATTCAGCCTACTACCTGTGCTTCTGCTAAGTAGTTGATGCAAACAGGGCAAACTCTTTTTGTACAGTCATGCTACTGATCGCAAGACAACAGACTGACCTATGCCACGAGCATCACATCCGTAGCATGTAAGCCAGCTGGACATGCTTATAGCACAGTACTTTTTGGATGCCATGTCACCTCTCATGTATGTGCAACGAGGACGCAGAGCAAAGACAGCACCGTCGAGATCATGACTGTGACACCAAAGTGGCTTCAGAGCCACCATAAGACACAACAGCTACCTTCGCAGCATGCATCTTCACCTCAGCTGCTGATTTTCAGGCTAGGCTTGCATGTGATCAATTGTGCGGAGAGCTGCTTCTTCTTGTCTTCAGCTAAGGTGAGCTTTGCATGTGCCTCTAGTAGCTCTGTCTCCAGCAGTCTCTGATGCTCGGCAACAGACTTCAGCCTGATTTCTGCATCAGCACATGCCAGTTGCACACATGCTGTGGCAATCTTGGATTTGTGCATCAACAACACGCTAGACATCAAGCCAGCCTCTTGCCTCAACAGTGCCGGACAGTACAGGTGTGCACAGGTTGTTTATGGACTGCAATGGTGTTGCTTCAGTATGGCTGACCTTGCTTGTGAGCAAGACTTTGTTCAGCTGCCAGTGCTTCTTCTGCCATCAACTTTGCACTGCAGACAGCAAATATGATATAAATCCTCTGCTTAGATTGGCCCTTGTCCAACAGCGACCAAAGCCATCCCCAAAAATGGTCATCCAGGACTCTGTGCCGAGATGGCTTGACTAGGCAAGCATTGTGTATTCTACTTGGCAAGACACTGGCATGATGACTCTCAAGCAGCACTGGATTGAGATGTTAACAAATTGTGACACATCAAACACTCACAGCGCTGAGCACCAGAGTATGAATATGAGTCAATGCATTGCTCCAACACCACCCATATGGCTGAATCAAGGGCTGAAGACAATTGTGCATGTCAGTTTGGCAACCCCATGCAAGCTTGAGTTGCATAGCAGATGCTGAGTGTGCACCATACTCTGTTTCAGCAGCTATCTCATCCCTAGCGGCGCAGAGAAAGGCACCGTACAGCTGCTCGGTGTCTTGTTTGGCAGCCTGACTCTGCTTGACCTGCTGCTGCAAACGATCAGGCTGAGGGCTGCTGGCTTGCAGCCCTGCTTGGTGCTTGCCACCAGCCGGTTGTGCCTGCTGCAGTGAACCTTATCCATCAAAGACGCCACACAAAGCAAATGCGACACAGGTCTTCAGCATACAATACCTGCTGCTTGTAATGAGGCAGGTGTGCACAATGGGTCTGGTAATCAGTGTATCTGCATTTGCTTTATCACAGCCATTGTGATTACCTGCTGAAACATTGGGGGTTGTGCAGGCTGACTGGCTGCCAAGTGTTTCTGGCGCCTCAGTAATGCCTGAGCGTTAAAGTCATAGCGAAAGGTATTTGTCTTCTGTATACAGTAGTTTCTGATATGCTGTGGACCATTTGGACGCTGCACGTTTTGTGGCTCTTTGCAATCTGTCTTGGCAGTGTCTGAAGACATGGCTTGTTCCTCGTTCTGCAGCAGCAGTGTACATAACAAAGTTTCACAGGACAATTTAAGCAATGACCCATGAGTGCCCGACTACTAGTCCTGCATGCTCTCAGCTACCTATGTACATTTGAGCGCCTCACCAGCCTTGCATTTGCCAGCTTAGTTGTTTCTCGATGTATAGGTCCAGGATCCCAGACTGCCTCAGACACTTGAGGACTCTGTGCGGCTTTGTAGCGTGATCCGACAGCGGCATGCATCCGCCTGTTCCCTGCATGTCTACGAAACTGTACGAGACTTCTTCCAGCTGTCTGGGATATAGGAGGCTGCAACCCTCGTGTGCTGGTTGCCGCGGACATGATTTACGCCAAGGGCCCCTGCGAAAGGCAAGCTGGTGTCGTTAGCACCAACGAAACATGTTATTGCAATAACAATTGTTTCGGAAGCAGCCGATAAGACCGTACGGGCCAAGCCGTTCCGAACATGAACATTGGCACATGATACTCACCTGCTCTGTTGATGGTCTGTCTCCAGAGCAAACAACGGTTCCGCAACGCTGGGCGGCTCCTGAGGGTACCGGCATGCCTCTCAGCCTGTCAGCTGTGCGACTTCAATGCATGCCTCAACTGGTTGAACACTTGACACCGAACCCCAGGAAGACTAGAAAGTGGCGACTTGGGCAGTCTTCCGATATAGCGTTGGCAGCGACAAAAAGGAGCGAACAATTGTCAACAACGACAATCTTTTGGATTCGGGCGTGACTAACACAGGGCGATTGTGTTGGCCACGGCCCTTGCAAGGGCCAATTGGTGACGAGAACAGCGTTCAGAGTCTTTCAGCGTTCAGAGTAAACAACCCGGCTCAGGCTGAGCGCCTCAGCCCTGGGTCTCCTGTGCTAGCAGTGCTCGGGAAGGCAAGAGTTGCTTGATTCGCAAGCTTATCTGTCAGTTCACTCCTGTCATCGGCTGTGTTGGCTGTTGCCCCGACATATGGCGGCAATGCAAGCAGTGGTAAGACAGTCTGATCTGTGCGAGGATGCACTCTTGCCAGCTGTTAATGTAGGATCAGGCCTGCTGAAGCTTTTCGTGAAAGCACCACATGCTCGTGCAGGAGCTCCAGTCCGTGTTTGGCTTGTCAGACGCATTTTCGGCTGGTGTCCTGGACGTCTCGGTGGGCACCTCCATTCAACCTGAGTAAATGTCGCCGGGTTTCATTCGAGCTGCCTCTTACCTGGACTGACTGCGTGTGCAGGATGAAAAGCAGAAGCGAGTGTGTTATGCAGCATCCCACATGGTGGTCATTAGCAGCCATGAGGACTCTCGTCAGACTATCTTGCAAGGTCATTGTCAGCCAGTGTCATGTCTAACAGCGTCAGCTGACAGATCTGTGATTGCGTCAGCTGACTGTGGCTACGATTCTCTGATGGTGCTCTGGGACGCTCAGACTGGGAACCCCTTTTGGAGTGTGCGCAAGCCACACACATATGGTGTGCAAGCCATGCAGCTGTCCTCAGATGGCCGTCACCTTGTTGCTATGAGTGCTCTTACCCCTGGTGGAGCCTTGCAGCAGATCATATCTATTTGGGACATAAGTAAGCCTGTACAGTCCCCCAGCTTTACAGCCATGATTCCTGCCGGAGAGCAGAAGTTCTGCCTTCATCTAAATCAGATGAACAATCAAGAGCTGATAACTAATGGGAAAGACCATGTATGCTTCTGGAACCTTACTTCATCTTCAGTGTTCCTGGGGACTTCTCCAACCCGGGCGCTGCAGTTCAAGCGCACCACTGGAGACTTTACGACCAGCAGCTATCTGCCTGATGGTGCTCAGGTGAGACCAAGTCCCACAGATTGATTTTGACAGTATGTTCACCTGCAAAAGCGAAATGTTTCCGTACACCCAAGACTTCCTTGAGATGGTTGAATAAGCCAATCCACCGTGTGACTCAGTAGTAAGTTGCTATCATGACTGTGAGCATGCTGCCTTACAAGCTGCCTTGTCAGCCTTTTCCCTGGTGTGTGTGATGATCTCTGTACTTTGGAGTTTCCACATCTGCTGGCAGCACAACTAACTGGGCAGCCCGGTATAATACTGGGCTTCTCAATAAATTGACGCCGAAAGGCATAGTCTTTTCTTTTCGTTTCTTTCTGGCAGCACAACTTGCTACTATCATTTCTGCATGGCCGTACAGGCAGCCACCGGCTGCCACAGTGGTGAGATCATCCTGTGGTCGCCTTGGCTGGTGGATGCTGAGGGCAAAAGGTACCGCATGGCAGCCAAGATCATCCAGATTCACAGCAGACCTGTGCACGCCCTGTCTGCTGTGGATCGCTTCCTAGTCTCAGGGGCTGATGACGGCTACATTCGCTTCTTTGACTGCAAACTGCGTCTGGTTGCCTGGTTTGAGGTGAGGTGATAACCATAGACCTGTTCAGCATCTGCCAGTCTCTTTGTGCAAGCTGAAGAGCTTATGCAGCTTAACATATGGTTGTGCATAGCAACGCCAGTAGGTTTGCATCGTGTTGGAAGGTGCCAAGCTTTGCATGAGTGGCATCTTGCTGCATTCCACTGCACACTGGCTGCACAGGAGCTCAAGGCCAAAATTGCACCATTGTTGACTGCAAAGATAGTTTTTGAGCTGCACAACATACAATGGTACCACCATCAAGCTGTGCACAACTTCACTCTTTGTATACGCCTCACAAAGCTGAACATCAATGTTATGCATGGCTCCTGCCCACAATCCTCAAGCCATGGATCTGTGCCCCTACACCAAGCTTGGCCCCTCGCACCCCCCGCACTTCCCCTCCCCCCCTCCCCCCCCCATCAACATTGTGTTCAGCCGTCACTGCTTGGTTGCAGGATCTGGAGGCAGGGCCCATCAAGTCCTTCTCCTTCTCAAAGGTGCCTCCCAGCCAGCCTGCATCACCAGGCTCCAGTGTGACAGATCTCTTCTCTGCCCCAGACTTTGTGGTGGGCAGCACCACTGGGAACATCGTGGCTGTGAACTGCCACACCTTTGAGCATCCCAGCAGTGACCAGCCCAGCCACAGGCTGCTTGCGCAGGTGCTTGCCGCCATCTTGATCATACTGTTGCAGCCGCTGATGCTGCTCTTGACACCTGCCATATCGCTTTGGATGCCCCTCGTTTTGTCTCCAAAACTCTGTGTTCAGCATGCCTGAGCCATCTGGATGCTGTCATCTCTGAATTTCACAACCCAGGATCAAGCGCCAGCTTGCCTGACGCATACAGATGAAGTCAAACTGTTATACTCGTGATGCTCTCAAAGAGCCTGTGTGGAGGAAAAGCTGACTTGTGTCGCATGCACTTGATGCGTGTTGGCTAAGCCCGCATTGGAAGTATACTTGCTGTCATACAGATGAGCAGCTGTGCAAAGCAAGCATGGCATCACTGATGCTTCTTGACCAGTTGCAATATGCACCAGCCGTCCAGCATGGACGCAACAGCCCATGTGGCAACAGCACATGCTCTGGTCTATGCAGGGTATAGTGCACAGTACCACAGCCATAGTGACCCACCCCACCAAGCCCTTCTTCATTGTTGCGGGTCAAGGAGGGGTCCTGCAGACCTGGGACTTGCTCACACACGCCCTCATGCAGACCCACCAGCTAGCCTCCCCAACCCCCATCACTTGTATGGCCTTCAGCCATGATGGGACAATTCTAGCCGTGGGCAGCGCTTTGGGGGTGGTGCCTCTCTGCAAAGAGGGTGACTGTGAGAACATTGCTGACTTCCGCCCAGTCAAGCAGGTTGATGTCGTGACCTCAACAATGGACAAATGAGCCAAGCTTGCCCGGCTCTTGTCATCTCACTCACTTGCTTGATCACTCACTCGCTTGCTCGCTCACTCACCCACTCACTCACTCAGGTGTTCACAGTAAGACGGCAATGCAACAGAATGATGCTTACTTCTTGACAAGTTTGAGACACTCTGTCTACATGCTGGCAACAGAGCTTGCATCATGGTTTTGGGCAGAGGGCCAACGAGCAGAGCAGAGGCTATTCTGTTGGACAGCACCTGCCTCTGCTCTGCTCACTGGTTGATATACATTGTGATTGTTCAGTGCAAGTGCCTGCGAGGCCATTGCAGGCTTAGGGGTATGGAGGTTACCTGCTGCAGCCATGCCAGCGTAAAAGTCTAGCCTTTGTGCATAATGCGCCTGCCATGCATTTGCATCTGTGAATAAATTGCCGAGCTGCAAGTCATGTCATTCCTGAAGCAATGTGCAGCTGCTGTATGATACATTCCTCTCTGTTGATATCCTCAAGGCGCTGCTGTGTTACATGTCTCTTGTCACCATGTGCACTGTGATGCAGGCAATTGTGTACATGGACTTCTCATCAAGTGGCCGTCAGCTGGCACTAGGCTACAAGGATGGCAGTGTTGCAATGGTGGCATGCCTGCCCTGGAGGGGGGGTCAGACTCGCTGGGATGTGGTCGGCTGCCTGCGCCCCCACCCTGGCACTACCACCTTGGCTGGATTGGCCTTTGGTGAAGCCCCGTCTGGTGTCACAAAGCTTTTCTCCCTTGGTATGACCACATTCCGATCGTAGAACTGCATCCAGAAGTGTCCTTGCTGGGCACAGCCACATGGTGAATGATCCCTTTTGAATATCACAATTCGCTGGCAGCAGCGCTACACAGCTGTTTCTCCCTTGATCCAGCCACCTTCCAAACAAGCACTCAACCGGAGGCTGGCCTGATTTGCTTGTGCTCCTACTTCACTGATAGCTCAGTTTCTCAAATGCTCTGTAGCAGGAGTGACCCCTGAGGAGTGACAATCTGCATAGACTGTCAATGTCCTCCAGCAGCAGTCTGTATCAATCTCACTGCTCACAGAAGTCAAGTGTTTGTGCTGACAGAGAGTCCCTGTTGCTTTATGGCTAGACTCATGCACACCTCACCTCACAAGCCTGGCTCACCTGCTCTTGCTATGCTGTCATCTTCAGCTCCCCATAGTCTTGTTATTTTGTTCTAGCTGTCATCGCAGGCAAGCTTGCGTCTGTCAGTTGCTCATACCTTTTGCACATGGTGTCTAGTCAGACCTGCCCTGCTCACCAACAGCATTCTGCTGACCGCCATCTCTTACTTCAGGTGAGGACAGTAGCATTGCAGACATAAGATTTGGTTTATTTGATCAAGTCTTGACAGCTGCCTCTTGTGTTACTTTAAGGTGCACTATGGCAGTGCAGAAACTCATATTGTGTTGCTGCTGCAGGGAAGGACGGCAGCATTGCTGAGTATGAGACAGACAAGCTGTCAGCAGCCCGAGGCCTGCGCCTCATGTCTCTGCACTCCCTGGCTGGCCCAACGGCCGTCACAGCAGGGGCCAGCCCTACAGCCCTCACCTTTGCCCCGCCCCTGCCCTACTTTGCCCAGAGCAGCGCCGACACGCTGCTGCTGGTGGCTGATGAGGCCCATAAGCTGCGCATCTACAATGCTGACACACATACGTGCGTCGCCACTGCTGTAGGGCCTCTGCATGGGGGATACATCAACAGCTGCAGGGTATTCAGGTGGGTATGAGTTGAATTCTGCCTTGTAAGTGAAAGCAGCCTGGTCAATCTTCAGCATTGCCACTCTTAGTGCACACATGACTCAGCAGCTTGCACAGTATGATTGATGTAACCCTCAGGGGCTCAATGCACACTCTTCTACACTGTCACTCTGCTGCACTTCTTTTACATGCTATGCTAGCACATGGTGTGTCAGGGATAACTTTCCTGCCATGCTGTGCTAGCACATGCTTCCACATGCCGCAACTGATTCTTGGTAAGATGCCAAAATAGTATAACACATGGACAATGTGCTGCAGGTCGATATCTGCAGACACCTTCTATGTAGCATACAGCACAGCGCATCAGGTGGTAGGTGTCATGGCCTGGCCCTTGGATGGGGACCCAAGCAAATCCCTAGCCCTCATTGCTCATCCCGGCAACGTCGCAGGGATGAACTTGAGCCACGACGGGTGCAAGCTGGTGACAGCTGGCGCTGATGATGGCAGCATCATGATCTGGCAGGTGCTGCCCCTCTCACAGACACTGGTCATTACCATTGCGACTTCTACTGTCACTGTTGTCTTCACCTTGTGTGTTACTGCTCCACACTTGGGGAAGCCGTGACTCCTGCACATCAGCAGCTGGCTCTCTAGCTGGCAGCAAAAGGCAACACGACTTGTGGACGGTCCTGATGCATGAGTAGGGTTTTTGCCTGCTGGCGTTTCCACCAGCCAAGATCTCAGTAAGCTCCAGGCTGCCGCCTTAGGAGGCTCCCATTATGATCGCTGAAAAGTGTAAACTTTTCTTTCCTTTTCAAGACATCAATCAGGTTGTGTATTTATTGTAGATGGACAGTGAAGCCTTGGAGGCAAGTATGGGAGGGCGGTCACAGCAGCGCAGCCCCATGCAGGTCCTGGTAGACATTGAAGGCCCTGGCAGCTCCTTCCAGCAGGATGCCATTGACTACTTCTGCCATGCACAACTGGCCAGTCAGGTCTGTATTCCCTGTACCCCTCACCATCTCCTTTGTGTATTGGCAGTCATCTCTGCACAAACTCCGCGTTTTCAGTCATCTTTACACATGCTCTGCTTTATTAGTCATTTTAACATGAATATTGTTGTTGCCAACTGGGCTGTTTTGGCCACCCGTGGTACCACCATGGGAGTGAGTTCTCCATGTCTGCAAATGCAACTTGCATTGCATTCATGCTTGAGGCGCCAAACTCCAGAGGGAAGCAAGTTGTGGCTGTATAAAGTGACGTTTGTCTTGCAGTGGGTTCCAAAGATGTGACAGCATTGCTGCGTTGCCGTTCCTGCACTTGAGGCAAATAGCTCACAGACCCTGTGTCTCTCTCAGGGTCTTTCCTGTTCATCAGGCTGTACAGAGCATGGGTCATGAGTCATAAGCTGCAGTCATAGATGCAAAAAATGGCACTTGGTTTCCAGTTTGATCCTGATGTGATTGTGTTAATTTATTGCTAGTAAGCTAGCTGCCCAGAAGCTGAAACAAGGAGCTGATCAGGATCGTTGAGTGAGTAAACAAGTGGTTGAATGGATGATGTACAGGGCAACAAGGGTTATGATGCCAAGACCCCAAGTCTGCCCGAAGGCAAAGTCAGTGTGGAGCAAATCATGAGTCTGTGTCAAGCTCTGGGCTACTTCCCTGCAGGTAGATTGTACTTCTCACACTGTACACATCTCACCGCTGGTCAAGCTGTGAAAGAATAGCCACGTACTTACTCCTCTTTCTAACTGCACGTGCTCAATAAGACAAGCAATACCTAGTGGCACTGTGCTTCTGAGATTTCTGTTTCATCACATTCACAGACCCATTTTGATTGTGTCACGCACCAACTTGCTACTAGCAAGCTATGTGGGACATCTAATGCTCCAATACAGTTGCATGTTCCCACCATCAGCAAACAATCCTTGACCGTAGTCCATGAGTTAAGTTCAGGAGGCACTGCAAGGCACATTCTTGTCAGCAACCCATCAAGATACGGCCTGCCCAACTTGACAGGTGAATCAGACTGCATTTTAAAAGTCCCCCAAGCCCTAGCCAAAGCTCAGGGAACAAATTCTGAGCATCGGCTATTCTGGTCGATTGAGATACTCCTGGTTCCAATCCCTTTGCTCTCACAATGCTTGGACACAAACTTAGCAGCAAGCTATTACAGCTGAAGTGCAGAAACCAATGCATGACTGCAAACTGTACAGATCAAGAGCTGTCCCTGATGTTGGAGGAGCTTGCCTACCAGGCAGCCAGCAGGCAGCAGCGCCCACCCACACATGTGGACCTGCAGCAGTTCCTGGCCCTCTACCTCAACTACAGGCCTGCTCTGCAAGAGCCATCTGATGATGTCAGTCAAGCTTTTGCCGCTCTGGGTGCAGATCCAGCCACTGGCATGTGAGTCTGCTACTGTGCATCCTTCGAAATTGAGCCAGGCTGGCAAACCCTGTCATGCATTGCGCAGCCTAACACAACCTTGCTTGACTGCATACTGTATCCGATGCAATACCCCTATGATCCAGGCACTTTACCAAGCTCTGCAAGTTAGTGTATCCTTGGGAAAGTGTATCTGAGATCCAATCTATCAAGGAAGCCCTGTCATGTGCTGCTGTGATGACCAGTAACCCTGCCTATCAGGGATCTTAGCAAGGCTGCTGCCTTGAGCCAAATTTTGCCGACAGCTCGTGCTGAAGCTGCTAGATCATGGCTTCCACACTTGCTTTTCAGCAATTTTGGCATTTTTCTTGGGACAGACCGCCATGTGCAGCATTACTCTCCTCCTGATTGTTTGGGGTGTCCTGTGAACGTTGCTTCCCTATGATGGAGCTGGCATCATGCAGTATTGGAGATCCAGGCCGCGTGACAGCAAGGTTTCCATTAGCAGTGTAGCATGTCAGAATGTAGTGCATGCACTGCAGGCTGAACAGAGATGATCTGGTCGCAGCCCTGACGACATATGGAGAGCCGCTCTCTCACGAAGAGTTGGTGTCATGCATACACACACTCACAGGCTCGCAAGAGGTGCTAGATGTACTGCCAGCAGATGTCACTGCTGTTGACTTTGCCTGCGGCTTGCTTGGCTTTGAGAATGGTCTGGACTCAGAGCCAGTAGAGATCTCAGCTGGCGCCTGATGTTAGAGGCTCCTTTGATGGCGCATGACCAATTTTCACAGTCTTCTAGAGAGTTGCATGTCCCAGCTATGACAGGAATATAAATGTATTGGGTAGATAGGTTGCCTATGATTGAAGTCCGCCTTGAAGGGAGGCATTGTGCAATGTAAACATGCAATGCAATACATCGCAGTCACATTTACAACAGCACACAAATGCGTGAGAAGCATGAGAATGTTTTTGGAAGGCCTGGAGAACGCATGGGTCAATCAAAAACCTTCTCGCCTGTGCACATGAGGTTCCACATGACTGTAGCTGCAATGTACATGACTGCTGTCAGCTTGAAAACCAGGTTATAAGAGCCAGTCTTCTCCACGATAAAGCCAACAGCTGAAACACCCAAAATGCCAGCAAACGAGCCAAAGGTATTGGCGAGGCCGAACAGTCTGCCGGCATATCTGGGTGCAATGTCTGACATGTTGGCTACAAACCCAGCTTGACCTGCACAGAATGCATTGATTCAAAACACACACTAGCATGCAACAGCGACATGATAACGGGTATTTGTTGAAAGTTTCTTCGGTTGCTCAAAATCACAGTGACTCACACTGCCCTCCTGCAAGCATACATGCTCTGAGTCTGAGCGAAAAGAGTGACATTCCACAGGGTGTGTCAGTCGTTTCCTATTGCATTGAGCAGAAGCACCATGCTGTATAAGCTACATCTGTGCAGATTTCATAGCAGTCCTAAATTGCAAAACCGCCACCTCATGCACGACATTTTGAAGTTTGCTACACTCAAGGACGCCTCATCACCAACACTCTTTGCACAGCACACAAGGACGCCAAGACACCATGTGTTGGAAACACCAACACTCCTTCCAGAAACACACAGCATGACAGCAAAATACGAAAGAAAAGAACTGAAAAGTTTACGCTTTTCAGCGATCATAACAGGAGATTTTTAAGGCAGCAGCCTGGGGCAGCAAAATGTGATTCCAACATACTTACCAAGGGAGGTGATGCCAAGGGCACATGTCATGCATGCCACAGCTAGGCGGGGGTCCTTGCTGCGAGACAGTATGATGAGCGCCAAGGCGGGCCCTAGAAACGCCACAGTCTGCAAAGTCTTGCGCACTCGGGTCACACTCCAGCCTGACTTGATGAGCTTGTCTGCCAGCAGACCTACACACAATGACAATTGACAGGCTGCCCCTGGTCTCTCTGTTGAAGGGAAACTACACAACTGCTGGCAGCTGTCGAGCACAAACAAGATGTGCTACCAAACACTACTAAAAGACAATCCTGACGTGCCTTTGGGAACCTATTGTAGCAACAAGCATAACAAAATGAGTCTGCCTGACTCTGCACAGACGTGTTATAGTTTGAGGCTGCCAAGCTCTGTGTGTGGACAGCGAGTTGAATGGTCACACTCTCAGGCAGTATATATTTTTAAGCCTGTCTTGCAGATAGAGCAAACTACTTTGGCCATGCCTGTTGTTTCTGTAGCGTCGTGGCAGGCACTGCGGCACCAGCTAGGCGCAAACAAACATGCTTGGCTGCATTCTTTCAGCTCTTTCAGCTAGGCAAAAGTAGACATGCTTGACTGCGTTGCAACTGACCTGCAGAGGTGCTGCCAAGGGCCATTACAGTCCAGGGCAGAAACGAAAGGAAGCTAGATGCCCTGAGATCCACTCCAAGTGCCTTCACAAAGTAGGAGGGCATCCAGTTGAGGTAGATGAAGTAGCCCCAGTGGTTCACAAAGTTGACTGCAATGATGGCCCAGGTTGCTTTGCTGGACAGTAGTTTCAGGGTGCCGACCTTGCCGGCTAGGGAGGGGTCTGGGGGGGTCTGGCCACTGGGGGGTTGAGCTGCTGCAGTTTTCTCCAGAACCTGCATGTATCGGTTGAGTTGCAGAAGAGCTCTGTCAGCAGAAGAAGCCAGAATGGGAGACTGACAGATGAGCAATGTCTGCCCGGTAAGTCAGTGGAAAGAAAGAAAAGAAAAGTTTACGCTTTTCAGCGATCATAATGGGAGCCTCCCAAGGCGGCAGCCCGGAGCTATGACCATAGGCCATAGCCCTAGGTAAGTCAGTGGCTAGAGCGCTCTGATGAAGTGACAGGACAAGAAGCAAGCAAGCTTCACACACAGGAAGCCCAAGTCAAGTTCACATCTACATATCCTCAAGTTAGCCTCCAACTGCCTTCCAGGGATGACACAGATGTAAATATGTTTACCTCCTCTGGGACAGGGGACACTGGGGTCTTTCTGATGGGGTCCACAGGGGCGGCTTCGGCCTTCTGCACCCCAGGGAACTGGGGGGGCTTAGGGACTATGGCCAGCCAGGCTGCCACCAGGGGCAGCCCCAGGGCTCCAAAAACAAAAAAGAGGCCCCGCCAGCCCAGGGTTGCTAGCAGAAGGGGAGACAGAAATAGCCCCACCAAGTTTCCTGCATGACATTGAATACTGTTTGTGTGTGAAGCTTATGTTGCTTCCAATGGCCAGCTTGAGACTGACCATATGGTCTTGTGCACATGTGCTTGCCATGGCTGTTCCAAACTTTGAGTTTCTGTGCTTGATGCATATTCCAAACTTTGAGTTTCTGTGCCGAGCATGGTTTGCGTATGGTTTGTATGGTGCTGCTTCTCCTGAGACCGGTGTCAACAGCTAGAGACTCAACGCTGCCAGAAGGAGAGCGATAGGCAGAAGGCTCGTGTTGTTCCCGTCCACTGTTTCATCATGATGCATCTGCTGGCACACCATACATGCATAGCACATGTGTGTTGTGCAGCATGGCATTGTTGGGTCCCAATTGCCCCCCAGGACATGAAATACATATTGATTGATTGAACGATTGTCTGACCTGTATGGAAGCCAGTGAAGCAGCCGCCGAGGGCAGTAGAGCGGCGCGCCGGGGGTATGTTATTGGCAACTAGGTTGTTCATGGCTGGGAGGGCTACCCCCTCCCCTAGCCCCACCATACCCCTTGCCAGCATCACAGCTGGAAGAGTCAGTCCAGCAGCCGCCACCTGCAGCAATGACAACAATGCTTTGCTTGTCTTGCCATTTGCTCAAAATTAGCAGCTAGCATCAACAGCTCAACATCGTTCTCTGAAGCAGGAAGCAGGAAACGACAAGTGACACATCATCTGCTTACTGCAACTTGGTATACAGATCATGGGCTCTTCTGTAGACAGGCACCTCACATAAGCTGGTATGCAGCGGACATGGAGTCACACACTGATGTGCATATCAGGGAGGGTCACACGAGGTGACCAATAGTACCATGCTTGTGAAGTGTGCCAGGCAGACATGTACACAAGCTTCAAGCTTGACAGGCAGAGAACATAGCAAAGGATTTGGGGTGGTACAAGTAGGATGAGAAACAAGGAAAGGCGCAGTGACATACCGGGCCTGAAAGGGCAGCAGGCATGAGCACAGATGCCAAGGAGAACCAGAATATGCTGTAGGCCATCACCACACGACCTGCACATCATTGCAGGGTGAATCAAGTACATGTCAATCAAATGTGTGTGTGAAAGTCTGCGGAAGCAACCTTGAGTTACAACTTTGCAACGTATGTGTTGCACATTGCAGCCGGCATATCAGTGTGGCATTGCAGTTTCATGACAGATTTGCCTGCCTGACTTTACAGAGCAGCGCATGCAGCAACCTCATACAAATATGCAGTTCCCCAAGCTGATACTAACATTTGAAGCTTTGAAGAGCCTGAAAGATACAAAAGAAGGTATTTGATTTGCAACAGAGACCCTACCTCCATACTTGTCAGCCAGGCTGCCACCAATCATTTGAGTGGCCATGTAGCCCCACAGGAAGCCTGATTGCACCAATCCCTGCCGCACTGTGTGACAACACTCACACAGCAGTATTGAAGGTCCTACAGAGACAGCATGAGGCATGCACATACGCATGGACATCAGACAGCATTGGCTGTGTGATGGGCTTGCTAGATGTGGCTGCTGTTGCCACTTAAGGCTGTACATCTGCATGTGCCTCACTGTGCTGATGAACAGTGAGTGTGTCTTACTTGCACACCAGGAGGCCAGCCAAACTCTTTGGCCATGGGTAGGATTGCAACGCTCATGCAGATTCTGTCCATGTTACACAGCAGCAGAGCCAGTGCTGTTGGTCCCACTATCCTGAAGAACGCTAGGGCTGCAGCATGCAAGATGGAGCGTTTGTGCATACGAATAAGTGAGCAGGTCTAGCTGACGTATGCTGCTTGGTCTCGATGAGCAGTAGCACACCTGTGAACTCCTCTGATTCTGAGGGGCTACCAGATACAGCTGAAGTGACTGATGCAGCATTGCACCTGGTTAGCATGAAATCTCGTCAGCATCTGTCGAAGTCAAAAAAGGTGCCTGCTGCTGTCCCTTACCTGACGTTAGATCTGTGTATCGCCGATCTGGTGGCCCTGGGCACGGCATACAGGCCTCCGGTAGGGCTGGGCTGCTCTAAGCGGTATGGCTCGCGACAACACTTGACCAAGCCTGCTGGTCTATGGCGAACAGGGCGTGCTGACAGTACGTGGCATGTGAGTTTCGGCTGGAGGCGCAAACCAGCAGCCGCACTCCCGCCGGACATATACCCGGTGCGCTGGGCCAGATTTGCAGCAGTGTTTACAGCCGCCACAGTGTCTTGTCACTTTGCCTTCAGCGCTCGTTGACAGTGGCGTGTGCTTCCGACGGTGGATGTCAGTCAAACACTACACTGGCATAGCACATACAAGGCCGCTCGCGATCGGACTAAGTGAACAAATCTGAAGCGCGTGCTGTAATCGCCAGATGCGGAAGTGTCTGTTCTGACTCTAACAATATGCTCAGGCGCACTTGCGTAACCGACTGCTTGCGAAACTGCCTGAAATCTGATTTATCTTCTGCCAGAATCCAGTCAGGTCACATCACCACAGCAGTGCTGTGACAGCAACTCTTGCTTTGTGGTCAGCCATGCTGCACCAAGATGTCAAAATGTACAAGTGGAAATGTAGACATAATAATTACATGTTGTTACACTGTACTGGACGTTGTGATAGGCATTCTGCCTCTGGAAATCAGTAAAAAAATCTGCAGCATGTAGAGGTACAAACGTCTGAATAACTATCAAACAGGGTTTTCCAAGGCTTGTGAAGTTTAGCATGCATGCACTCAATACTTATAAAATGGAAAAAATGACTTGCGTTACGCACACCACCATCGACAGCTAATATCAATGAAAATACAGGTATCAACACTTGTCTACAACAAGGTGGTATAAGATATAAAGTGCCCCATCATGTGATCAGCATTTCAAAAGCAAGCCTGTTGAAGTCTGCACATAAAGAGCACTATTCAGACCACAACTGTAGCCTGCATTCACTGCATCAAGCAACACATTGCATTCCAGGCGTCCGTCCCCCACAAGAGCACTCTAGTGTGTAAGCATTCACACACATTGGGGGCACACAACTGGTTCAGTCAAACCAGCTGACAGTCTTGCCCCACTGCAAACTTTTTGCTGTCCAATGCTGTGCAACAGCTGACATGCTGGCTGCACTCTCGGCTGCCTTGGCTGCAGCCATGGTGGCCTTTGCAGAAGCAGCTGCTGCCGCATCAGAAGCAGCAGCACGCCTCCACACATCCTGACCTTTTGCTGCCAGCCTGTCTGCTACAGCTGCTGCATCAGTGGTGGAAGCACGCTGCAGCAAGGCCTGCTGCTTCTGCGCCATCTTCTCTGCAAATGATCCGTCTGCAAAAGCTTCAGCCGCAGCACCGGCCTTGGTCTGCATGTTGGCTGACAGTTTTTGCATGGAGGCCTTGGCAGCAGACATGTACTGAGCCTTGATGCCTGCTGGGCTTCTCTGCCCTGCACTGCTGGTGCTGCTGAAGGTGCCGCTGCTTGCACTGCTGGCAGTATGTAGCAGCCTTGCGGCCAAGCCTTCCCTGCGTGAGTCACCTCCATGCTGCTCATACATGGGCCCCAGCATGCTGTCATACAGCTCTGCTGTACCGTTGTCCAGCTGTGCCAGAAAGCTAGGGCTGTGTGGGCCAAGGGCAGGCCTCTGCTGCAGCTGCTGGGCCTCATCCAAAAGACTGTTTACAGCTGTGAAGCTGCCTGATCCTGCCTCTGTCTTCAGGTCTGAGCTGGGACTGGATGCACTATGGGGAGGTGCTGAGCCCAGACCCCGACTGAAGCTAGGCTCCCTGCTGGCAACTGCCTTGTCCAGCATGACAGGAGACACACCAGACACCTGCTGAGTCTCCTGGACCTGATCATGCGTCACCATGACGCCACTAAGCCCACCACTTGGCTGCAATGGTCCTACAGACTTCTTGAGCACATCCTTGGATGTGGCTGCTGTCATGCCACTGCTGGAGCCAAGCCCTGCTGCATGATACGCCCTGAACACCTCATGAGCCCCTGTGCCGCTCCACTGCTTGTCTGACACAGACCTATGCAGTGAGTGTGTCTGTCCAGAGCTGGCAGCAGCTGAGATGGTGTGGTCACCAAAAGACACACTCTTGTGCAGGGGGGTGTGCCTGACAGAGGCTGGGGGACCCCGCTGTGCCAGGTCCGGCAGGCGAGGGGCTCTTGACAGCAGTGGAGGGAGGGGCCTGAAAGGAGCTGAGGGGTCAGGTGGGGTCGCTGCAGAGATGGAGACAGGAGCCAGGTGTGCTCTGTCAGCCGACTTCCTTTTGGCTTGCTGCACACAAGAAAGGCGCAGTGTCAGTCCTTGATAGCCTGGGCAGACAGGACTTGCAAGGCAGAGATTGATAGTGTCACACAGTAGGAGGCTCTTGTATCTTTGAGTCACTGCATATGTCTTGACAAGCATGTCCACAACCTAACAGTATGTGCACTGGAAGCGATGCTCCTCATACTACTCTGTGTGATGAAGACACTGTCAGCGACCCCTTGTGTCAACGGTGGGATAGCAGATGATCTGGCCTACTGGCCAATAAGCACAATGCAGCAAATAATCACAGCACACAGCCCACTGTCTACCTCACCACAACAGGGTGCAATGCAATGTTCAGTTCACAAGCAAATCAATGTCAACATGCTCAAACACAAAAATCAGGAGGTGCCAAAAAGACAAGGAAAAGATAGATACAGGTCACACTTGTCAAAGTGCGTGCCAATGCAGGACGGCATGCTATAGGGTGAGCAGCTGGGGGGGGAGGGGGGGGGGAGCTTGCGCCTCTACTCATTGCACAGGTGCATGGAACCACTTACTTGCAGGTGCAGGCGCCAGGAGATGAAGGCCTCCCCCAACACATTCAGCCTGTTGAAGTGCTCTGCCTTGTGCATCAGCCGCTTTTGGTTGTGAGCATGGTCTTGCAGGACGAGCAGGCTGCAGCCCAGCGAGTAGGCCTTCCTCTTGGCCACCAAAGCATCCACACGCTCTCTCCGGTCCTGATGAAAGCAGCCAGTGTTTTCAGCAGCATGTGATGAGCACACCAGATGACAAAGCAACTTGTCTCACCAGACTCATACTGCCAATCTTGCTTTCTGTGATGCATGCCACAACATGCAACTCTAGAATCAATTCACACATGTCAGAAACACAGAGATCATAGAACTCTGCAAATTGTTCACACGTGCAATGTACTGTCAATCAAGCAATGCATTCACTGGCCCCCCATGGCGCAACAAATTGTCACATTGCGGCGTATTAATTGATAACAAGAAAAGATGCAAGAGGACACAGGGTGTTGCAGACATGGCGCATGCAATGGCTGTACACTGCAGCACAAAAGGACAGTCAAAGCCATCTGCTAACAGCAGCTCACTAATCAGCAAAGCATGACATAACTGGCTGCAAAGCAGACTGGTACGGCAGGTGCACCATGGTGATGCAGCAGGACTCCAACACAGGACGTTGTACCCTCATGCCTATGACACAATGCTAGTATGCTACCAACCACCACAAAGGGGAATCTTACCTGCAGGAAGCATCTCCAGGCAGCGAATGCTTCCAGCTGCACATTGAGGCAGTGGAGGTGGTGGGCGCTGCACAGCTGATGCTTCTTGCTGACCTGCTTGGCAGCATACCTCTGCAGGCTGACCAGGCTGTAGCCCACCATGTAGGCCTTCCTCTTGGCCACAAAAGCATTCACACGCGCTCTCCGGTCCTGATCAAAACATGCAGTGTTGTCAGCAGCATGCAATGAGCTCAGCAAGTGATGAAGCCGTTTGTTCCACCAGACTCATACTGCCAATCCTGGGCCTTGTGATGCATGCCACAGCATGCAAAGCTAGAATTAATCACATATGGCTGGAAACCTGCAAAATTTTCAGGCTTGCAATGTTCAGTGAATCAGACAACATATTCATTGGCCCGTTGCGTAACAAATCGTCACATTGCTGCATATTCAAAACAGAATGCTAGAGACAAAAAGGGAGTTGCAGACATGGCGCATGCACTGGCTGTAGACTGCAGCACGGAAGGACAGTCAATGCCATCTGCCAACAGCAGCTCTTTGATCAGCAAAGCATGACATGATTGGTGGCCAAGCAGACTGGTATGGCAGGTGCAAACCTGTAATATTCACCATGGTGATGCAGCAGGACTCCGACACAGGACATTGTACCCTCATACCTACAACAGATAGCAAGTATGTTGCAAAGCACCAGAACAGGGTCAGCTTACCTGCATGAAGACCCTCCAGGCAGCAAATGCCTCCAGCTTGACATGCAGCCGGTGGAGCTGCTCAGCGCTGTGCATCTGCTGCTTCCTGCTGGCCTGCTTGGCGGCATAGCTCTGCATGATCAGTAGGCTGTAGCCCAGCAGGTTGCCCTTCCTCTTTGCCATGATGGCTGCACCAGCCTCCCTCAACTCCTGTTCATTGCAGAACACCAGATTGTCAAAAGCTTGTTGACCGTACAAAATACTTTGTGATGTACAATGTTGACATGTCAGGACTGCCTGAAGGTGTGCTCCTTGTGGCGCCCACTGAGACTGTGTGCGCTTGAGCATCTGCAAAGCAGTTGAGTGACGTTTCTGCAGTGCGACTTGCCCTAAAGTCACTGCTGCAAGGAAATGCCCTGGGGATCCACAAGTGCCCTGGGGACCCACAAGTGCTTCAACACATGATGCAACCCTTGCTGAAACAAGGTGACTTGATGCAGCTGTTTCAACTGCAAGCACCTTTCTCAATGTCTCAAGCTTGCTTGCCTGCGGCACAACAGCAGTGCTGTGCAGAGAGGAGTGTTTCATTTACAAAGTGGAGTGATTCATTTACAAAGCGGACTGATTTGTCTACAAGCCGGAGTAGAACTTACAGGGCAAGACATTATACCTGGCTGCCTCTGCAGTATTGCCGCCATGCTGCAAATGCCTGGGCCAGCTTGACTTTCTTCACGGCTGCAAGGGCGGCTGCTGCCTGCACCCTCTCACCCTGCTTCATCTCAACAGCCCCCTGCAACCAGAACTTGCTGTCAGCAAACTTCTAAATGCAGTAAGCTTTTGACTCTGTCACTGACTCAAATGACAGTCAGCAAGGAGATGCAAGCAGAAGGCAGCTACACTTCCCAAATCATTCATGTGACAGAAACCAGTGGTAGCCAGGAGTATCAGCATATTGCAGATGATCTACATTTGCAGCACATGAGAGCTGTATCAACACATCTTGCCAGCATGATGATGTTGTGTGGTACTGAGTTGTTATCACATCTACAGACACACTTGGCACAACATCGAATACACACAGTCAGCCAAGGGGTGGCACCTTCCAGTGCTGCAACACTCTTGCAGCCGTGTTCTGCAGCAGCTGCTGCCTGGCTGCATACAGCCTGGCCTGCTGCTGTTGACATTCCTGCCACCACGCAGCCAAGTGATGCTCCAGGACGTTGAGCCTGATCTGTTCTGCCAGCCTGGCACCAATGGACCGCAAGTCATTCCTAGCTGCAACATATAGCTGCCACTCGGCAAAGGCCTGAGCCATGCTGTGCTGCTGGCGGCGCTGCAGCATGGCTGTGACTGCAAATCTGCACGAGCACAGCAAGGACCTGTTAGCATTCCCCATGTCTTAGGTGATCATTGCATATGCAAGAGTTCTTAGCAAGACATATTCACTACCACTTCGGTCAACATCTCCTACAGCTTTGATCAACATATGGCCTGTCAAGAATGCAACTCTTGTTGGTCTTATCCCAAATTATGCACAAAGAGAGGTCAGAGCTCTGATGCAGCGTGACAATGTGGATGGCACATTTGAACTGCTGAAGCAATGCTGACGCTGTAGCCAATGCCTATTGCTGCAGACAAGAACCATACTGAACAGGCTTGGATGTGTGTCTGCTGTACACAACACCTGAGCACTTGCAAGCACACAGCACAGCAATGCAAGGCACTTGCAGTTGCTATTGCAGACCTGTGATGCTTTTGCAGAGTTGCAATGTGGCTCCAGCCCTGAAGCATGCTGCTTGTGTGTGAAGCTGTGGAGCGAGCCAGGTGTGCGGCTGCTTGCTCCTTCACCCACTGCTTCCTGGCCAACCTCACCTGCAGGTACACGCACACACCATCATGTTGTTTGCTGAAGTAATGAGCCTGATAAGCTGATCAGAATTGCGCAACGCATGTGTATGTGACTATGATGGGCTCTCTGTTGTCATGTTTGAATGCATGTACTTCACATCAGAGATCCTGTGTCTGTTCAGTCTGATGCATGACCCCTGGATGCCTACACTAGAGCATACAATACACTGTGCATGGATTGTTGCAATGCTGTGACTCATCTGTTCAGCACCATTCATGTGAATGTTTTGTTGCAGCAAAGTGAAACCTAAATGGCATTTAATGCTGATGATACCCTTGCTGGAACAGCACACACATGCATCTTGAACGGTGCTGGAGAATAGACTTTGAGATGGTGGTCACAGGAGTCAGGAAACTTTGTTGTGTGTACCCTGTCTTTGATGATGACTTGGCTGGGCGGTGATGAGAGCACCACATCTGCGGCATCATCAAGCAAAGGTGCGCCCTCTATGTCATCACCCTGCAGACACACATCAGTCTGCTGGGATCACAGGTGCACCATCACCAGCAAACACACAGCTATACATCAAGTGAAGATGCTGAAGATGTTTGAGAATATGTCAAGATGATATCCCACATGAGAAGTGCTGTTCAAACCGTCAGAACAGCAGTGAGATTTCAGTAGAAACCTTGCAAGGTGCAATGTCACACGTTGTCAGAGCAGCATGGCTTTTTGGAAGCAGGGGCAAGTATGCGCAGGCGAGACTGCCGTGATTAGAACATGTATTGCAGTAGGACGTCTTATATGCACTGCATGGCATGGTTTTGTGAGGCTTTGCTTACCAGGATACTGTTGTGGGAACCGCAGCAGCACAGAGAGCGGTATACACCAACAGCAATTTTCTTGCCAACAGAAAATTGAGCTGTTGCTATGCTTTGCAGGCGGTGCCTCAGCTTGGGTGGTGTGTTGTCCTGAAGTCCACCAGTGGCTGTTGGTCATTGAAGAGGAAGAGTCAGAGTGGGGAGCAGACACTAGCAGAGCAAGCCACACAAAAGTAATGCACAACACGAAATTGCACAGAGGTACTTGAGAGTCAAACAACCTGCTGAGCTCCCTGCATTGCTGATAGTCTTGGTAGCTCTTGAGTGGTCATGTCGCGTATTGAGTACACTGTGCTGTGCAATGCCTGATGTACTAGCACAGAACAATGCAAGAATTGATGGCTGCAATACTGCTGGACCCTGCAACCGCCAGGCTGAGCTTAGGTCTCGATGGTATGCAAGTTTGAAAGGTTAGTCAACAGCAACAAAGAAGACACAGCCGTGGTCGCTGTTATTTACTGACAAACAATAGCACATCCAACTGACAGTGATAATACCTCAAGCAGCGGGCAGCGCTAGCTAACTGCGTGCTAAATGTGTCCAGCAACTACCAAGCGGTTGCGAAGGTGGCGGAACCCGTCGATCGAAGCTCCTAGGTCTACACAGACTTGCCTGGACGTCTAGAAGCAGTCGCTGCCTGCCAAAACGAGTCTAGGCCAGATAGTAGCCGCGCTGTGTTTAGGTGCTGTCCGGCATCTTTGACCTAAAACAAGGGAATCGAAAACTAATCTGACTCAGAGATCTTGAGACTCCTTGACCTCGATCTGTGTAAAGCGCAGTCTGAGGCTGGGTAGGCATGCATGTTTTTGTCTCTATGGCTCTCTGTACATCTGGTGGCAACCAATTGGTGTTGCAATACACTGCTGCAGCATCAATTGCAATTTGATGTTTTTGCACAACATACTGCGCATGCATTGATTGTGGTGAGACTTACTGCAAGATCTGGGTGGTCGAGTGTTATTCACTGAGAGCTGCAAAAAGGAAACCTCACACTCTGCAGATGTTGCACTTAAATGTGCAAAGTCTCAAGCCGAAAACTATCAGACGGCTTATCATGGTAGGCTCCATGCTGCAAACATGTTTCCATAGTGCATCAGCGTTTAACGGTGTATCTAATGTATGGGCAGGGCTGCTTTGTCTGCTTCAGTCCATCCCCCATGAAATGCAGATACCACAGGCTTTGCATCAGCTTTCTGAAGCTGAATGTCCATTAGCGTGAATGACTCAAAGTATGGCCTCATAGAGACACTCATCTTCTGCAAGTATGGCGCCACTGCACCTTTGCCTCCTGACAGATTTGCTGCAGTGAACTCTGCTGGTGGTACACCTGACAACACAATGCAACACGTTTTTGTCGCACAACACAGATATACATCATACAAAAGCCGTCAATCTACAATTGCTCGACACAACAGACTAGCTGAGCATTATGGTGCATACTAGTGTCAGCTTACCACTGCAGGAATCAGACAGATCACTGCAGGTTGTCAGCTCATCACTGCAGAAATTAGATCACCTATTGCATTGGACAGGACTTCATGACCCAACACCGCCAAGCATGTTGCAGTCGCGTCCTGCAACTCCACATCAATGGCATATTCCTGCAGGGGCTCATTGGTCACCAAGTTCTTGAATGCCAGCTTGGACACGGTCCTCATGATCCTGCCATTGATGCGCAGGGTGATTGGATACTCAGAGGCAAGCATGTGTGGCGCATGCTTAGTCATCAGGCTGAGTGAGGTGTGGGGAGGGCTGAACAATACTTCCATGGCCTGCATGTGCTGCTTGTTGGCCACAGTATCTGCTTCATCAGCTGAACCTGCACTGCCATCTGACATGGCATCTGCATGGCCAAGCACTTCCTGCTCATCATCTGAATACTGCCCGTCACCATGATGACCTTCTGTGGCAGCAGGTGCGTCTGCTGGTGGATCCTGCATAGGCTCATCTTGGTCTGCGTCATCCACAGAAGCTGATGCATCGTCACCATATGCACCTGCATCTTGGCCATCCTCATAGAGGTCAACAGGCTCATCATCCTCATTGTCATATGTCGGCTCGTTGCCATAGTCTTCATACGCCTCTGGCATGCCGCCCATGTCAGCACAGCTGTCTGAAACAATGTCATGGGGGTATCTGAGACACAAGTCAGCAGGATCAGCATTCTCATTGCCCTGATTGTCCTCAACGTCGTCAGCATCTGAGCGTGCGCTCGGGTCTGCAGCCATGTGTGACATTGTCCTTGTAGGTCTAAACGAACCCACGTGGTCAGTCTCGCTATCAGAGCTGCTCTCTAGCAACTGACGCTTCTGCCTTTTACCAGGCTGAGTAGCCATGGCATTGTCATCAGTATCATCAAGCATGTCTTGTGGCTGGTCTGGGCTGGGCTGCTGCCGAGGCTGTGCCCTAGGCAGTTGAGGAGAGTCATCTATGATGATCAGCTCCTGCTGTGGCTGCTGCTGCCTAGGTGTGGGACCGGCAGCAGAAGCTGAAGGTCCACTCGGATCAGAAGGCTGCTGGTGTGGCATTGCAGCTGGGGGCTGGGAGTGCAATGGTGATGGTGCAGCTGTGCGTGTCAAGGCTAGCCTGCAACGCGGACATCAGCTCAATGCCAGGCTGGCAGCATGATGCAACATTTGCATGGGATGAACAAGTTTTTGTGAGTGAACGCAATACAAGTATTTGTGGCTTCCATCTCCTGTCTGTCAGTACTAGCTGGCAAAACGCTTGCAAGAATGATTGCACAGCTATTGCAGGTTGATCACAGCATTGAGACTCTTACCGGCTGGTACGAGGCGGTCCAAGCTGAGATGCGAGTTGCAAAGGCAGATGAGACTGGTGAATAGCCTGAGTTGCAGATTGCCCTCTAGCAGCAGTGGTCACTGCACCAGGAGTGACTTGACTAAGAGTGCTGTTCACACCACAGCCGTTCAAGCTTCTGTTGTGAAGCTGAGAGCTGTGATTTGCCACCTGCTGTTGCTGCTGCAGCTGATCTGGTGGCGTGAAAGGAGTGTTTGGATGAGATGGTCTCAGCAGGGTCTGGTGAGACACTGTGCTGCCTGGCCTGGCAGGTGCAGCTGGCTGCGCTGATGAAATTGTGACATTAGGCTGTCCAGCTCCGGACACAGCCCCAGGCTGTGTCTGCGGTGCGTTTGTGTGACTGAGTCCAGGCCTGGTGCCTGTGTGTGGCTGAGGGTTCGATGACTGACCAGCTGGTTGCTGATCTTGGCTCTGCCATGCAGCAGCAGAGGCTTCAGCATATAGATCCAGAGGTCCAGCCTCATTCCTTGAGGTTCTGCCAGCTGCACAGCGCAGATGATGGGGATCAAGTACTGAAGATACTATGCTGTGGCTGGCAGCGGTCATGCTATGTGGCGCTGTAATTGGAGTAGACATGCTGATTGATACAGATGACAGATAGAAGCACCACAAGTACCGTACGCAATGTGCAATGATGCAAATAGAGCATTCTGGAATTGTGCACAGGCTTTGGCAATCTAGCAACTATTGTGAGATGAAGCTCACAGACTGGCTGACTCCATCGCTTCAGTGCCTGCTGCCTGGCATTCTCCAACTCTTCTACCTATAAGCCACAGCATGTGCTCAGAACCACTAGTGCAAAATTAGGCATACAGTAGGGAAAAAGCCAGTCAATCTGTATATAGCCATACATGCATGTTACCTGTCCGCCGAGTACCACTGTGTTGTCGGGCACGAGTAGCAGGATACCCCTTCGCACAGTGACATCTTTGATGGCTATCTGCACAGCAATGTCTTCAAGGTGAGCATAGCATGAATGACACCAGCGAGCTACTGTGTCCATGACTTGTGAGAAATGTGCGAAACATGCCTTAGCTCCAGCAGACATCAGCACATGGAAGTCTCTGATGTGACGGTATTCCAAGCCAACAACCTGCGTTGCACCTGCAAACTTGCTCACATGTAGGGGCACCAGGATGTAGCAAGTGCTGATGAATTGCGTGTGCTTGCTGACGCACCATCTGTAAGCACCAGTTTCAGGCACCTCTTATCTGTGGCCTCCTCATATCTGCATGCATGTATTGCCAAGGTCATGCCTATCTTGGAAAGAAGACTGAGCATCCCAAAAGATAGATGGGACATGCAGGCAAGCCCTGCCTGTGCTTTGCAGCTGCAGCCATGTTGACTATTTCATCTGCTTGCAACACAAATAGCCCCTGCAACTGCTGCTCGTGCCATTCCTGTGACAGGCAGCCCACCGTTCAGTTGCATCTTCAACATGATTTGTGCTGTGGTGCATGAGGGGTTTAATGTGCCTAGGCTGCCGAACAGAACCTGGAGATCAGCAGGCAAAGCCTTGGTCCCGATCAGATGCAGATTGGTGCACAACACCTCCTGATATAGCAAGGTCTGCTTTGCACCGACAGACTTGCTGTTGAATGTAGAGTCTGCGCGTTGGGCCTGCCGTTCCCACTGTTCCACCCAACCCGACGATACATGGCACCCTTTTGATTGCAGGAACCGGACGTGGTCCATACCAAGCTCAACACTTTTGCAGAGTCACAATGGTAGCGCGCCGGAGCAAGTGCGCATTTGCATCGTCGCGGCGTGGTTCTCAGCGCAATCATCTCCGTCGTCAACATTGTGCATGCTGAGAGAGAGAGAGAGATTACAATGCTTTAGCCAGCCAGCAAGTCTGATCACATATAGAAGAAGACGAAGGTCAAATGTGGAAAACATCAAGACAGTCTAGAACGAACTTGAAAACCTGCATATGA
>JAABUP010003020.1_pt1 | contig 30607 bp, 44 predicted proteins | sample 5559201 | NCBI WGS metagenome assembly JAABUP01 (sample SAMN10711887, study PRJNA513373) | rock metagenome | isolation source: Antarctica rocks | place: Antarctica | reverse complement strand
TACGCTGGGCAACGGTTGCACCCCTTGAGGCATCGCCAGTCTTGCAGTATGCATTGTTTGTCCGAGCGCATTTCCTCTACCGGTCAATTTGAGTGCCATCTGCGAAACGCGACTCAACAGCATCGCCTATCTATACCCTGCTGCAGACTTCAGCGCGCTGGCCAGTCTGAAATAAGCAAGCTGTAATGCATGCGCAGACCTGCAGAAACGCTGTTCGGTATCACAACTCAACAATTGTCATATGCGTACGAGCTCGTATCATCCTCTCTCGTTGGTTAATGCCCATGGATCGAGGAAGGATGAATATTTTTGCTTGAACTTTTAGGCTTTAAGTTGTGGCTTAGTTTGGACAAAACAACCGCTCTTCGGTGAAGCTGCACGCAATGAAAGCTGTCATTTACAAAACATTTGGTCCTCCGGATGTTCTTAAGCTTGTCAATCACCCGCTGCCGCAAAGATCAGCTGGTGAAGTTTTGGTCAAGATCAGGTCCACGAGCGTCAATCCCGTGGATTACAAAATCAGAAGGGGCAGCATTCCTGTCATTTCAAAGAAAGAAAAGGTGCTGTTGGGGCGGACGCATCAGAAGTGGCGCTACTGTCACTGACATAAAATTATGTTGAGTTGTGATTGCCTGCATGCACAGATTTTGGGTGGAGATCTTGCAGGAGTGATTGAGTCTGCGGATGCTGACTCTCAGGTACAGGCTCAGCGACGTGTTCTGCAAGTCCTGCAGGCAATTGGCATACATTCACTTTGTGCTGTAGATGACTAAGGGTGACAGGGTGTTCGGCCTGTCCCCAGACTTCATATTCACGTCAAAATGGGGTATGCTGTAGTGCACAGTTTGCAAGCAAGTAGACGTTTTCTTTGCAGCTTGTGCTACCCATCATGCTCTGATGTTGCTTTGTACAGTGTTGGAGCTGATTATCCTGATGCAGGCACATATGCTGAGTATGCCACTATCAAGAGCAACCTGTTGGCCCGCATACCTGACAACACATCGTTTGATGAAGCTGCATCACTGCCGCTGGTGTGCCTCACAGCAATGCAGGTGCTTGCTCAACCACTTTGGAGTATAAAAAGCATTGCATGCATGACTGGCATTTTGCTGTCTGACATTTGTGTCTGACCTTTTCGTATTTAAGCATAAAAGCTATTTTGTATGCTCACTGTCTTTTGCTGATCAAATTGCAGTGCATTCTGACCTTTACACATACGCATGCAGCTGTATCACTGCAACATGACGGTGTGAGGTCATGTCATGTCATGTACTCCTATAGGCTTTGGAGTCTGCTCAAGTGAAGGCTGGGCAGCGAGTGCTGATTCATGGTGGCAGTGGAGGAGTAGGCAGCGTTGCTGTGCAGATTGCAAAGGCCTGGGGAGCACATGTCACCAGCACCTGCAGTTCTAAGAACATGCAGCTTGTCAAGGTTCAATCACACTGACAAGCATTGTATGTGCATACACTGATGTGTAGCTGTTTAGCAGCACACTAGCTGCAAAAGCATGCAGAGTGTTAGCTGACCTCAATGACCGCTGTATGCCAGCTTGCCCACAGACGCAAAGAAGCATTTGTGGCTGTTGCTGCAAGCTGCTGCCTGTACTTCTTGAAAGACTGTAAGACGCAACTGTGCAGGCATGCACATGGGCTGACAGCAGAGCATTGTGCTACAGGAGTTAGGCGCCGATGAGGTCATTGATTACAGACAGCAGTCAGTAGACCAAGTGTTTAAGGACAACCCCTTTGATGCTGTAGTGGACCAAATTGGAGGTGAGTCTTACTTGCCAAACCTGCATCTCATCTGGATGCTGATGCTGCTGCTGCTGCTGCTGTTTGGATTGATATAGTCAGTATGTGCACATACCATAGCACTGTGCAGTGGTATACTCTCCCATATCTAAGACAAGACCCTTGAAGCAACTACTCAGAATATAATCCCGTTGACCCTCTGACCTTGACTAGCTGTAGTCCGATCTTGTCGTATCAATCACGGATACAACTCTGCCATATTACCTCCTGGGCAGTGTTTAACCCAATGATAGCTAATCTTCGGATGCAGGCCTCAGCAAGATGGGCAGAGTCTGCTATGCTGCATTGCAGGTGCAACCACCACACAGAGCTTGGCAGTTCTGAAGAAAAATGGGCACATTTCCTTTGTGTTGAATGAGAACCTGAACTATGCCAAGTTGACTGCAGGGTGAGCTTCTTCCAACAGGCAAGCTTCCCAGGCGATTGTGTTTACTATGCTTGTGTGGCAGTTTGCATTGTGGCACATGATGCTGACCCTACTTGGTGGGGGGCTTGCACTGTATCACAAAGTGTTTCTGATTGATGCAATCATGACAGCCTGCATGGTTCCAAGGCATCTGTGTCTTTCACAAATGGCTGCTTCAGCACAGGCACCCAGCGCTATTGTATAGAGCAAGACCGTGATGTTGCGACATACACAGAGGGACATCTCGGCCTCAGCTATTGCAGCGCTTTGGACCTGCATTGTATTCAGCAGCAGGTTGAATACACATTGACCCCCAGATTCACAGCAACTTTGCTGTATGCCACCGCCTTATTCGTGTTTTGCATACCTGCAGACTAGCATTGGGCACGTTGGGGCTGGGTCCTAAATACCACTTGGGCTTTGTCAAGCCAGATGGACGCATGATGCAAGAGGTTGCCAGACTGCTGAGCACAGGCAAACTGAAGGCTGTCATTGCTAAGACCTTTCCCTTGGAGGAAGCTGCGTACGTGACCTGCCTGCTGTGTGCATCTGCACTGCAGTGTTCGCATGCCTGCATTGAGAGGGTGGACCTTCCAGGAGCAGACACTTCTGTGGCTCTTTCTTGCATTATTCTGCAAAGGCTTCCTGCTTCTGTTGTTGCAGTTGCCCCCTTGATTGCATGCAGATTGCCACATAGTCGCTGCATCGCGCCTTTGCATATTTGCTGCAGACGGTGTGTTGCACACAAAGTGTGTACTGCAGGGCTGCACATGAGTTATTGGAGACAGGCCATCCCAGTGGAAAGGTAGTGATGACAGTATCTGCTTGAAACTTGCACTGCGCAAACAACTGCAGACATCATGGCAGCCGCTCTTGAAGGCACACAGGCACAGACTGTGCTGGCAGTGGAGCTGGCCAGCCATGGTCACCGCAAAAGAAGGCAAGCAGCTGTGTGGAATTGTTTACGACCACGCCTCTGGCATGGCATAGGCTTGGGCAGCAAGGTCAACAGTCTGTATCGAGCCTCATGTTGTTACATATATCTCAACAAAGAGTTTTTGTGAGGGCATCTATTTTAACATATATTTTATTTGAGGGCATCTATCTCAACATAGAGTGGTTGCTTTGAGTGGTCTCTTTCTGCATTGTAGCTCTCTTTCTTATGAAGATAAGTACATGGTAAACTGTATCTATATTTGTAGTGCCACCAGCTGATTATTCATCATAAAGTGTGCAGAAAGTATATGCAGCAGTGTATGTGCCTGCTTTTCAGCGCTGACCTGGTTGCTAGAGGGTACATTGACTGGGCCCCAGTGGGGTCGCCACCTGCCTTGAAGCATGCTCCAGGATTGCTTCCCTGCAATGAGCTGATGTTACAAAACACTGAGAGCTGTGCTACCATGAATGTTTGTAGTCTGCCTTGAAGTTGTGGTCTGTGTCGTAGCCTGACTTGTCAGCTTGGCAACCTGCAGGGCTCGAGTCTCAGACAGATGTCGACTGGGGTTCTCACCCGCTACAGCTGTGAATCAAATTCTAGAGTACATAATTCACACATCTTCTCTGTCAGGTTCAGTTCAGTGAAGACATGTGACCGCAGGAGCACTGAGTGCTTACACTGATGTAGCGTTGTTCATTGTAAGAACAATCAGTGCGCTCATGCGATAGCTGGGTCCATGCCACGCTTTGTACCAGATCTCACAGCAGTTCTAGTAGCATACAGAGCCAATGTAGTAGTTTGACTAGAGGCATGTGCTGAGAGCAGCCATGCTGCCGCTCTGTCAACTTAGCTAGGAAACACCTAGAACAGATGATAGTGGAGCGTGTGCATGAGAACTCAGGCATGATTGTGACTCCGAGCAGCAAGACACTAGCTAGACACTGCCAGTGCATGCACGACAACGGTTTGCCTGTTTTCACACATGGCTTTCCTGGCCAGCTACTTCTGAAACAGATCTGCAGAGCATAGCATGCAATGCAGACATTGTTGCAGTGCAGTAAAGCAAAGCAGTAGTGTGGGGACGATTGGTAGACCTGGACCACTGGGCAGATCATGCATGATTGACAGCGCTAGCGTGTGTGCGTCTGGACAGATCTGTGGTCATGAAGTTCCTGAAGGATGAGCAAAACTTGATGTTGTTAAAGCAAGTATGGATACTAATATTTGGACTTGGGACTGGTTATCTTGCTGTCATTACAAACTGTGCTGTTCCACCACTTCCGCAAAATCATTTGTATACTTTTCACACACTTGACATATATGTATATACAGGACCCAAAAGCTACAAAGTGTATGCACAGGTATCAGAGCTGCTAGCAAGTCAAGGACAAAAACCCCAAAAAGGGCACTGTGCATCACCTGCTATCATGAACTTGCTTGAAATTAAGTTAAACAAACTGATGTGTTCAATTGAAACGCAGGCTGTAAAGTGGGTTTGCAACACATATAAATCAAAAATAAGTCATCACAAAAATGCTATTGCTTGCAGCAGTTTGACAACCCACACTGTAGCGAAGCAAGTCAGAGTGCCTTAAGCATCGATACATCTGTCGGCCTCAACTTAACTGCAATAATATTGAGAGGTTTTGCTGCAGTAGTGACTAAAACTATCAGACCACATTTGAGCAATTGTGTTAATCATGTTTCAAATATCAGTAGGTTCACAGCTGACTCTGTCTACACACACAGATATGTAGTATACAACATCAAGGGTTTGGAGTCTGCTAAATATTCAGTCCTTCCAAGTCGGCAAACACCAATGCCAAACACAAGTCTAAGTCTCCAAGGGATGGCGGCGGCTGCTGCTGCTGCTGCTGCTGCTGAATTTCATGTTGCCTTGCAAACTCAGCAAAGTCTGCAGCCACGCTAGCTGTGTACATCTCAATGTGGTCCTTAAGCTGCCAGACTTCAGAGATTTGAGCCATTCCACCAAGTAGCTCTGTAGTAAGGTGCATATGCATGTCCTGCAGCTCTGACAGCTGTGCATTCCATGCAGGTGATTGATGATCAACTGACGCAATACAGCCCACAACGGTCTCAATGCTGTTGATCAAATGATTGAGAGCATGAAGTTCGCCCACTACACTGGATCCTGAAGTTGGCTCTGGAATGTTACTTGCTACGTTGGCTGGGATAGGGTCCTCCTCCCTTGCCTGTAGTTGATGTGAAGACGCTGGTGCTGCTGATGGACTGTGGCAAGGAGCGAAATTGCCACTAACTTCAGCTGCAGGAGATGGCTCTGGATGATCTCTACGGCAAAGCGGGCATCGATCCTCAACAGCCAGGCAGAGTGAGATGCAGTGAGTGCAGAAATCATGCCCTACAGCACAGCGCGAAAGGATGTGTTGCTGCTCCGAACCACGGGAGAGGGTGATCATCACAAGTCGGGAGACAAGTCGGGACACAGGTCGGGGGACACTGTCGAGCACTCACCGCACTGCGTCTTGGATACACCGCCGTTATTGCCCATTAAATCCAGGCATATACTGCAATCCCCGGAATGTGTGCTCGTATGAGCAGCTGAGTTGTGGGAAGACATGACACAGAGTGGTCAAGCTTAGGCTTCGCCACTGCTAGAGTGCGTACAGGAGTTGCTCAACCAATGCGCTATTTGAAGAGTCCCAAGGCTGCCCGACATAGAGAGCTTGACTGCCAGGCAGCCTTGGGGCTCCGCACTACGAAGGCAATCAGGTCTTGCAGTTTCAGTTCTAGTTTCAGTCTAAACCCAGTTCTGGCAAATAATGACTAAGCTGAGGGCCGCGGCACAGTTCGTGCCCACACCTGTCCCTACATCAGATTTCGCATCCCATTACTTTCTGCATAGTCTGATTCGGTAGATTTGTGCAGGCGTCTTGGAGATATCTGTGTCACTTGTTTACTTGCTGTTGAGACGTTGAGACTAGCTTGCGGGGTACAAGTGTGCTGCACCCATATGCTGTACACCTCAAAGCGATGGGGGCAAGCGGAACTTCTGGGGATGGAGACGACCCCCTGAATTCGAAAAGCCCTCCGGTAACAAAAAGCCTGTTCAGGCCGGAATGCTGATCGTTTGCAAACAGCGGTCCGGTAACGGTGCATGTTGGCAGGAAGGTCTGGAGGTTGCCTGTTGATCTGGTACGACAGCAACTGGACCGGAAGCTGCAACGTGCGCCAGCAAGGCGTTGATTGAACTGTACCCTCGAACCAGCAAAATCGATCGCGATCCCCAGAACCGGCTTAGGGATCGTTTGCTTGCCCCCATTGACCTCAAAGGCTTCGAAGTAAGACTGTGTATTCAAGAACATTCAGCCCACGTACCCTGGTGTAGGAGACTCAGCAGCTGCTGCTAAGAATATGCATATGCAGCTGTTTGCAGAGGAGGATGGCATAAGAATGCGAACGGCAAGTGATGAGCTGGTCATCTGCATGGAGACAACTTGATACAACCTCACAGTGTGCACTAGTATTATAATAATCATTGACCAGATTATGAATGCAGTTATGGACATGTACCCAATCAGTACTACAAGGAGGTTATTGTAGACCTAGATGACACCTATCATCGTCCTGCATTTCAATAAGGTGTTCAAACCACGGCAGCCTTGCGACATTGCCAAAATGTGTAGACTAATGTCAAACATATAATAACACACTCATGTGCACACCTGAACCACAAACGTTAAACATATTGTTTGATGAACATGACTTGTTTATAAATTGCAAGGTTGCAAGAGATCTCTTGAGATAAGACACAGCATTATGGTAACAAAACATTGCCTCAGCAACAGGCTAAGTGAACTGCCTATAAACATTTCTGCAGTTGCGTACACATGGTTTTCAGCATACAACTCTGAGAGGATATGCATGGCATCAGCATAATGTTGCTGAGCTTTGTCACCATTGCCCAGCATGCGATTGCAGACTGCAAGGTACAAGTGAGCTGTCTGACATCCATCCCCATTTGCACAAGGCCGACGCAAGCTGCTTTCTGCGTCTGAGATTGATGTTGCAATGGTGCAAGCCGACTGTGCCTGCAACTGCACAGCTGCTAGCCCTGATGAGCTGATAGCAGCAAGCAAACTGCAGCTCTCTCTTGGGAGGCTGTCAACGATACAGCAAGCTTCAGTAAACCACCATTGAGCATCGCTGAGCTGGCGATCCAAGAAGTAAAGCCATGCAGCTTCCAGAGCAGCCTCAATGGCCACCAACTTGGTGTCGCCATCACACTGAACCACATAGCTATACAGCTCCTTCAGCTGCACCAAGGCTGTGTTGACTTGGCCCGAGTCTCGTTGCCAGCGAGCCTGCTCCAGAGCAAAGTCAGAAGCATCACAGTCATCATGAATATGATGCTTTTCAGCTTGTTGCAACAGCTCTTTAGCATTGGCAAAATTGCCTTGATGCCGCCATGTTGTTGCCAATCCAAGACAATGCCTCGAGAAAATGTTGCACTGATTGGCTGTATTGCTGGCCATCATCTTGTAAGCAAATCCATGAATGCCGCTTGCTTCTTTGTGCCTGCAAATGCACGCTGATCTAAGCAGCTTGGACTGCAAGCTGCTTAAGTGTCAGGTCTGCAAAATGCTGCATCACGTTGAAATTGCTGGTACCAGTGAAAATACAGGTCATGCACAATCACAACCTGAATGCAAGCAAGAGCACTCAAGCCATACTAAGGCTAGGGACAATTCATGGAGCATACCATGTTGGGCATGTATGATGCTACACACTGTGTCAAGACAAGGTGTCAAGCAAGCAAACTCACCTCCCTTGTAAGCTGAGGTTGAATGCTATGTCCAAGGGGATGCTAGACATGAGCAGTGACATGTTGCTGCCATCTTGATCTGATGGACCTTGTCGGGCTTCTAGGTGATGTTGAGCAGCCTTCTCTAGCACAGTCTGTGCTTCGTGGTATTTGCCCTGACGCTGCAACAACTTTGCTTCAAGCTGCATGCATTCTGTGATGTATGTAGTGGTCTCCCCATAAGCTTGCTTGCTGAGCTGTAAGGTGCCTTTGACAATTGCCATAGCATCATCCAGCCGCCAAAGACGCTGCAAAGCAGTCACGTGCCGACCTAGTTGAGAATCTAGCAGCCATTCATCATTCTTTCCCCAGCACTGCTCTCCAAGCTGCATTCCCTGGCAAACTTTCTCCAACCCTATCTGCTGCTGCTCAGGCTTAGTGCAACGGGTCATTGCCGTCCCAAAGCTGAGTATGGCCAAAACTGTTTCATCAGCCAAGGAGGTAAAGCGCTCCTCACACTGCTTTGCATGATGATCAAGCCATGCCAAGATGACCCTTTCAGGATCGTCATCAAAGTTTTGCTGTTCCAAAGCAAGCAACTGCTTGCACAGCGCTGCGCAACTACACATTTTTCCATGGGTTCCTTCTGACAGCTGCTGCGCAAACTGAGACTGTATGGCCAAGGTGGCTGGATGGCAAGCTGTCAGCGTCTCAGTGGCGCTTTTCAGGTGTATTGAAAGCTGCTCTATGCTATCATCAGTGTCCACAAGGCCATATGCCACCCATCCAGCTGCTCTGAGGGTTGCAGCAGAAGTCTCGCCACACGTTGCCTTCAAGATGTGATATTTTTCCTGGCGGCACTCATCGACGACTGCATCTGCCTCATCATTTGTGAGTTGCCCATTGCAGCGCATGGTGACAGCTGCATTAGCTAAGCCCTCCAAACACAGTGTGAGAGAAGCGCTGTTTGAGCCCGACCTTGCTGTGCGCTCTGTCTGAATTTGCTGCAATTCATCCCTGGCGCTCTTGGCTTCCTTAGGGTTCCTGGACTGAAGGTAAGCCAGCTGCTCACGGCTGCCAAGGATAGCCTCTGCTTCGTTAGCTGCTTTTGCCCAAGTGCGAAACTTACTCAATGCCACAATAACTGTAGGCATATTGAGCCTGGCATTGTATACCGAATCCAAGGCAACTTCTCCCAAGTTGCAATAAGCTTGAAAGTCAGTGAGCGGCTGCTGCTGTGCTGCAAGGAGCTCAACTGCTTTGGCCACATTCTGGCGCTGCAGCTGCAACCTCTGTTGTGACTCCTCAGTGTCTGCTTTAGCTGACAACCATACGTCAAGGAAGTAGCGCGTAAAGCGATATTGTGCAGACACATAGTCAGCTTGACCTTCAGCACCCTCTGCTGAAAGGTCTCTGATCAGAAGGTGCAGGATATATTGCTGCTGTTGAGAGCGCCTTGGCGTCACAGCTTCTGCAGATACCAAGGATCGCCGCTGCAAAGCACCCAACGTATTTCTGGCTTCAAGCTGATCAACATCAAGTATTGCTGCAGCTGCTTCAGCGTCAAAAGCAGCTGGGAAGATGCTGAGTTGAGCCAGTCTTGCTCGCTCTGACTCATCACTGTTCAAAGACAGTGTGATGCAGTCACGCAACAACTTGTTGTCATCACCCAGCTGCTCAGCACCCCTAATAAGCCCCATCTTGGCGAGGGTTTGCAACATGTCCTGCAGCAGACAACAAAGGTGCACAAGTGCTGAGGCAGCATTGCAGATTGAACAAGCTCCAGTTTCTGCTTCATGGCCAACCCCCATGGAGCTTCTCAGCACACAAGGCTGTAAATGTGTACCAACACCATATGCGGAACAAAAACAGGGCAACAGTTACTGTATGTGTTGGCACTCTGTTCTCTGATGTGCAATGTGGGTCTTGGGGTGCGCATTGACTTGCTACATGCTTGCACTACCAAGGTCACTTACATACATCAGCATGCAACACAACCCACTTACCAAAATGCAGTACATGTAAAGAGGTTGGCGTCAATGATGGTCATACAGCAAGCATACCTCTGCAGTGACTTGATGCTGCTCAATCGTACTGGCCACAACCTTCAAAGCAATAGGGATGTTGCCACACTGCGTTGCAAGCTGCTCAGCCATGCGGGGCTCTTCCTTGAGTTGGGGGCACACACGACAAAGCAACTTCTGAGCCTCTTCTTGGGCCAGGGGCTGCAGCTCTAAGGTTTGGGAAGGCATGTCAAGGAACAACGCTCTAATGCGCGATGTGCTCAGCAGTGTGACATTGCTCAGACATGCTTGGAGCTGGCTAAGGGCATTCTGAAACTCCTGCACAGCCAAGCATCATGTTTCCACAAATCATCATGAGAGCTGCATATGTGTCTTCTGCCTTTGAACAGGGTGCTACCAAATGGACCTCAAAACAGGAATAGCATGCACATACCAACTTCAGAGAGGTACATAACCCCACTGGTGCCTCGAGTATTGAAGGTAAGTGGAACACTAATTGCAATGTTGTGTTGCTTGTGGCCAAACCTTACCTTGCACCCGATGACACTGTCAGCATTGTCCAAGATGAGCAAGACCTTCTGCTGTGCATGTATCCTCAGGAGCTGGCACAGCTGTTGGGTGACAAATGCTGTATGCTGCGCCTGCAAAATCACATCCATCAATTGTCTGAGTCAGAACTGTCAGACGTATTTGTGCTCAAACTTTGACAGCTGCGCATCTCAACAATTGGTGCACAAGATGCCAGCTGCAGACGTTCAATATGTGCATCATCAAGAACTAATCCTGACCTGAGCTGGCGTGTGCAATGTCCTCAATCTTCCTTGACCCTGATCAATGGTCTGCCTGATTTCTGCCAATGCACCTTCAACAGTATTGATCCCTGCACCATGCGCCTCTTTGTTAGTGTTTGTCAACTAAATAAAATGGCAAACCCAGCTTGCACACCTTGCTGATATGACTAACAAGGCCAACAGTCTAAGTCGGTCTTTGAGACAGGCAGCACATTCAGGTGATGCATTACACAAGTGGCACAGCTTGCTGATACGACAAACAAGGCCAAATTGCGGTCTAAGTCGGTCTTTGAGACAGGCAGCACATTCAGGTGATGCATTGCACAAGTGGCACAGCTTGCTGATATGACAAACAAGGCCAAATTGCGGTCTAAGTCGGTCTTTGAAACAGGCAGTACATTCAGGTGATGCTTTACACAACTTGCTGCTGGGTGAGTACTCACTAGTGCTGGCTGCTTACCTCGAAGACTGGCAGCGTAGATGCAGTCAAGGTCTTGGTTGTCATGCATGGCTTGAGCACAGGCTATGGCCAAAGAAGTCTTGCCCTGCAGCAGTTAAACCTGGGGTGATTCAACTAAAGCTCACATTTTGGTAACGTGGTCTGAACATACCGCACACTTGTATGCACATAGGACTATTGATTCAGACAATGAATTGGATTTGACACTTTGTTAGCCCTCTGTTGGCCCCAAAGAGTGCAAATGTAGTCGGTAGCTGATGCACAATAGCATATTGCTGGCCACTGCAGACTCTTCGTATCAAGCTCCTGGGACACATGCCCATGCACAACAACATGCAGGGTAGAGCAGCAGTAGTCTGAGTTTCATCAAGTAGCACGCAAATTCGCTGCAGTTGAAAGTCGCACCATGCCAGGGCCGCCCACTAACACAGTGTTCCATTTACTGGGGTCCTTGAGCAAGTCTGCAAGCCCTGCCTGTAGGCCCTCCCGGCCGATGAGCTGTCCCTGCTGCCCAAAGGTAGCATAAGCCCCTTGCAACATATTCAGCCGAGGTTGCAGCGCCTCTGAAAGAAATGCTTTTTCAGAGTACGCCATGTCAGACAGCCTTGGTGCTTGCGCTTCCTGCACATGACACTCAGCAGTGAAGACATTACTGTAAGGAGACAAGCTATGCAAACAGGTTATAGAGTGCATGGCACCAGTATGGAGCATGTCTGCTACAGGTAAAGCCAAAATTTGCAGCATGACAAAAGCAGGCTGGTGCAAGGTATGCCATTGGTATAATTGTGCCTCACAGCAAAGCTACTTGAGGACTTGAGGAATACCTGTCTCTGTTCTGCCTCTATCTGCAACCTAGAGCGCTTGGAGGCCATATGCTCTGTGTTCTCACTTTGACTGCTGCCTGGCTCGTCATGCAAACCCCTTTTGCTGTGCAATGACACTGTGTCAATGGCATGCACTGACGCTGATTGCTCAGGTACATTGGTGCGCGTTGCACCTGATACTGACTGGGACAAACCACGGCTGTCTGCGCCGATGGTGTAACAAACAGCTTGCTGTGTGCCAAGCTCAAGTGACACTGGGCTATGCAATGCTGTGACATGCTGTAAAGTTGCCGCCACTTTGTTTTTGGCAGGAGTACAATCATAAGGTTCAGCGTCAGATTGAACAGCAGCTGGCACACCATGAAGGCCTGCATTGCTTAGTGTGCTTGATGGTGCACTGAGCAGATGCACTTCACCAGACCCTGCTTGATCAGCATCCTGCAAGCAACAAGTGATCATGGACTGGACAGGCAGAAACAATGCAGCACCAATGCAGCGCTGAACAAACCAAAAGGACACGACAAAGACCTCCAGGAACAACAGCATGTCGAGCCACACAGTCTCAGGCAGCTAAGTAGCAAATCACACTGTTGCTACTTTGTTGCAACTCATGCTCCTGAGACTAGGGGGCTGTTAAAAATTCATGTTCAGACTGGGGGTGATGAGCAAGCAGGCATCAGCATGTGCATCCTGAACTCCCACTACAATGTTGCCAGGTCTGAACAGGAAGGGAGATGACTGTAAGTGATGCAGAAGATGCACCTTCAAAGGATCCTGAGCAAGCCCCAGATTCGTTACTTCCCTCTGGGAACCTTGAGACAACTCACGGTTAAGCCAGTGTTCATGTTGGCGCTGCAGACCTGACTCGTCTGTGTCCATAAGCAGAGCTTCATCTTGTTCAAGTGCATCGAGGTTTGGCAGCGGTAGCAAATCAAAGACACCATCGTATGGGAGGGTGTCGTTGTCATCACGCGGCGCATCTCCCTGCTGACCTTGTGTGTATTCATCAGCTGCACTTGAATTTGCCCACTCAAGAATTGGCTGGCTGAGAGAGAGGACAAGGGGCAAGGCTGGGCTGTTACAGTTACTGTAGCTGCGTGCCCATGTGAGCAGATCCCATTCTGCGCCTGCTGATGCCTGTGCATGTGCAGCACCTAGCTGTCTTATGACAGATGAAGCTGTGACTTGACCTACTGGCTGTTGCCACTGGGAATGTTTCAGGATCCACACCAATTGAAGGAAGAGGGACACACTTGCTCCTCTGTACTGAGACACTGCCTGGACACCCAAAACAGCATGTGAGAGTGTAGAACGGCGATGTTATGCCAGCTTCAGCACTGTGTCATAGCGATGCAGAGCAGCATGCACATGCAGGAGTATTGCCAACCCTTATTGTCAACATACAGATATGCATGTACAACAACACACTGTTAACACTGCGCAAAACTGGCTTTTTTTAGTCAGGCATACCTGTTTGATTTGCACAATGCGCTGTCGAGCATCAAGTGCAGGTTGCAGCTCTGCGAAGGTGGCTTTCCCCGTCCTTATGTCTGTCATTTTGAAAACCACCTCGCGTTTCTCAGGGACAGCATTCTCAGGTGCTGTGGTCACAATGTGATCATGCAGCCAGATTGGAGCTGTGCCGTGCACCTGTAGCAAGCCTTTGTCACTGCCTGTAAGATTGAGATAGGAGCGCAGGGTTGAGAGTGCTGAACTCTTCACTCTAGAAATGGTGCAGCCTCACCTTGACAATGAAGGTGTTTGCGTTGGCATATATATATCTGGGCTTCTCTAAATGGAGTGCGTCTAAAAGCGCTTTCGCCATATCACCAAATTTTAATTGCTCTTGCTTAGCAGATGGATGATGCTGACGCAACCAAGACTGCTCATCTCTTTTCGAGGTACAAGCTGATTTGGAACCGCACTGAGCCTACGCAGCAGTCCCAGGTCAGACCGAAATCGTTCGCGGCTGCCTTGGGGAGCGCAAGCAGGAGAGCTCGCATCATTGTGAAAAAGAAGAAGAGGACCTTTACAAAGCTCTTGCAGTGCCCTTGGTAGATTGGACCTCAGATACACGTTCCCAAGGATACACTGGTTTGCAGAGCTTGGTAAAATGCCTGGATCATAGAGATATTATATCAGATACAGCATGCAGTCAAGCAAAGGTTGTGTTAGGCTGCGCGATGCATTGAAATGCATTAGAATGCATCTCGGAGGATATTATTACAGTCGTGCAGAGACAGGTTTTGCCATGCATGCAACTTTGTCACTCCGACTTAGTCTCCTTTGCCATTTCCTGGATTTCCTGAATTTCCTGAGTCTCCTGAATTGTCATTGTCTGTCCCACATGGAAGTGTCAGTGACTTGCTTGTTTCAGTGCTGGTGGTCGGCAGTACTTCAGCTCCGCTACAAGGAACGTAGCATCCTTGTACCATGGCATTGTGCCCAGCGTTTGCGTGAACATCACTTCAGTCGCTGTGCCTGTGAAAACGCTTGTCAGTGACATTTTGTGATACTAGTTTGCTGTACAACTTCATGTGATGTCATTCTACCCTAAGGTGTGCCTTTGAAACTTTGCGCACTCCAGTACGGGTTGCGCAAAGTTGCACTTGCAGTAATGTGCGTTATCTCTTTTTAAATACAATGCATGCAATTGCTCATTGCTGGTCTGAAGATTGATAGAGTGGGCAAGCTACTTGCATGTCCAGTACGCACTGAAGCGCAAGCTTGGCAGACATGGTTGATATTATTACACAGACCATAAAGTGTGTTCCACATAGCAATTTGTAGCCTGAGGCCCTTGTGATCAGAGTCAGTAGCCAGCAAGGTACTTATACATGAGCACACATCTACCATCAAAATACACAACATTTCATAACTACGATGTGATAAATTCTAGACGTCTTGGAGACTGCTGCTTTTCATCATTCAGCGCTTCTGAGACCAATCCTCTGCTTGTGCTGTAGTTCTGCAGTGCGAAAGGAAATGTATTGCTTGATTGGCTTGCTGTCCTCAAGGGCGCTGGCCTGCAAAATGCATGCTACGCTTCAGCAATTTCAGGTGCAGCTCCGGGACAGAAAATACACTTGAAAGGGACAGAGAGAGACAGCTAACATTGTCTGTCTCTACTGAGCGCTGTTAGAACATGCAACCAGCTGTGCCTTTCAATCACTGCAAAAACTCGTCAGCACTTGGCATCCGGTCCTTCAGCAAATGCTGAGACTTTCGTGCTCACATGAGCACACATGTCAGATCAAGTATGTGACATGCTCAGATATGTAATCTTACAAGGTGGACAGCTTGGTCCTACCTTGTAGTACCAATCAATTGCACACGAAACATTTTTGAATCCAGCAGAGCCCTTTTCATAGCAGCGCCCAATGCATGCAGCTTCATAAGCTGTATGCTGTTCCAAAAGGTTCTCAAAGCGCCAGATGGCTACCTGTAAAGCATGGAGGACAGTTCGTCATGTTTGCACACCAATGTTCATCCTCAAACAAGCAGCAGCAGCAAGGTCACATCACACATGTCAAAGGACAGCAAAGCCACACAGTATAGCTACCTTGCGTTCCTGCTGATTGTATGCAATTGCCTTCAGCGCTTCCAGACTCTTGCTCCCATCAGCAATTGCAGGCCTGCATTCATCAAGCAAGACTTGTTCAGGAGGGAACAGGTGCCACCTTCATACCAAGTTGCAGTGATGCAATGGCTGCGCTGCAGGCCAAGTGAGCCAGCAACATGCAAATGACTGACTGCATGACCCATTGTATGCTAAAAATCTTGCGGTCATCTGGCATGCTGGATGTGCATGCATGCAAATTGCATAGGAGCTATGGGCAATGAGTGACATGTGTGCTGCAAAGCTGTACCTTTGGCAAGCCTGTCTGGGTCTTCCTCTAACATGATGAGCATGCTGGCTTGAGGCACAATGAGCATGGAGGCTACTTTGGCTCCAGTAAGCAGTGCTTCTGCTGGCATGGCAGCTGCTGCTGCTGCCAATACTCATGTCTTCGCAGCTGCCTATGCTACAGCTGATAGCGTCGTTGCTTCTCTCAGAACTTGTGCTTTCAGACCACACAGGCACTCTGACTGCTTCAGCATAGCTGGGCATACGGGTTTCTCCTCCATGGCTCAAAGATCCAGGCACCGTCTGAACATGACTGGCAGCAACAGCAGCATAGCTACGGGAGCCAGCTTGCGCCTGGGCTTGGTGCTGAGCACCACTGAGCTGTGAAGTCACTGAACAGGGCAATAATCCAGACTGCTGCACCTCACCATTCTGTAATGAAACAACAACGGTGAGTTACAGCAGGGTACAATCTATATTGTTACATCTGCATCATGGACAATCAGACACTTAGACAGTATCAGCAGGGCATGGCACATCAGCAACACAGTGGCAACATGCCTACTCACAGCAATACTCCCCACTATGCAAGCAAATCGCACCTGAGACATGTTGCTGCAAGGTGCAAAAGATTCTGCATCGGCACGAAGCTGGAATGCGAATCGGTCAGGCTGGTACTCTTTGCTCCCTGCTGCTGCAGACAGAGACTGCGGGACAAATTGCAGGTCTGCAGCAGATTGCTGACCAGTTCTGGGCAGGATAACCGGCACAGGTAGGTTCCAGGTATATGTTGGATCATCCATACAGTAAGTCTGGGCAAAGTCGTAGACAGTGATCAACATCTTTGGGAACTTGGCTGCAAAGTACCTGTCACAGGCCCACGCAGAGTCAGACCTGGCAACCTGAACAGTGTGGTGTGGTATTACAGTGATGTTGGCTGATTGCTTTGTTATCACAGTGATGTTGGCTGATTGCTTTGTTCATGTGTGCATTCATATGCACCATGAAAAGCTGTGTACTTAAATGTCAATTAGAAAAGCACATGACAAGTGAGTTCCAGCGCTGCAATGGATCTGCACTTTGCTTTCTCAGCTTGACTGCAGAGCGCAAAGCGCCACTCAACACACAGGTGATTGCAAGACATGCGTAGCAGTGGCAGCTTGAGTGACAAGTATGTGTGGCCTGTACCTGTAGGCTCCATGTGAGGCCTTGCCAAGCCTGCCTTCAAGATCTGGCACTTCCTTCAGCACGTCCCGGTAGTGCCTGTACATATTCCGCATGCAGCGGTGCAGGTGCGTCCAGTTCTGCGTGTCAAGCTCCTTGAAGAACTTTTGAAACACCTTCAGCAATGCTTGGTCTGGGTGTAGCTTCTGGTCCCATCCCTCAACGCCTTCTTGCATGGCATCTCTCAGGCATCGGTGGAACTGCCCAGGCAACCCACTGAAATCCTGCAGACCAGGAACAGGATGAGCTGCCACAGCAAGTGCTTTGGTATCAGAAACATTATCATTGTCGCATTCTCAGGAACAAGCGCACAGTCAGCAACATCAAGTGAACATGATTTCTGGCTATGCTGCAAGTCATGCTGGGCACACCACATCAACTGATCAGATCACCTTACACATGTCCTTCAGGTAGTCTGAGAGGTGTTTGGTGAATTCACAGCACGTGTGCTCACTCCACAGCCAAAAGTGGTCAAGGGCCTCAGCAATGGAAGGTCTCTCAGAAGGGTACCGGGACAGCATCTGACGGAGAAGATGTGCTTCAACTGGCAGCATGCTCATGCCTATGAGTTCCTGCACAGCACATAGCAGTCAGCTGCTGTTCTCGACAGAGTGGATGGCACTGCCAATGCATGCGCCTAAATGCATGCAGAACAGCGGCTAACTTGAAATTGCATTTTGTAGAAGCAGCTCAGCAACTGCCACGATACATTAAAGTGCAAGCTGCGTGCAAAAGGCATAGGTTGATACCTTAAAGTCATATCGCCAGGCAGCACGGTACTTGCCACTTGTCAGGCAGTGGTACAGGATCTGCCCAACTGCATGCACATCACTGCTGAACTCATTGGGGTCCTCGACATCAATGGGTGTTCCTGTACAACAAGAAAGCATGAAGCGCACTTCTGCATAGATCAAGTGTGGACTTTGCACCTGCCACCAAAGCAACATGCAACAGGCACTCTACCAACAAAGAAATAGGCTGTTCTCTTTCGCACCTTTGAGTGTGACACTGCCGTCATCTGCAACCAGGACCATAACAGGCTTGAGGTTGCCATGAGCCTTACCCTGCCTGTGCAGAGCTCTCACCCTGAGCATGAGATTTTCTCCCACCTGCACCATGCATCAGTATTTGTGCTTTGCATGCGCTGAGGCCAAAAAAACAGTGCATTCTAAGAAGTTTATCTGAACACAGTGAGGTGGTTGAGTTGATGTATAGCAGGCTTGCATTTGTGCAAGGTTGAAAAGCACAGGTATGGTGGTGCAGACTTCGTAGACTATTGTTGACATGTCATGTCAGGACATTTGCAGGAACACACCTGCTTTGCAAAGGGAGTCGCTTGGCCTCTGGCGTCGATAAAACGATTTGATTCCGGGGTGACCATATCTGCAAGGGTGCTGCAGGGGGGCTCTGATGAGCGGCAAACAGTAGCTGTCCTGCTTGCCTGCACACAAAAACAGCAAGTGTCAACAGATTCACAACAGCTTAACAAATCTCAACGCAGGCTCGCCAAACTGCGGTTGAGGCAGTCAGCAGCATACAATCGACTTGGACTTAGTGCCCTGCCCTGCAACAAGCGCTCGGCTTGCAAGAGCAACGTACCATTTGGAATTAGCAAGGGGAAGCCTTGATCAAGATAGCTTGACGTCAGGCAAAGCCCGGGAGCTGCTTGCGATATGGTGCGAAAGTGATCAGTACAACTCGGCGATCTCTGAGGCAAGGCACGGTATCTATGAGGCAACATGAGCAACATGGCCATTTTAAGCGGCATGGGTGATTCTGACACAGTTCTTGGTTCGCTGTTCTCAAAAAAACGAGAACAGCGAACCAGTTCACAGTTTTTTTCCGCTGACACGGTGACACAGACTGTCACATGCACGCGGGACAGTGGCACGTGACAATGTCTGAAAGCGGCCGGATTTCACGCCGTGCGTGGATCGACAATCGTTGTTTTACGTAACCTGGACGCAGACGGTCGCAACGCAAGGCGAACATCTGCCATTGCTATTGCTGCAAGGAGATCGCCGTTGCCGATACTACTTGCTTATCAAGAACGCTGATTGCTACAACTAAGCTCGCGCACGGAATCAAATCACGCTCACAATGAACACACAGACCTTCTCGCGTGCGCAATGTCTCGCGTCGCAGATCTGCAGAAGCTCCAGCATGCGTCCTAGACAAGCTGCTCACCTCAGCAGTTGTCAGCGCATGAGCCAAAACTGTGTAAGTTCAAGTACATTGCACGGAAATGTGAGCAAGCCTAGGCGACATTATGCAGCCAGAGCAGAGAGCGGCAACGGTGCCACCCCTGCACCATCTGGACTGGCAATAAACCTGACCGGTAAGCGCAAACTGGTGAACCTGCAAGCCTAGCCTTCGCCAGTAGTATGCAGCGGCGAACTTATCCGTGTCAGCTATTTATTGCAGGAAAGAAGGCATTCATTGCTGGCGTTGCAGACGATCAGGCATGCAAAGTTAACCTGAGACTTGCTTCGCTTGTTTGCAGTTCATTGACTGGACTCTGAACCCTGCAGGGTTTTGGCTGGGCCATTGCAAAGGCCTTGGCAGAGGCAGGTGCAGAGATATCACTGGGTGTCTGGGTAAGTGTCTCATTTCCTGTAACAGCTGGATGGAATGCTGCATGTTTAGAGCATGGTTTATGGGATACTGGATACATGCTGACATGCATCCTGCTCTCAGGTGCCTGCTCTCTCCATCTTCGAAAGCAGTTTGAGAAGAGGAAAGTTTGATGCCAACAGGAAGTTATCAAATGGTGCCATGATGGAATTCAGCAACATATACCCCATGGATGCGGTCTATGACACACCAGAGGATGTGCCAGAAGATGTGCGCACTTCTCACACCTGACCTAAGATGTCATGCAAGCTTGCATGGCTTGCATGCCTGATGATCACAGTGAACCAGCTGGCCAGATTGTTGACCGCATCAGTTATACCCACAGACTATAGATCATTGCTTGCTCTTGACATGCATAGAAAGATCTGACAGGCTACCAGCAAAAGGTCTACATCACTTGAACATGCCTATAATGCCACATGAGCCCCATGCATGTGCAAATGACAGGTTATGCTGTGCGGTTCAGGTTGCAAACAACAAGAGATATGCTGCAGCATCTGGAAAGGGGTTTACAGTCTCAGAGGTTGCAGAGCATGTCAAAGAGGACTTTGGCAAAATTGACATCCTGGTGCACAGCCTAGCCAATGGGCCCGAGGTCACCAAGCCATTGCTAGAAACATCACGCAGAGTGAGACTCAACTTGTATCTGCTGGCTGTGTCACAAAGTACAAGGCGGTTTCTGGCACTTGGATGCCAGTTTCAAACTGCAAATGCGATAGTGACTGCACCTTGGGCAACTACTAACCAATCATTTCTTTGCATTGTTTGGCTTCTTTGCATTTTGTGGCAGACTGTGTGTTGCACGCAAAATGTTGGATGCAGTTCAAATCCACATTGTACAACATAATGGTGTTTGCTGCCTGTTGGATTGGCTGATGTCAAGCATGATGTGTCCCTGGTTGTCGCAGGGATACTTGGCAGCTTTGAGCGCTTCCTCCTACTCATATGTGTCCATGGTGCAACGCTTTGGTCCCTTGATGAATGAGGGCGGTGCTGCAATCTCCCTCACATACATCGCCTCAGAGCGAATCATTCCAGGTTGACTGACATCCAATGTGTATGATACGACAGCTGCGTATGATACAACAGCTGCAAGGCAAGAGTGCATAGACAGTGTACATGGCCCTTGTGTTTGAGCCTTGAATTTGGCTTTCATATACGGCCCTGAACATAAGCGTCTAAGATCGTTTGCATTCTGCACATACTCCAGATGCACTGAATCCTTAAAATTGTGCACACTGCTTGACGCCACAGTGCCTGGTCTGCATTTTTCAATGTGACTTTGACCGAGGCTGTGCTTCAGAGACTACAGCTCAGCATGAGCTCACAGCAGAAAGTGCTGAGAGGCATGGGGCAAACATCTTGGTTTGGCCTCTAATACCTTCCTGTTGTGATGACAGGGTATGGTGGAGGCATGAGCAGCGCCAAAGCAGCACTGGAGTCTGACACCCGAGTGCTAGCCTATGAAGCTGGCAGGAAGTTCAAGGTGCGCGTGAACACCATCTCAGCGGGGCCTCTGGGGTCAAGAGCTGCCAAGGCCATTGGCTTCATTGAAGACATGATCAGGTGAGCTGTGCCAAAGCTTCACTGCCAACACATCCAACATGTCTTGACAGAACAAGCTGTTGCGTATAAATTGGAAGCAACTGGGGACTGACTACACATCCAACATGTCTTGACAGATCAAGCTGTGGCATATATGTTGGAAGCAACTGGGATCTGATAAGACCAAGTTCTGTGGTTGTTATATGCAAACGAGGTTGTCTGCATGACCACATTGTGCAAACTCTTTTCATGCAAAGTCTTTTCATGCTGAAATCCAGGGACATGCATATGCAGCTGACTCAAAGACATAACCCTGTGCAAGCAAAAACCAGATATACTATATGGTACCCTTTAAGCTATCTTGCTCACATCATGCTATATGAAGGGCTGTATGTAAGCAGGCCAACACTTGACAGTCCATAAGTGTCCACACAGCCAGCTGTGTAATGTCACGAACTTGCACTGCTTGTAGGTACTCATATGAGAACGCCCCAATTCAGAAGGAGCTACAAGCCAGGGAGGTGGGCAATGCAGCAGCCTTCCTGCTGTCACCCTTAGCATCTGCCATCACTGGCAGCCTTGTGTATGTTGACAATGGCTTGAACGCCATGGCCTTGGCCACAGACAGCCAAGCGCTGCTGAAGCCTGAGGAGGCAAACGCCAAATAAGCGTGTTTGATAGGGTGAGAGTAGTCTGAGAGTGCGATGACGCCATGTATACAAGCTCCATTATTATCTACACTGTGGCCTGGCAACATTCATTGAGCCAAGTGTCTTGTTCAATGTTGAGGGAGGTAGTCAGACTACAGCAATGCCATTTGAGAGCGTTCAGTGTGTGAGTACTTGACATTTTGTTGGTCGCTGCACCATCCAATGTTAACTTGTTTGAACACTACATACTACTCAAACACATGTGCACGCATGTATACCACTGTGCACTGTATACCACTATGTTGTGCATGCATGCCTTGATGGTCGACATTTGCAGTTGCACGGCTCTCTGTTCATATTTTGCTAGTAGCAGTCGCAGTCTTGACAGGACCAAGTGTCATTATGTACGTGGTCCAGGAGTGTAGTATTGTGATGAATAATGCTCAAGTGCGCAAGTGATTTACAGCACCCGCTGAATCTCATGACAATTCCTACAACTGGTTTGACGCAGGCTGTCTCTGAACCATCTTCATACATGGTGCGCATAGTCTCACAATGCTGTCCAGTAATTTAGGCTACCGAATTTGAATGTAGATGATGGCAGCCAGCACAAGTCATCACAAATAGCAATCACAATTGCAGCACACAAATTGTCATGCGTGTCTGATGACCCAGTGGCTGCAGATTGTCACAACATATCCCCCTCTGAAGCTGAATGCTTCTGCTCCATCAAGATGGCTCTCCATTCTGCACCTGTGCAGACTCGCTCGCGCACTCCAGATTCCTGTACGCAAAGGGCGCTCTGAAGCAGTTCTGCAAGCAACATAAAATAATAAGCACAATGAGAAGAGTGGCAACCACAGGCATGCGTACAACAGCATCATGATATACATTTTGTGTTGCTGCTGATTAGTCATGCACCCAATTCTTCAACTTTATGCTGAGTCAGGACTAAGAAGTGCTTTTAGGCAGCAACTAAAACCAACGTATAAGCAGAACTTCAGAATAGAAAGCTTACAGGGCAAACATCATTCAGATTTCTGTTCCGCCAGTAGCCTGAGTGTGGCTGAGAGTGCCCTGTACTCCTGAGAGCCGCACTATTCCATATGCCTTCTTCATGTGATGCAAGCACAGGGCCTTCAGCTGGTCGGCATGACAGCTGTCAGCAACGTCCAGCAGCACACAGCAGGAGTTCTCATCAATTGCCTGACTGAGAGCCACTTCTGCTGCGCACAGCAGGACTGGCACATTGTACTGGTCAGCAAGCTGTAGCAGCTCCAGCGCACATTCATGGCGTGAGCGTGCATCTGATTCCTCAGGCCAGCACAACTCTCCAGTGTAGAAGCATATGAGGAACAGTGTGGCTGTGGCGTGAGAGGCATCCAGCTGCATTGGCTCATTTCCAGCATTCCATGTTGGCGATGAGGCTATGGACCTTTTTCAGGGTCTTTAACAGCCAGCTGCTGCTGTCTACCAGCCTGCTGACATTCTGCAAGGCACCATCTGTCAGCAGGTAAGTTGGCATGATTGCAGCAAAGTCTGGGTCGTTGGCTGAGTCATCTAAAGCGTGTAGGAGTAGAGCCTCATAATTGCAGTTGTAATCTTCTTCTGCCTGCCCAATGACCGCAGAGCTCTCAGACTTGATAAATGCAGAGTTGCAGCCCTCTGCATTGAGAAAGTCTGAAAGCTCTGGGGTCGGGAGGCATGCGCGGTTGACCAGGGTCTGATGTGGGAGGGATGCTGATTGGAGTATGACAGGGGTGAACCACAGAAGGTGCCGCATATTTGGCAGTAGCTGTTCCCATGCTGCATTGGGCAGCTTGCTCAGGCCTGGAAAGCGGGATAGATGGGTCACAGAGCCATCTGATGCTTCAGAGACACAGTACCTGCTGAGAAGTCGCCAGATAGCATTGCCAGGCTCTGGCGGATTAGGCCGCTGGCAGATTGGTCGCAAGGGCTCTGCACAGGTTGCTGAACGCTGGCTATCCCATCTGTTCAGGGCATACAAGCTGTTGCGGTGGGACCTGCTGAAGCTTGGCAGCTGCCCCCTGCTGCACATCACATCTGCACAGGCAGATATGCTCAGCCCAGAGAAAGAGCGCCCTTGAGGCAGCTGCCAAGGTGAAGGGGCTGAGCATATCTGCCTGTGCAGATGTGATGCACAGCAGGCTGAGTCTGTCAAGCTTGTCTTGTGAGCAGCGCTGCTGATGAACAGTGCTGAGGGCAGCATTTGCTTGACAGAAGGCTGGTGAAGCCAGGCGCTCCTTTGAAGCTGGCACAAGCATAGTCTCAAACGGCTCTTCAGGCACTGCTTTCCATACAGACTAAATCAAGTCCCAAAAGCGTTTCACGGGGGTTGCTGTTTGCCAGACATCTCCTGTAAGTGGTAGTCAATGCCTCCTGGCCAAGCAGCTGGGAGGGTAGCTGCCATGTCTGCCACTGTGGGAGCTTGGGCCATCAGCAACCCACTCTCAAGGATCAGAGCATTTGGAGGTAGTCTTGCCCCTGTGCAGCATGAAACTTGTAAGTTGAACGTTGCAAAGTGTTCAAGTAGTCATGAGGACAAAAGCAGGCTACTTGTTGAGACTACACTTGACAAGTGTGGATGCTAATCTGCACATCAGGACTGATGCAAACCACTGAAATGGGTCCTACTCTAGGCTGGAGGGCAAACCCCAGTGCAGATTTGACAGCTTCTCAGCAACAAACAGACACAGTCAGTGTCAGATGGGACATCAAACTCAATCACTGTCAGATGGGGGGCACCTGGCAAGCTTTTCCCAGGCCACAGAAGGCTCCAGCAAAACTGCCTTGCTGAAGCACATCAGCTCCAGCAACTCTGAAGAGCGCTTGTTGTATGCAATGAAGACTTTCTTGGCACCCATCTGGCCTTCTTGCTTGCCTTGCCAGGAGTGACATGGCCAGTGCGCAGGTGTGCAAGGTACAGATTATGCAATTCCTCAAACTGCTCATCTGAGATCACATACCCAAGAATGACAGCAACTTCACAGGCCTTCAATAACTTTCCTGCCTTCCTCAGAGACTGACGCAGGACAGCTGGGCTGAGCATGCGTATCTGGGTGTCACCAGCTTTGACAACTTCCATAGTAGCCCGTGCAATAACACATGGCAACTATGGAAGCCGCCAAAGCTGGTGACACCCACATACGCATGCTCACACACAATTTTGTGTCAAACAAAGCAGCAATGACGCATATGTGAGAGCCCGGCAGTCTATTTTCATGAAGCATAGATACCACTGTAAGCAGCACAGCCTGATAGTGTTCTTGCATGTAAGATGCTGCTGAAGGACTCAATAGACGTCATAGTGAAACTGGCATGGCCTAATTCCATGCATGATCGTGGTCAATTATTTCAGGATGTCTGCTGCAGAAGGCCAGTATGCATCAAAGGATGCAGACATGCTCATTGCAACACTGCTGCTGCTGTATCTCTAAAGCGTACTTGGGAAGATCAGGAATCTTCAGCGCAGCCCTACAAGCTACATCTCAAAGGAGTGGCTACGTCGTCATCAGCTGACAGAAAGCATGCTTGAGTTGCATTCACCCACTTGCCACCGCTGTATGCTGCTGAGGCCACACTAGGTCAGATCTTTCATTGACAAGGGCATCCAGAAGACAGCATACCCCTTGTCAATAAAACACCGGACTGTTGATGCCGCAACTAGCTGAAGTTGTGCAGGACTCAGCTTGACAGCTGTTGGCCACAGCCTGCAAGACAACTGCTGCATCAGAAGTGGCAAATTTTAGCTGTGATGCATACAGCTCAGCAGCTAACAAGAAGCAGAAGCCGCAATTCATGACTGCCAAGCATAGCAAGAATGAATGGATGAGCTTTGTAGCAACAATCACTTGCAAGTGGTCATTGCTTGACATCACAAATGTGGGTGCGCATCAGAGCATCATGCTCAATGCAAGCAGCAGTGTAATCAAGCGAACTGGCAACTTTCAATGAAGACAGACATTAATGCTATGACTATGCACAAGCATACTGAGGCATGGGCTCTGAGAGGTTTTGGCAACTCACACATAGATAAGCTGCTCTAAACCAAGGCAGTCAAAATGGCCAGTCATTGCAGCCACTGCAGCTGCCCGCGTGGGGGCAATCTCATCCTCAAGGATTTGCAATATTCTGAGCATCCTACAACAGACTCAGATACATCAATTTTCTGAAACACAGTGGGAGGAGTTTGCATTGCAGAGATGCTGAGGCAGCGTGCAGAAGTTTGTTACAGCTCACAGTGCAATAGCTGCAGCAGCACAGATGCAGAAGACTGACCTTGCCTCCAGTATCTTGGCCTGACCTCAGATTGCATATGTCTGACTGCACCTTGAAGGCACCATTGATGTGTACAGGCAACCCTGTGTTCTCTAGAGGCAGAGGCAGTGTGATGAACACCTTGCCAGCAATGCTTGGCAGGTACTGCCTCCTGGCTGCTGCAGCACTGTCGTGAACCAGAATGGCCCACCCGAAGCTCAGTGCAGCTGGACTGTCAACACTACTGCATAGCCACAGTCAGCAACACAACAGGCACAGACCACAGCAGCAGACAGACCTGGCTGCTGTAGTCTGTGCCTGTTTTGTTCCTGACTGTGACTGTGCAGTAGTGTTGACAATCCAGCTGCTGAAACTGCTGTTGGCCAAAGCTAGCACAGGTGCTGTTGCGCTGCTGGCAGCGCATTGCTGGAAGGCCACACAAAGAGTATATCTGCCTACGTGAAGGAGTCAGCTCCTTGTGACTCTTTCATCTAGGCAGAGATACTCTTTGGGTGGCGAGTGCACAGCACAAGCTCAGCTGTGGTTTGCAGAAAAGGATCAGCAGTTGTGTTGATGCAGTCTTCTTTGCTGATGCTGATCTTGCTGATGGCACTGGCCAAAGCTGTCTCAGGAACGCACAAGGGAAAGCTGAAGACAGTGCCAGGGTCAGGTGCTTCTGCCTCCCAGTTTGGCACCACTGGACAATGTGCGCTGAATGACACAAACGGCTCAATGATGCTTGGAGCGCCATCAGTCAGCTTGACATGGTCTGAATCAAGCTGGTCCATGAAGTTGCAAAGCGTTGAGAGCTGTTGCTCAGGAAGTTACAGGGCATGTGGGTCCAAGAGGAGAAGCTGGTCATCACCGAGCACTTGCGGCACATCTGTGAAGATGTATGCTGTGAGGGCCCTTAGGCCAAACTTGCCAATGGCAGGGATGTGGCCAGCCTTGGAGCTATTCCCAACCTTAGCAGTCAGGTTGATCCAGTCTTGTCGTCAGAATCTTGCACTGTTCCATACCACCAGTGGCAGGCCCTTGCCATGCGACCTACGTAAATTTGACTGCTGTTTGACCAAGCTCATAGTAATCGCGCAACGAGTGTGACATAGTGAGGGTTCTCTGCAGAAGGCTTTGAGAACCACTCACCATGGTCTGCCAAGGAGGTTCCGGGCGGCTGGGATTCATCGACGAGTACCACAAACTCCGCTGCTTTAGCGTCATCGGAGTCACCCACCAGCTCCTTCAATGCTGTGCCTCCTCCTCCATATTCCTGGATAGTGTGCTGTACTCTGATCGTGAAGTCCTCACGTTGTATGTAAGTCTTGTTCCACCCCCGCTGTTGTGCAACACTGCCCTCCATTACTTGCCTTCAACGCGCCTGTAGGTTCATGCACATTGCGCCGCTGATGTTGGCATTCGCTGTGCAGTGCAACCGATATTTGCACATGTGCCAGCATGCATTTTTATTAGTGCCAGCATATGAGCTGAAACAGTGTCAGTGACTCTCCCAGATCCATAACACAATGACGGAAGTCGTTACTTACACAAGCTTGGTCACAAGCTAGTCATTGACATGGACATGGCCTGTCTTTACAGTCACAGCAAGTCATCTGTTTGTTCACCCTCTTTCAGCTGTACATGTGTTTTTCAGAAGTGCATGCAATGTGCACTTTGCAATGGTGCTGAGATCCTAGTTACGTGGAAACATGCTACAGACCAAACGGTGACAAACGTTAATCAGCAGACTGGTGCACATTTAGAGTTCCAATTTTCTGCCATTTCTTGCTGGCTTGGCTAGATTTGACATTAGAGGTTTTCAGATCACATACACCCAATGACAGGGTCTTCAGTGAAGGCCAGTTCCCTTGCAGTAGGTGCTGACATGCGTCATCATTCAGATGCGCATCTTCAATGTGCAAGCTTGACATCTGGGGCCAGTTTCCTTCGCTCAGGTGAGATATGGCTGCTGCTGTGAGGGGTTCCTTGCCCAGAGTAAGGCTTGTCAAATTAGGCAGATCACCACTGCTGAGATGCTCCAGAGCTGTGGCATCAATGTGGTTGCGACTGAGGTCAAGTTTCTTGAGATGCATGCGCCAAGGGGCTTTGACAACTTCTTTGACACCAGGTGCCCCCAACAGGTTGCAGCTCAAGTCTAGAATCTCCAGTTTCCACCCTAGCTGTCCAATGTCTGCCAAAGCTGCTGCCTCCAGCTGCACTCCTGAAAGGTGCAACTCCTTCAAAAAATAGAACCCCCGAGCCCAGAAGACCAAGATGTTCACCCAGTCATTGCGACATACTTTGCAGTCCTTGTAAGGCTCTGCATTGAGATCTTCAGGTTGCTGACCGCAGTTCAAGTATCTGTCATCTGGCTTGTAAGTCAATGTTTCCAGCCAGTACCATTTGCCCCTGACAAGATCCAGGCAATGGGAAGGAGCTCTCATGGTTAGCTGGGTGACTCTGGCATGCAAAACTCTTCGCAGCTCGCGGCCGACGCCATTTAGAGCTCTGAGATCATGTTTGCCAAGATACTGCAGTACAAGCTGCGCCTCCTCTGCTTCCAAGAAGGTGTACAAGGCACTCTTTTCGCTTGCTACAGAGCTTGTGCTGACAGCGGAGATAGACACAAGGACCTGGGTGTCAGAAGCCACTGACAATGGTGGCTTAGGTACTGGTATCCTTGTGATGGTTTGTGGTGGTGGCTGCGCATCCTCTTCTTTTACTTTTGTGCTGCTCAAGCACCCACACCACCTTCCAAACCCCATCCAAGACCTTCAGTACCACTCAACTTGGTAGGGAAAGTGTCCCACACTTGTTTGTCTCTAGATTGGTCAGAGAAAACAGCCGAGGCAAGACATAGAGGTGCATACCGCCCAGCAAACGGCGTTCTCACAGTAATCCCGTCGCGAGTAGAGCAGATATATGAACCTACCTGATTACTTTTGAAGCCCTACCGAGCTGCTGTCACCTCATAGACAGTAAATGCTCTCCCACAACCACAGCGCAATCGATGCAACGCAGAGACGTGATTGAACGAACTGGCCCAGCGTTCAAAAGTCAAACTGGAAGAAGCTTCTTCTTCCTGCTAATAAAGTGGTCGATCAATGTCTGCCATATGGGTACTGGCAATGACTGCCGTTAAGGGAGACATTTTGCCATGACTAAAAGCACCCCGGCTCATTAGCGCAGCATGGGACGTCATACCTGCGGAGCTGGCCGCCAGCAGCTCTTACTTAGCTCTTCGTCGTCTACGTTTGCGCTGCAAGGCACACGAGTCTCACTCGGGGTGTGAAGCCTGGTGGGCGGAGCCAAGATCTTCAAGTGTCCTCCACTGATCACCACGCTGTCACGGCAAAGCCCAACTGGCCATGGTGAACGTTGACTTCTGCCTAATCAGGTCGTGCAAATCAGAGCCAGCCCTTTGTGCTGTACCTGCACGGAGTAAAGACGCAGGGGCGAAGCAGCATTTGTGCTGTGCCATTCTGTCGATCACAACTGCAGCATCTGGCTGTCTCAGCCTTGACGGCCTGTGACATCCCTCAGTGTTTGCTGTCAGTCAAAGCATCAAAAGCACACGAGCACGGCCACATCATGCGCTGACTGTCTTCTGAAGGCACAACATCACACGCCTTGCATGTCCCTGTAGTCTGGCGTATCGTAGCCTGTGCTTTGCAATGATCATTGGTGACTGCTTCCTTACAGATGCCTGCCAAGCTGGGTCAGTTCCTGCACAGCTTGCTGTGAAAGTGCATTCAAGACAGTAACTTGGTGACACCATGGCAATCCTTGGCCCGCTAGATCTCATTTATATCTGATTGAGGAGCAGCCTGTTGAACAGCCCCACTTGCGTGACCGAGATGGACCTCACTATCAAGGCTTGCAGTCACTGCATGAGCACAAGGGCTTGCTGAAAAGGCCTGGCAAGTGATGTAACTGTTGCCAGAGACAGTGCATGCCACCTTGCAGACAGGATCAACAGCACAGAATTTGGGCACAGAAGGCAAGTTGACAATGTGTGTGCTGGTATACATGGCATGTATCACATGGGCAAAATTGGTCATGGCCCTGCCTATTTGTGGCGAAATCAATATTTTGCTGATGCCTTTACCTGCAGGCAGATTTTGTTGCCTGTGAACAAACAGCCCTATCAGCATAAATATAGTGCATATTCAACATGCAGTCAAGACAACAGAGGGGCAGGTTGCAGGCAAAGCAGCTTTGTACAAAGGCCTGCCTGCAGGGACCCCAGACTGCACACTTCATGTCACATGTATGTCAGTTTCACAGTAGGTGACTGTGATGCCTTCAATGCTGCCACCCAACTGCAGCACATGACAGACATCCATGTTGCAGCGCTGCAGGAGTTGCAATTATAAGACAAGCTCAGCATCAATTC